>Ga0307514_10002087_pt1 | contig 21572 bp, 22 predicted proteins | sample 16_EM_MG_FD_203088 | JGI IMG/M metagenome (GOLD analysis project Ga0307514, IMG submission 203088) | Populus trichocarpa ectomycorrhiza microbial communities from riparian zone in the Pacific Northwest, United States - 16_EM | ecosystem: Host-associated > Plants > Roots > Unclassified | place...
AAGCTGAGCGTGCTGGTATGTCCGAATTTTTCCCCACAGTATGCTCAATGGGTGGATTGGTGTATGCTGAATTATTGAAATGGGGATAGGCAAATATGAATCTAGCCCCGCATCTAAAAAACAAATCAAGGCCTTTACCGACTTCTACAGGATCGATATGAGCCAATTTGAACCTTCGGATATCAATGAATACCCGGTTTGTATTACCCTGAAGTCGTAAATATCACCATACTTCATTTACTGACAATTTCACCTCACGCAGACATTCCAAGACTTCTTCGTCAGAAAGCACAAACCAGGGGTCCGGCCCATCACCGCCCCCGACGATGGCGTACGTCCTCCCCCCCCCCACCTTTTCCTTGTCCCTCGCCAATTCCCACTCAATTAACCCCCGCAGGCCATCGCAATCTGCACCGCTGACTCCCGCCTTGTCGTCTACGACTCCGTCCCCCAAGCCTGCTCCATCTGGATCAAAGGCCATTACTTTACCTTGCAAAACCTCATCGGCGCCCACGAGACCCCTTCCAAATGGACCGACGCCGCCATCGCCTCATTCCGTCTCTCCCCACAAGACTACCACCGGTACCATTCACCCGTAACCGGACACGTAAAGTGGTGGAAGAGTATCCATGGAGATTACTACGCTGTGGACCCGCTGTGTATCAGGAGTGATATTAGTGTGTTGACTTGTAATGCGAGATGTGTGGTGGCGATTGAGTCGGAGGAGTTTGGGGAGGTACTCTTTGCAGCGATTGGAGCGAAGGAGGTGGGGACGGTGAAGTATGTCACTCTCAATCTCCCCAGCTTTTATACTGACCCCTCTTCTTACTGGTTGTTGGGAGCTAATGTATACCCCCCATGGTAGAATCCATGATCACCTCCAAAAACCCGGCGCACACCTCAAGAAGGGTGATGAGATCGGAATATTTGAATTTGGCGGCAGCAGTATCATTGTCGCATTCGAAAAGGACCGGATCAAGTTCGACCATGATTTAATCTACCATAGCAATCGCTCTGTGGAGGTCGACGTAGAAATGGGAATGAGTCTAGGAAAGGCAACAATGCCCGGCGGGAAGAGAGAACCTGTGGGATATAGTGGTTAGTCCAAGCAAGCATTGCAAGATATACCAGAGGTCAGAGGCTGACGCTGGGGGGTATGGCGGGGTGCGGATGGTAAGGATGTCATTTGAGGATTGAAGAAATGGGCTAAGAGACGGGATGGGAAAATCAGGGGCCATAGGATTGAGGGTGAATATCGGTTGTTAGTGTAGTCAGCATCTTTGCAGAGATCATTAATTACCCTGAATGCTAACAACCTTTAAGGTCACCATAAAATGAAACGTTTAATTTTATTTCTACTCCAACAAAATGCATAGAAACATAATTTCATCATTGCATGGCAAAATCGTGCCTCATGAAAGGTTAAAGAAACGCCATGTTATATCCTATGGCCAAATTATGACAAGGGAAGAAGAATGGCGGAGGGATGCTGGATTACGCAGACTTCTTTATCTGGAGTTGTTTCCATAGGCCAATCTATATTACCCACATATTAGCACCAATCCCCGCTTCAAAACCAATTATACTCACATGACTAATCCCCTCCTCATCCCACTCCCCCATTCTCGCGTCATACACAAACCCAAACCTCTCCCACATCCCTCTGACCTGTTTCTGCGAATGCACCAACACCCTCCCCTCCCACCCCCTCGCAGTCGCCAGAACCAGCGCCCCCAAATCCCCTACCCTCGCCGCATTCGCTGTCGCAGAAGTATCCCCCTTCACGACAGATGCTCTCCTTAGCTGCTCCGTAATCGACACCCCACTCACACTCAACCTCTTATTACTCTTAGTATCCCCCATGATCTCCTCGGGGTGCTCCGCCGCCCAGCTGAGCGCTGTCTCCACAAGCAACTTCCCAATCCCCAAACCTCGAAACGCAGGAATCGTCGCTAGCCGTCCTAGTTTGATGTAATTCCCCTCCTCGCGCGCCCCTGGGGGTGGTGAGTCCGAGTGATGATGAGACGTCGGAGTAACTTGCGCATGCGGCGCATGTGGTGGTGGGACCAACCTAATTGTGCCCACCGGGATTCTAGTCGTTGATGATCCCCCGCCACCCGACCCTGGGTGGTGGTGGTGATGCTGTCGATGTGGAGGTGTACATGTTGAGGCTACACTCGCGTATACCACCCAGTGAAAGCTCCTATAGTCGTCTTCGTCGAGTTCATTCTCTAATGGCACACCTTGCTCTGCGACAAAGACTTCTTCTCGTACGGTCATGGCATCCTGGAAGGCAGAATATGTTGGATCACTGGCACTACACTGGTTTGGGTCGGGTTCATTTGCATTTGGCAGCACGCATATGGGCGCTACTCCTGCGGGAATAAATGTGATGAAGGGAGTTGTAAAACCAGAAGTTGAAGGCATTGTGCTCGAGGACCGTGCCGTGTTGGCTACAGGCGAGGAAGGATGGAGAGGAATTGAATGTCTGGCGCAACTGATCAAGGCTGACTTATATTGATATCAATAGTGGGGAAGTGGAGGGGAGATAGTGGGGGGATTGTTATTCGCAGCGAGCGAGGACACCCATATAATATATGTAGTGGAAATGCATGCATACGCCCCTGTTTAGTGAACTTAGTAGAGCATACTAGGCAACAATAGGTCCAATGCGGCAGCTCAACGCAGGTAAAGAAGGCGGTTGCGCTGTCGCCTTAAGGCCTGGATATTTTTGCCAACAGCCATGCGACATGACGTTTGTGCTAGAAAAAACAATGTGAGAGCCGCAGCAAACAACATTAAAAATGCAACGAAAACCACGCAAAGAATGATAGGCGATAACCAACCAGAGAAGTATCAGTCAAATGCCAACAAATACGCAGATATCGAAGGAAACTGCTCAAGCATTTTTCCCACATATCTAACTGGCGATGCATGAAGCTCAAAGAGGTGATTGGCCCCGTGATACCAAAGTTCCTCGCCTACAATTCAAATCACCAACAGATCCTCACCCTCATCTATCAGGTAGAGTGCATTCCTGGGGGGGCTCATGCAGATTAGGTCGTCATCTGCCTCGTTGATGCTCTCTCGGAGGAACTCATCGATGGAGCCCAAAAGGTCAATCTGCACCTTCTTCAGCTGGGGAGGATACATTGGAAGCTGGCGACAGACGCGAGTAATACCGCACAGGTCGTCGCCATCATCAGTGAACGCTACACTGCCAGCCCTGCTGCGGCTCGACCTAGATGTAGGACTTCCTGGCCTGCTGGGGGTGGCTGGTGTGTTTGGAGGTGGGACCTCTCCCTCCCGCTTCATTAAATTACCTTCGAGGCTTATAAGTCGGCTGAAATCCTCCCCTGCTTGGGAATTCGTCGTGGGCGGTAACGTTGCCTGCTGGATGTTGGGGAGGTTGCTCACTGGGGTTAGCGGCAGCTGCTTTGCGACAATGTAAGGTTTGAGGGCCGGAAATTCAACCGTTTTTCTCGGGATTGTAGGCATAGATTCTGATTTGACAGAAGCTCCTACGCTATTGCCAGCCTTTATAGTCTCGGGGGATGGAGCTTCCTTTGCTTTGGAGGTCAGTTGAGTATTACCTCGAGAATCGTCTTCAGAGCTGCTACGGGGTGTTGTCGTTTGACTGCTTGGCTGGAATGGCTCCGCTTTTGCATTCAACTTCTTCGGCAGGCCCAGGGTTGGTTTTGCCGCTAGTAGTTGAATGTTATTGTTGGTCACCCCTGCGAGAACTCCTACACCATTGAATTTTGCCCTGACTTGGGCCACAGCGTCAAAATAATGTCTCAAATCTGCAGACAGCTGAGCGTTTGTCACGCTGCCCCCAGAAATGACAGATCTGATAGTTTGCTTCAGTTTTCCAGCCTTAACACAGACTTCCCAAGTTTCAACCAGTGATTTACTTTCGCGGATTTTGATAATCGTGACTTTTATATCGCCTCTGACATAAGCCGATGAATATTGCACTCTTGCGGATGGGTCTTTCAACTCCTCCTTTGAACTAATTAGTGACTCCGCACTCTCCCGATAGCGGAAGTTGTGGCCTAGTCTGCCACTATGGAGGAGAAGTATTGAAGGTGCTTCCTTTTGGTAGATAGTAAATTCGGCATGGCAGTCGAGAACATTGGACACACTGTGAGTTGTTATGAGGCAAGTGCGGACCTCGTTGACTCTCACGTCAACCATCTCCAAATCGCCTTTATATCCACCAGCTATATATCTCATTAGATAAGAGTTTAAGAGTAATGGATATCGTAAAGGGATTTCTTACTTGGTGTCTCCTTAGGCTTTGCCACCCACAATATCTCTTTGGCCCTTCTATCTGAGACTTCTCGATGAGAGATATATATCCTGGTCTTTTGGTTCAAAGACTTCTGATATCCGAGTAAATCAAGTGCAGTTTCAAGCTTGGCTAGAGCTTCCTCATCAAAGTTCAGATCATAATGGCAGTTAACTTCTTTTGACTCGAGGAGTTGAGTCAGTTGTCCAGGTGTGAGCTTTGCTTCCCCCAATATGATATCACTTGTGAAAGGCTTGGAAAACACGGACTTTCCGAGGTTGAACTATTACAAGAGGTTAGTTGACTTTACATGCAAGAGAATAGGCAAAACATACGTTCATCTTCAGACCATGATCTTTGCTCAATGTGAGGTAAGAAAGCTTCTTTAGAAGCTCCGCAGAAACATGTTCGATGGTGTGAGCCGAACTACCATCTCCAAGCCCAAAGGCTTCATCCAGGATAGAAGGCTTTAAGTTCCAGCTGTTCTGATCATTTCCTGCTACAAGCGTCAGACCGTCCCCATACTCCTTCCCAAGTAAGATGAAATTGATCTCGTCAAAGGCACCACGTTCCCTAAGGCTCTCCATCTGGCTCTTGAAGGCTTGATGTGCAGCTCTGACACGACTGAGTTCACCACTGATGGCCACAGTGAGGGTAGCTGGATTATAAGACACGAGAGCTTGCGTGCTTGATGCAATGCTATTGCGACCCATCAGCAACGGAACCCTGCGTCAGATCCGCCTTCCAGTATTGCTCTTACCTTTTGAGGTTTATTTCATTGATACCAATGAGTTTTTGAACCTCTTCCTTTTCCATATCCTTCAAGAATATTTCAATAGCGGTATACAAAACCGCAACATCCTGCTTCTGATAATCCTGTCGAGCAGAACCCGTTTGTGACCCCCCGAAGGCCACTGCCTTGTGATGTAGAACCATGTGGTAGATATGATATCGAGAGGATGTCTAGAAAGTCAGCGATGAGTGAGAGCTGACACTCGAGCTGGGGGTTTGGATCCCAAGTTGAGCACAGGGTAACAAAATAGGAAGTTAGGGTTACAACGTGCTCTAGTCTCATTTGGGAAGTATACCTACCACCAAAACGGGAAATACGTTGCTGGCGACGAGTTTAACCAAATCGCTTCAGCGACTAGCCTCGTAGAATATTTAAATAACAGCAAACGGTTTGACCCATTAATCCCGTGCACCACATTCATATAGGCAACTAATATTACCAGGGTGAATAATTGCAAGATGAGAAGAAGCCTTCAATTTGATGAAAGCAGGGCATGTAAATATCAAACAGAGCTTAAGGCCGCATAAAGCCTTGCAAACGCTTTGCTCTATGCAAATGGGCAGTGTAGGTAACGAATCTACATACAATCAGACACAAGAGTAACAATATGGACCAGTCAGTCTTCATCCATTTCATCGTCACTGTGAGACAATGGGTCTTCGGGCAGATTTATCGTCTTCTGCTTCTTGGTGCCTCCTATCCCACTTATACCAGGGTATAAAGCTCGCCCTTTCTCATCACCTAGCTCATCTAAGAAGTCTTCTAGTGCTGTAGCGTCGTAGACTCTTAGCTCCTTTTCTGTCGTGGTGATAGCAAGTACCTTCTTTAGTTCATCGAAACCAAGGGCAGGCATCAGTTTGGTGAAGGCTAGCATTGCAATGTCTACCCAGTAATGTTAGTCGCTACTCCTTCAAGACCAATTCTGAGAGTCTTACCTTTTGCCCAGGGGCAGCATCTCAGGGCTCTGAACAAGGCTAACTTTGCTCTTGTTGGCTCCTTTTGCCTTATCTCAAACTCAATATAGAGCTTCCATAGAGCAACACTCCCCCTAGTGAATGGACAATCGACGGCTTCCTCAAAAAGTTTTCTGATGACGTGCACATTATCGCCTGTCATTCTTGACTCAGCCCAAATTGCAAAGCTATAACCAGCAACAGTACTTTCCTTATCTCCAAGCCCAACGACTTGGTCTTTTAGCCAGCCTCTAACCCGGCCCTCAATGCGACTCCGACTCTCACCCCAAGCATATAGTGACCACAAAAGGGTATTAACCTTTCTACCCGACTGCTTGACTTCCAAGATCGCCTCTTCAAGGGCTTCTCGTAGCAATGCCATTCGAAATGACCTGGAGGTCCGAGAGTGATGGTACAGCAACCGAATTTTCCCGTTCATTAAGCCAATCTCATACTGCCTTGAACTTGATAGCCTTCTTCCTCGAAGCTCTTTTAGCAAAGCATCATATATGGGTAGGGATGACGATACGTCCAAGGTAATGCTCTTCGATTCAGCAGCGGAGGATAGGTACTCTATAAGGGCTATCGCTTCATTATACGCAAATGCGTACTCTAATAGACCCAGTGATGCTAGTCTGTCTTGCTCCCCTTGTAAATACTATTCCACCAAAATAAGTATACGTCAGCTCGTTTTCAGTCTCTCATTGTTTGGGAACCCACCCTCTTTGCTCGTAATAGGGCTGCCTTGCTGAAAGGGGAATCATCTCCCTCTCTGCTGCCTGGAAATTTACCATCTGGAATTGATAGAAGGACGCTCAAAGCCTCCCTTCTATTTCCATCCATTATCTCCTCCCATACCCATGTTTTCCATAGGAGAATACCGTCTCGACGGCTGCCTTCAGGAGAGGAGCTGCACATGCCTAGAGCTGTGCTGAAGACGGTGCGTGCAACACTAGTGTTACCCATTCGCCATTCAATCTGTGCATAAGCATTGTAGAGGAGAAGGCTTGTACGGTACTTCCTCAGAAGCTTTCTTGCCAATTTGTGGGCTCTTTAGAATGAATTAGCGCTGCCACAACAAACTATGCAATGGTATGCCCACTTAGCAGGATCTACCCGCCACTCCAGTGCCCAGTAAAAGAGAAGTAGCCTCTCATTATACCAAGGGTCCACAACAGCTCCATCAGCAATCATTTTGAGCACTCTCCGTGCCATGTGAATGTCTGCTGTCAGCCGATCTGAAATTGGCACTTCTATCAGAGGATATGCCCATTCTCCGCCCTGTCTCTCAAATAGCATATTAGGAGTGATGGGATACCCGCTATTGAGCTTGAACCCGAGTGGATCACTCAATATATCTCTTTGCCTCTCGGGCTCCATCCCTTCGCATGTCATCAGTTTCATAGGCTTTCCGTCCCGCTGTGGCCAGAACCAGTGCCCGGATCCCATTTCATAACCACATAAGAAGGTGTCGAGGTAAGAGTCTGTCTCTCCTTCTGATTTCTGCCCATGGGCCACGAAACACCCGGGCAGTCCACAAAATTCAAGCATGCGAGCGACAAGTAACCTACGAACACTCTCATTGCTGAGACAGAACATCCAGCGTATAATATCAGTTGACAGAACGACGTTGAAAGGGTCACCCTCTTCAGTTTCATCGACGACTCTGGCAGGCCAGGTACCACGCCTCTCAGTAGTATCAGTTTCTTTCTGTATCCACCACCCAAAGGGATCGTCCCTATCGATATCTGTGTCACCGCCTTCTGTCCCCCCCCTACGTATCCTTTCAGGTACCGGACCCTCATTACCCTTCTCCACATACCGGTACCACCCTTCCGCACCCTCCTCTCCAGTCCGAAGAACCTCGGCATCCCAGAAATCCTGCAGTTGCTGCATGATGGAGTCATAAGATGCGTGGGAACTCAATGGGTACTGATTCAATATATCCTTTGGCGCGAAAAGGTTTAATTCAAGAAGACCTTGCAAGGAGGCAATCGATATCTCAATGTAGCCAGCCTCACGCATGAGGTGTAGCCCTCTGAAGATGATGTACAGGGCAATTTCCTCAAGACGGGGAATGTCTGTCATACCGATGGGGTCAGCTCCGTCTTAACAGGTCGGGTGGAGCACACTACCTTGATCGTCTTTGCCTTTGTTATGGATGGCTGTTCGTAGAACTTCCAGGCATTGCTCGTAACACCCTACCATTTCTGTATATTTGAAGCTGTCGAAGTCTGTTTGCCGGAAGTTCAGGTACTTTACCCATACCTGGTGCATTGTAGGGTATTGTCTCAAGGTTGACTGATACTTGGATAATAATTTCTCAGGCTCCCATGTCTCTCTAGCTGCATCAAACCAACAATCCCAGAGTCTTTCTTTCCCTTTATGGTCATCTTGGGGTATTTTTTCCATAGCCTTGCCGAGAATACTGAGCTTTATTTCAGCTGTGCTCTTTCTTTCGGCTATTGTGGCTCTTTTCTTCCTGCCATCTCCATTGTATAGAACTTTGTCCTGATATGCCACTAATTCTAGCCATGCTGAAATATTGGATGGGTTATTATCCACCTCCCGCTGGATCTCCAGTTGTTTTTGCCGGATTTGGGCAGAGTTCCATGCAGACATTTCATCCACTTCATCGTCAGACTCGCTTGCATACTCAAGATCTTCATCCTCAGGCCGATCTCCTAACAAATCGAAATGTAGCCGCTCATGCATATTCTCCTCATCACCACTCTTCCCCCCATTCTTACTTCGCCTAGACGATAGTGGGATATATTCCAATCCATGCTCAAATTCGGTGCCTGTTTTCCCCCCTTCTCCATGATCTCCCGCGGTGGCTACTTTTAATCTCCGGGGCCCATTGGCGTCTAGAAGAGCAAATCTATACATTCTCTTCCCATCCACCCCCCGTTCATAACCCTCCATACGCTCTGCCCCAGAAGCCAGGACAAGGCCTTTGCCATCCCCCTTGTCTTGGATTATTCGTACGTCTTGTGACAGTCCAATAATGCTGCCTTTGCCATAACGGTAGTATTTCGGAATGGAGTACCTGTGTATTGTACCATATATCAGATTGGCTGGGTCACCTGTTGTGTTGATGTAGAAAGGTTTTGCATCGGATGGGTTTTCGTAGTCCCAAGGAAGAACCTCCCCAGTAGTAGCTTGTGATACGGGCTCTTTCCGCTCCCGACTTTCATCTTCATCTACCTCCCTAGCCCTATGTCTTCTCGACGACTCTCGATCTCTATGCCATTCCCTCTCTCTTTCCTTGCTTCTACTCCTCTTTCTCTTGTCCCGATGGCTCTCTCTCTCTCTACCTTCTCGGTGCCCTTCCTTACCATGCTCCCGGCGCCACTCCTTACTCTGGTAATGTCTATGGGCTCTGTGGCGGTCCCCTTCCCGACTCCGACCCCTATTCCGGCTGCTCGAGTATGGACGACTGCGGTACTCTAAGACGCTTGTAGCACTGGAGGGAACAGAAGGTTCTAACACCAGTACTGGGGATTTAAAACTCGAGAATTTGGGAACAGAGCGTTGAGCTTCAATCCCGTCGCCGGATCCATTCATCTGGCCCTCCGAACTGGTTGGTGGTGGCCGGAAACTGGTGAATTTTGGGACAGTCCTCACAACTGCCTCCTGAAGCTACCCGAGTGGTCAGTATACTTGGAATTGATGCTCGAGGCGGGGTGGTTAGCTACCTCATTTTCTTTGCGTGATGAAGACATCTGGAAGCTTCAGTCGTCAGTCTTGGCGTCAGATACCACTCAACCCCTTCGTTTAATTTGTATCACAAAACAAAACCTTGAAATTTCCCCCCTGCAGTGAAGCTGCTCTACTCCTGATCGGGACGCCTCCTGCTACAACACCCAGATTCTCCGGACAGTACTGTACTTAGCTGGTGACTCCAAGCTACTCGTAAACAAATAGTCCCTGAGCAAGGCCCTGACCGCAGCAGCCTGTTGATCAGAACCCAGTCTAGGCATCCTGAGTTTCAATGGGACTAAACATGAATACTACGGGAATTGGCCCTCATGCTGATGCAAGCCATCTTCCACCATTGTCCGCACTGTTCGTCATATATTTCGACATCAAAGCCGGGTAGGTGAACATCAGGTACCAGAAGTCTTTTGGATAAACGGTTGCTGATAACTGCATTCACAGCTACACCATAGCATGGAAACAGACCACGCAAGGCAGTGAGTCGGTCGTGCATCTGGTGGATTTAGGGAGAGAGCAACGTACTGATCACCAAGAAAACAGTCTCCCTGGATGGCGTTGAGTTCAAGTCCCTTCCCTCCGGCCTTCATAACATCAAGGAAGACCTCGTGTACTTCGTCCATGGCTCTTTCGCTGGGGTCAGCGCTTTCATCAACCAGCCTGCGGCCGAATCGGAGCGTAACGCGATGATGGTATCAGTCGGGATACTGGTACCTCTCAGCTACGGCAGGCTAGGCCGGAGCTGGAGGCACGCAGAAAATCTAAAAGAGCTAGCCAGGTCAATTGCTGGATGTAAGAAATTCTCAGAAGACACAACTCAACACCAGATTCTCTCGGATTACTATGCTACACACTATGCCCCCCCACCAGGCCCACCACCCCTCTCACCCGTCGACTCCCCATCCTCCTTACGGTACCGTCCTGCACCTTCCAGGGCGTACAGGTCGAGTCCAGCTATGGAAGCTGTGAGGCCACACGCCCGCACACGCAGCATCTCAGATGGCACACTTCTACCGACAGGTAGCCCTACAACCCGGCTATCACCCTACCACCCCGCACTGTCTCTTGTAGAGTTTCTCGATACTTTCGGTCCTTTAGTATTTCCTCTATATAGGGCCGCCTTAGCCCGGAAGCGGATTCTACTTATTACCCAAGCCCCAGTGGAGTCGGCATGCAATTTTGGTAAATCACGCTTCCATCCAACTCTTGAACAAAACTGTTGACTGTAGCAATTATAGTATATAATATCTCAATTTTGTCCACAATACCTCTCTCCGTCTCTTCTTTGATATACCCCAGTGTTTTGTCCGACCCCTCCCGTCTCCGGCCTCTCTTCTCCGTCGGCGTCCACGACATCCCCTTCCTCGAAGAGCAGTCCCACCAGCGAGCCCATGCTTCCTCCAGCGCCGCTCCCGCTATAGAGTCCTACCCCTCGTGGGTAGCCTGCACAACCGACGGAGTCCTCTATCTTAAGTCCTCCCTCTACGATGTAGTCGTCACTCTCCCCCCTGCCCACGCCAAACGAGCCAGCAAGAAAGCCTGGCCCAAAATAGAGTCCCCCTCTGGAGTCCCTGTAAAGGCTACTCAGCGCGACCTGCGAAGATACCGGAAACTCCGGAAAGGTCTACAACAATATACCAGTACCACAGATCGGCCAGACCTCAGTGTAGGAAGCGAGGGAGACCACAAAACTACGGCGCACGAGGAGGAGGCGGTCTGTGAGAAGGCGTCTTGGGCAGAACTAGCATACTCTGGTTTTCTGTGGTGGGCGAGCGCAGGGGAGAAAAGACAGGACAATAACGCCGAGGAGAATGAAGATGGGGTAGCGCCTGCTGTAGGGAGGATACCGCAGTGGGGGAGGGAGGAGCGAGCAGAGCGGGAGGATCGGGGAGATCGGGAAGATCGGGGAGATCGGGAAGATCGGGGAGATCGGGAAGATCGGGAGGATGGGGAGGATCAGGAGGACCGGGAGGATCAGGAGGACCAGGTACCTTTACTTAGTGGACCAGTTGAGGATGAGAGGGATGGGGATGATGAGGGTGAGGATAGTTACAGTCAGAGAAGGAGCTCCGCTGTGGATAGCTCGTTGATGCTACACTCTGAGACACCAGGACTTCCAGAGCCAATGAGGGAGAATAGCAGCGGGGCGGTAGAGATGGATATCATCGCGTATTTCCATCGATTAACTGCACGAATCATGGAGGGAATGGCGGAGATAGTCGAGTCTAGTGGTGGGAGCGGGTATCCAACCCGAGGAATTACTGAGGAAGATGAAGGCGAGAATGGGGGCGCTAATGATTTTACACCCGAGCGAAGGGATGATTTAGGTGGAAGAGGATTGCGATCGCAGCTTATCACAAGGGAGCCTGTAGATGTGTGGTTCTCGAAAGATGAGATGGCGAGGATGGGGCTGGATAGATGGAGTCAATCCGGTGAGAGGTTTTTGGAGGAAATGGGGAGGACGTGGTGGAGGAGGGAGGTAGGTGTGGAGAAGGGTGGGGTGTGTGGGTGTTTGTGCTGATCTCACGTAATTGGATTTAGACGTGTCTGCTGTTGTGAATGGGCGGGTAAATGCGTTTAGCTGCTTGTCGCACTACCTTATATTTTCTTGATTTGCCCTGTGTTGGGATGGTATATATCAGTATCTATGGGCACCAATATAGCACGTATATCCAATAAAGATATGCAGGAATTGCCATGATTCTTTGGCAACCCTTTCCTTGTCCGCGCCATGATAACATCATGCTCGCTAACCCTTGAGCAAGTAACACTGATATTGCTTGTGTCACATGGAATATTTAGCAGAACCCCCCTACCTGTGGCCAGTAGTGATATACATAATATACAGTGCACTTTTGCAGCCAAATTCAGCAATAGTGTCTTTTTTTTCTCAAAATATTGTTCAAAACCACCCGCGCTGTTGGGATCCTCTGGTTTTAGGATCAATTAATAAGATGTAGAGTCAGGATACACCACCATATCTCTCGAATTTAGCGCCTGACTTTTTGTGCCTCAAGGTTACCCTGACTTTCTCCAACACTATCAACCACCCAACTAGGCCAGAACGTTCGACCCAAACCTCGCGAAGAGTCATGAATCGCAATTGATGAGGGCATAATCCCTACGATGCCAAGAATGGCTTCCCAAAAAGGAAATACTGCAGCACAAGCGCCGACAACTTCAGGCGACTTCCATTGCAAACTTCCATGCAGCAGAAAGTTTCCAGTGCCACGTAAACTACCCAGATATCTCCTAATGACCTGGGTAACTGATCAATGTGAAACATTCCAAAAGGCTGAATGGTGCCACCAGACATTGTTTTTCTGTGCAAGGTTTTCAGAACACTGGATAAACTCTTTACCCTGCTGCTGCTGGAGCCTCCGATTGATAGTGATGTGATATCGGGAGCCAAAGATCTCGATCTGGTCCGTTGTTCTGTGCTGCGCGGGGCGAGATCTTGCTTCTGAGCTAGGGTATGTTGGTCGTACATGGCATATCATACATGTATGTATATGCTGCGTGACACTTGCATGTATGTATGTACCTAGAGGAAAGGTATTGAGAAACACTCACCCTTGACGTAGCACATGTATGCATGCTGATTTCATGCATGATTATCGAATAAATTATTTCCCCAATACCTACCCATGTGGATGGACAACAAGCATTACTGTGAGATGCTCAAGAGGCTTGATCACGACCTATGACAAGATTAGTATAATCACCAAGCTAACTGTTGCAATTGGGCCTCTGCAGGAGCGGTAGTTACCGTGGCAAATCCCCCAGATTATCTGCCTGAAGCAGAAAGGCAGATCACATTCCCTGGTACAGCAGAAGGGAAGACATGGGGGTGCGGGTATTCTGATCACCCCCACAGGTTGTGTATCAGACTGGTGGAATCTAGGTAGAGAAGATAGTCCGGTGAGCACCAGGGTGCAGAGGTTGACCACTGGTACTATTTTGCTCCTATATCAGGTAGTCATGGATTGCGCAGTGCTGGGGCCCAGGACCCACCTGTTGTGTAAAAACCGCCATGACACCTCATCGCTGAAGCGACAGAAGTTGTGGCCTGCATGTATACGGGGGAAGGAAACATGCCACGCGTGGCACTGATGATGAGCGCATACTTTAGGAGGTAATTTTTTCCGCTAATTGGCTTAATTGTGCCCCGCAATTGGTGATTGGATCCAGTAGAATCTATTAACACATGGCACATTGTGCATTATCTCCACCATGTAGTCATTCAGGCATCCCAGGCCTTCCAACATCGAGGTTCAGCAGCTAATGATAAGTGCAGAATATTAATGCATCTCGCCCAAAACACCCAAACCCAGTTTCCTTGCAATTACCCTCACTGATAGGCTTGTCTTATGACAGAAAACAAGCACTCTGGTGTGTGGGGGCATGAATATCGGAACATAAAAAATCCTGGCTCGGTTGACTGGCTCAGGCATAAGCCAGGGTAGTGCAAATAAGATGGCTGGCTATACCTCATCCGCTTGACGTCTCCGGAGGACTCCGCCCTTTATTCCATATGCCTGTACCTAGTCTTGCCATGACAGGGTCAAGAGCAACATCAGTCGATAGTAGTGGTAACAGTAGGCTCCTGGTACTAACTACACAATCTGCACTTTTGAGTTGGAAATGCCCGTCGAATGCCCAAGCTACATGGCAAGTACCCTGTATTTGCAATTAGTTCTGGCTTTTTGTCTAACAATATTTAGGCTGCCCAACCCTGAGTGCAATTCGCTGAACCACCATTAGGCTTCTGTAGGTAACCCAAAACCCTCTCGTGGGCTGCAATAGGAAAACGCACGGTGTAAAGTGCCATCCCGTCACACCGTGCGTTTCGATATGCATGGAAGGAATTAGCGGCCTTCTAGAAAACGCCCCGCATAGAATCATCCCTGCAACATGCGCCACCTGCCATTGGCTTGTGATTCAGCGTCTTCGGAGCCCTCGGCCTTCTTTCCGCCTGAATGTGTGGGTCGGGAGTGCACAATATACTCTACTTACCTAGGTACTGTACTTACCATCATAGACAGGGAGATACATAGGGACCTTAAGTAGATGCGAAGCCGAGCCTAAGTAAATATTTGTATGTGCTGCATATTGGTTCTCCCACACTCTTCCGCAAGCAAACTTCAGTGGGTGGGGGGGCCGTGTCATCAACGGCTGTAATGCTGTTGTAAGCCAAGCCAAGATGGAGAAAAGAAACTTGAGACCCTTGCACCTGCTTTCTCATCCGCAGCTGCCGCAAGGGGACTTTGTTTCGATCCCCAATTCTGCAGGGGAGATGCAAACTTTTAATTGTCGTGCAGAAACCCAATGGGGCCCATGTCAGCCAGTACCTACGGGCTCTGGCTGGAGAATACCGGGTGTTGGGTGTTCTGTGTTGCAACATCAAGCCAGGACATGGTTGTATCTAGATGCTAGGGTTCGCTTGCCCGGATGGCTGCCAGTGCCTGTCCGTTGGTACGTGTGCCCTACGTACAGACACACTCTAAAAATCGGGGATTGACAAGGAGTCGAAGAGGTGGGAATGCATGCAAGGGTTGTGGAGGGATGTTTTTTCTGGCACTCGGGTCAGATAGTGAGCGATGTGAGATAGACGCAAGGCTGGGCGAGCCGTGCGAGGTCTAGGAATAGTTTGGGGGTAATAGGTATTAGTGGTCGATGCAGGATGAGTATAATCTCTGGACTAATTCAGATCTCAAACAACGTTCCTCGGCATAGCATATCGGAGAGTAACACATTATCCCCAAATCATTATCTCAGGGCCAGAACAGCATCGGACGGCAAACCTCAATCCTTCACATATATAACTACGCTACCCACCCACTACTTACGAAACCGTCCACTCAGTCCACTCTCGCCTCTCGCCTCACTTTTACCCCAGTGCTTCGTAGACAACAGCCAACGAGGCCGCAACAGCAACACGATTGTACCAGGACCCCTCAATTGATCCTCCAAAATAACTGCTCACCCGACCTTTGACCTTTCATGTGAGTTGCACTCCCGCGCCCTACAGCACCTGGCTCGTGACGTTCCAGGTGGTGGATAAGAGCGGCTACACACTCACACACTCAGCTTCGTCGTACAATGACGCTGTGAAGGGAGGAACCCCGTCCTATGACGAATAATGTTTTAACAACATTGGATGGTCCAATAGCACCCGCTTCACATTCTTTGTTCAACTTCATGATGGCTGATGCTGGGTGCTGACTTGAACGGCTCGCTTGGTAGTTCTTGCTCGTCCACCAAAGTTTTTTAACTCCCTTTATTACTCACTACGCCTATACTACGCCACTATACACTGCCAGCAATTGCCTCCATCACCTGCCATTTACGGGCATAACACCAAAAGTCCCCAGGGCGCAGCCACATCGTTTCCTCAAACTGGCTTCAAGCGCTGGAATTCCGCTCCGTCTTTTCCATTCCCTTGTCAAATTCATATCAACATACCTCAAATTCTCGGTTCGGTCAAAACACGTTATCAACCTGGATACCTCAAGAATTCACCACTCTGAATCTCCCGCTTTCCAAGTAATTGTACTAGTGCGTCTCTAGCCTCTGTTGTTATTTTTGTGTGAAGCGCTATCTAACCATCGGGTATATGCAGGGATCAGGGGGAGGTCCGATCGAGGGCAATGTAACGGGACATATCCTTAAATCTGCGGGTCAACCATGGAAGGAGGATTCATTACTTGCCGTTGATGCAGGAGTTCACCTCTCGGGAATTATAAACATTCTGGAAGACCACAAGGATTCGAATACACGGTCCTCTCAGAACGGAGAAACCTCGATATGTCCATTCTCGGAAGCAAATCTCCCTTTCAAGTCAACTCGGGCGAACGCCGGGTACATCCTCCGTGAGCTTGTATCAGCTTTTCTGATCACACATTCCCATCTTGATCATATATCTGGTTTAGCAATAGCCACCGCAGCACTGAAGAACGTCAAAAAGAGTAAGCGTATTGCAGCTCTTCCACATACCATAACAGCTTTACGGAAACATATTTTCAATGATTTCATCTGGCCAAACTTGAGCGATGAGGATGGAGGTGTTGGGTTGGTTTCATACTTGCGGCTACCCGAGGCAGCACCAGAGTATGTTTGGGTGGCTGAGGGATTAAGCGTCCAGGGTTGGTCCGTGAGCCATGGGCACTGTATGAGGAAGCATAACCACAGAGGAAGCAGCGCAGGACTACGTGCGAGTATATCGAGCTCCCAGGGCACAGTGGCCCCTGCTATATGTGAGCAGCCTTGCGTTTTTGATTCTACGACATACTTTATCAGAGACGAGATAACCCTTGGTGAGGTGCTGATGTGGGGAGACGTCGAGCCTGGTGAGTGGAGACGCCGCCTCTCCATCTTCATCGTATTTTGCTAATGGCTGTAGATTCCATTTCTCTTTCACCCCGTAATTTTGAAGTCTGGGCCGCTGCTGCAAGGAAAGTGTTTGAGGGGAAACTTAGAGCCGTGTTTATAGAGTGTTCCTTCGACAACAGCCAGGCAGATGCATGCCTTTATGGTCACCTAAACCCCCGGCATTTGTATGAGGAATTAACGGCTTTGGCAAAGCAAGTGATTTTGTTACGCGAGGAAGCGGCACAGGACGCGCTATTACAGCGGGAAGCGAGCACAGACATAGAGATGGACATGGAGTGGAAGTCCAGTAGGAAGCGGAAGAGAATGAATGTAGGGTGGGGTGATGGCCAGAGGTTTCCTGAAAGGCGATGGGAAGACGGCCCAAGAATCATACTGGAAGAAACTGACGGAGAGCTTGCAAGAGCGGCAGGCTACCGTCAGGAGGATGAGTCAGTCATTCGACGGAACTCAGCCGGAGGAGTTAGCCCAAGATGCACTATGTCAGAGCCAGAAGAGGAGCCATCTGAGTTTACACTCTCGCAGCCTGACGGGATTAACAAATTGGACCAAATCTCAGTTCCGGAGAATAGAGGCGGTGCAGGAGTTTTTGGCTTAGATGATCATAGCAATGGGAATGCTAATGAGCCAGAAATAGACTTTTCTTTGAGGCCACTGGACGGGCTGTTGATTGTGGTGAATCACGTCAAGGATTCACTAGAGGACGATGTGGACACAGTCGAGCGGGTCTATGCCAACTTGCAAGACCTTGAGGAGAAGCACAAGTTAGGGTGTACGTTCATTATGGCCAAAAAGGGGTTAACCATATTCTTCTAAATGGGCCCCATACCTATTACGACAGTGATGTGTGGTTAACGCAGCCTTTTCTTTTTGCTGGTTTTAGATGGAGTTGGCTTTCTTTTTTTTTGTCCCACCCGTTGTCTGCATACCACGGGAGGGAGCGGGGATAGATGGTTTGTGATTTCTCGTTCAAACATATCGATACATCTCCTTCCATTTTTCCTTTCTTTGCTACTACTACTACCCTAGACTTCCCTTGGCATATCTCTGCTTCTGGAGTTTGTGGAATCTCTCTATGGGATGAAATGGATATAAGATCTATGGCTAGATTATGTTGATATAATATTACATAGGAGACGTGATTACATTTCACAAAATGGAGTTGCTATGCAGCACTTTGCGGGTTTGCCTTGCCGTCAGCAATGGACCTCAGGGTAATGAGGCCTCAGGTGAATGAATACGAAAACACGAAGCATGTCCAATCTTGACCAGAGCATAACCAAAATGTCATTCATTACATTCCAAAAAATAAAAGCCCGAGCTCGCCACGGCAGTTTTAGCGGACAGATTTTGTTGCCCCAAACGAACGAACCCGCGCCGCATACCTATATAAATATGATCCGAGGAAGACGAATAAATAAATACCACAACATGACTTGATATAGATAGGAAAGAACGGTACGCCGCTAACATGCATGGGATGGGATGCACATAGTGGTAGTGGTAGACAAAAGTATTTTCGTTCATGTTCAAAGAATTCAGACGGATACTGCACAAACACATAGAATGGCAGGCGTACAACACATCTAATACCGCATAAGTCTGCCAACCAGACTAATACCACCCTCACTCACCCTCTAAGGTGCAGTACTCGTCCCTAAAATGCAACCATATCAGTAAGTAAACTTAAGAAAAAAAAAATCCCAACCTCAAAAAGTGCACAAAAAAGAGAAAAACACCGCAGACCCCCACCCCCAATTGCTATTTCATCCCAGACAAAAAAACAAAAAACAAAAAAACACAAGATCAATATGTTAATCAATAAATCAACAATAGAACTAAATAATAGACCCGCCCAACTCCAATTCTATACGCTGTTATCCGCATTCGCATTATACCCCGAAGGTTCATATGGAGGTGTCGGACCATGGTGCTGTTCCGGATGCAACAATGGCCGCCTCTCCTCTGAACTATTCCTCCTTGACTGCAACGGGCTCGAATACTCAGGCGGGGGCCCCAATGACTCCGACGCACTCCCAACCATCGTTGTGACATTTATCGGCGCTAACGAAATTTCAGCTGGACTCCGAACTGGGCCGGGTGACGTCGGTGGGTATATAGGTTGATTCTGCAGTCTCCCGGGATGTGGGTGACTCCCCACCGTTGACCTATCACTTCCACCACTTGGTGTGCTCTGGCTCCTTCCATGGCCAGGAGCCCTCGGTCGGGGTCGGTTCGATTGGAAATCACCAAAGATATACTGCGGGGTTTGTGGGGGCTGGTTTGCACGCCCACCCTCCAATAAAATACTGCCTTGTTCGTTCCCATATGGAGGAGGCGGGGCTAAACTGCCGGAGGCTGGTGCAAGACCCCACTTCTTGACGTTGGCTTCGATAAACACAAATCCAGATTGGCCGAAGTTGACATGTACGTTGCATGGTCCATTCGCGCCCACAGTCGGAAAGAGGTTGAGGGTTTTGATTCCATGCGCTACATCTTCCAGCTTCTTTCCGTTGCGAGTGAAGAATATTGTTCCTGTTCGGGGTCTATATCCAACACCTACAACATCTCCTTGGAAGAAAGCCGGACCATAACCCGTGGGTGTAAATGGTTGGTTGTGCCTGCGATGACCAGTTGATATGTATGCTACAGAATGTTTATGCCAGCCTGGTAGCATAGTTGGTCATTACGTTGCCCCCCAATATCATTTAGATGCCTCCTTACCTGGTAGCCTAAACATTGGGTATGGCTTTGTCGTAAACCCCACAGCAACCATTGTGCTTTCAGGTTTCTCCAACATCTTTGCCTCCCAGTAGTAAACCTCATTTTGTTTTGGGACCGGAAGGTTGCTCTGTACGCTACACACGGAGTCAAAGAATTCTATTTCTGTCCGAGCCTCGACGAAGCAGTTCGCAATTTCCAGCTCCGCCTCAAACTCCCATGCCGAAACCCCCTTCTCTTGAATGGCCAAAAACTGTGATAGTGAAATGTCTGTCGGTATTGAATCAGGTGGATTCGATTGTACAAACGCTGTTGTAGAAAGTTAGTGACAATACCACGCTGTACTTTATCTAGGTTTTCACCTTTCGCTCTAAGGTACTCCTGTCGACTAATATCATCCATGCGTTCTAACGCCTCTGCCTCTTCTCGCAGAAATGCCTGCTCATCATCAAACTCTCCAGGCCGGCCAAATCGATCAAGTAATATCCTCCCATGGGATGTGTATTTAAAAAAGTAGATGATGTAGAGTATTAATCCAACTAGAGCAGCCGAACCAAAAGCTGAGGCAAGACCTATTAACACGCCTTTCCCGGCCGCAGCTGTGCTTTGTGGCAGATACATGGTGGGGGGGGGTATGTCGTGCTCGTGGAGGGTAGTGTTGATGTAGCCTCGCTGATGTCAAGGAAAAGATAAGGTCGCTCGTGTTGCGGTTGCTACCTGCTGGTGAAGCTTGGCCGGTGGGTCTGAGGATAAACTAATTAAAGCAAATGAAGTTGAGGTGACTGAACTTAGCCAGGCGAGCGATTATAGTTGATGCAGCACACAGTACACTGGATTGTGATTGACGTTGGAAAGGTGAAGGTCTAGCGAAAACGAAAAAAATTCCCAGTGTGGCGAAAAGCAGCTCCTCCTGAGGTCTGCAACTTGTTGTCGATGGGTGTGGTGTATCTCTCCGCACTGAGGTGTTTTTCGCTCCTGCGGAGTACGGGCGATTGACGTAGGCTGCGTTGTAGATGCGACAATAACGTGGGTTGAATTAGTGTGCAGAAAAACTCTGACAGAACCTGAACCTCCAAACAACTGTCGATTGGATTCCTCCGTAATGTATTTTCCTCTTTGACAAGGAGGAAGGTGACTCTGGCGGGTGACGGAGGAGGAGGCAGGATGAGGCGTAACAGGTGTCAGCGAGCCTGCTGCGGAGTAGTTAGTGACAGGGGTGTGAACGTTTGGGCGGGGGAGTCGTGTGGCTAACCAATGCAGCCGGGCCAGTAAAGCTCAGCAAAGCTGCGACGAGGTGCAGTGATTTCTCAGAATAGACGTAAGTACAGTTTCGTGGAGTCCGCGATCCTGCCAACCAGTCGTACTCCATGCCAAGAAGCCATCGCAGTGGTAGTTGAAATACAAGCAAGAGTGTAGCCGAGCAGAAGGCTGAGCTGACATTAGGTAAGTAACGCGAACTCCACTGCTATTTCCAGAGAGCTGTTTTCGTGAACCGTAGCGATATAAATAGATTCAAAGAACATTTGCTTCCCTACAAACCGATAGGTAGGTACTGTACTACATATGTACTTTTGCAGAACTAGTGAAGCTCCTAGAGTATGTACAGTAGCATGTTGAATCTTGGAGACGGAGTACGTCAATACCCCAGATGTAAGATCTAGCGGCAGGAACCTAGGTTATGCAGGGCCAGCCCTTGACTAGGAGGAGA
>Ga0307514_10002088_pt1 | contig 21568 bp, 14 predicted proteins | sample 16_EM_MG_FD_203088 | JGI IMG/M metagenome (GOLD analysis project Ga0307514, IMG submission 203088) | Populus trichocarpa ectomycorrhiza microbial communities from riparian zone in the Pacific Northwest, United States - 16_EM | ecosystem: Host-associated > Plants > Roots > Unclassified | place...
ATTATTTATTATTCAATAAAAAATAAAATAATTAATATATATTTGAAGTATATATATGTATATTAAATGATAAAATAATAAATATTATAAACATATTTTTATGTCAATATATTAAGATACATATATCATAATGTATTAAAAAAAATCTAAATGTTCTATAAATATATCTATATAATATAAATATATATTTCGAGTTAGATTCAGACGGGTTTCATAATATCCAAACTCTACTCATTATTCATTGGATAAAATAATTAATAAAAAAATACTTATCTATTCAGGCCGGGTGAATTTTCATCGAGTTCAAATTAAATTGTAACCTCTATGTTTTGCAAATAATTAGGTCGTCAATATCTGCATTTGGGTTATCCTACAGAGTATAATCTCTCAACGATCAAATTACAATTACAAAACATGCTATACCTGTAAGAAATCATGCATGGCCAGGATAGGTCTATTAATTGATTTCTCATTGTTCCAAAATCCAACCTCACTACTAGGATCATTTCTCAGGTGGGAAATAATATGCCTAAAGCAACATTTTTAATGCTCGAAGGATCATTTCTCAGGTTCAGCATTCTGAGAAAGGATAAGAGAACCTGACAGGTCCTACCTGATGGTGGTGAGAATTGAAACTTCATCTGAACGCAACCAAGCTGATTAGGAACATTTTTCAAGAATTTTAGATTGGATATTACCAACAAGTTATAGCAGAATCAGCATTGGTACGTGCTTTTTCATGCTGATTATGGTATCCATCCTTTCTCCTTTAATGACAATTCGATAGAACTTGGTAGAAATATAAACAAACAGGATGTTGATTCTACATTGAGGCAAAATATCATGCTGGCTTCTCAGCAACCTAGCTTGGTCACACCAAAAATGTTGAAAAAAATTAGTTGTTCTCGATCTTTTTCAGCTTTTGTTGCCAGCCAAAAAATGTCTGTTCCTCCCTTCTGTGTTTGTCAATTTTGGGAATCATACAGCATCAGATTCCTGATGGGTTATGCATGTTAAATGAGACGCAGTTTCATTTTGTTGAAATATTGAAAATACTAAAGTTTTATTTAATAAATTTCATTTGCGGGGCATGAATGTATGTATGGCATGAGGGCCTCTTGTGTTCATGCCAATAACAAAATCAAATACATCAAAAGGAAAGGGGGAAAATGAAGTGTGGTGAGTCAATTTCATCAACCACGGGTAGATTGCACTAAAAGGATTAACTAACCCTATAGACTTCCTAATAAAGCAGAGGCCTCATCTTGCAAAACCTTCCATGCTGCAGTAACATGCCTCTCTTCAGTCAATGGTGCTCCCACAGCAAAACGTAATATGTACTTGCCTGATAGAACCTGCAAAGATTGGCTATGATCAGACTAGTAAACTACAATTCTCCTTTCCCTTAAGTAGATGATAAATTAAAAAAGAAGAAGAAGAAAACACTGCATGAGCATTTTAGTTACTGCAGAAAAGATATATAAAAGTAACATCGATCTTACTGTATGTGATATGAAAATTTTCCCTGTTGAGTTTACAGCATCTAATAGGTCATGGTTCAGATTGTTTCCGTGATCTTCATTGTTGTTAGGAGGTAGAAGGCGAAAACAAACCAATGAAAATATCCGAGGGGTGACAACCTGCAACATGAATTATGGTATAGAGAAATGATAGATTATTGATTTGCATAAAAAACCATAGCTGTGGGGAAGTTTCATAAACACGTAGACATAGAAATGATTAAAAAATGCAATGAAATGATAGTGGTTGCTTATGGCACCTCTCTTTCACACCAGTTTTCAATCTTTCAGCCTAGTTTAATGCATCTAGCTTATTACATTACAATAGCAACACCAAAAGGAAAATTCCTGTTTCAAGTGCAAGCAGTGGTTGTGTGCCAAGGTGAGTAGCTAACATAACTGATTTCTTATTCTGGCAATTGAAGGAAGGTTACCCACTTATTTCCTATCTTTTCCAAAGGGTTCAATAGGCATCTCATGCTTAATACCACTAAGCCCAGCAATGGCTTATCCCATGTCATGTGCGCTAGCTGACATGAGAGGCAGTACTTCAACAAATACGGGAACAGCCATTTCAGCATCAGCTCATCCACCCTTACAATATAAACTCTTCTCCACCAAACTAACAAGACTCAGGACCAGGTTTAAGTAAAAAACAGTCACCATATCAACAAAAATCTGCCAATTTGGTGAAATTAAAGGTGTTACAGATAAAAAGAATAGAGTAACTAGAACTGGTTAAAGACGTTTTATCCCTGTGAATAGGTATGTATTAGAAAGATCTGTGGATATTCAAGAAACGAGGTCCAATCAGGTGTGTAAAATAGAAACACATATAGACACACATAAAGAGGTCTATCTACCTCAAATCTTGAATCTGCAGCAACAAGCCCTTCAAAATATTTAGCCAAGTTGATATGATTTCTGATGTAGCACTGTAGATTTTCCAAACCATATAACCGCAGTACCATCCACAGTTTCAGTGATCTGCGAGGTAGCATTTTCAGTATGATTAAATTGCACTTCTGGTATATGGTGCATGGCTGTGCAGTAGAGAAACTTGTGAGAGGATGCATTCTCAAAAGTTTTCCAAATCTTTTTGATTTGGCTGAAAAGCCTATGAAGAGGCATTGAGGCAAAAGTTTGATGGCACACCTAAACCGACGTCCAAGAGGAATTTGCCAATCTTTGTAGTCCACAACCATGTTTGCTTGAGAGGCCTGACATGTCAATATGTTAGGAATTACCATGACTGAAATGTGCGTCATAATCCATAAATTATGATTGGTTAAGATTTTAATTTGTTTGATATTAAAAATCCAGTCATCTACAGCTAGCAACTTGTTCTAATGTTACATAACCCTGTAACCTTTTAAGGCAAATAAACATGTTAAGAAAACAAGTTCAGAGATTAACATGTATAACAAAATTTAAATCATGAAAGCTGTAACCCCCAAGCTGGGAGATTAACATGAATATCTTCTAAGAAAATTAAATGGGCTATTTTGGAGCTTTTGAATTGCACATCGATGAAACACATCCAATGGCAGTCAAATCAAATTCATTGTAGCACACTTTGGGACGACATGAAAATTCCCACCCTTCAAGTCCTCACAACATATTCCTTTACTTAGTGAACTTCCGGTGCAAAAATTGTATGGAAATAAGATTAAGAAGATGTTAAGGATTCTTACTTTGTTCTTCAGGAACTCGGGATTCGTAGAGAGGGACTGGATTAAAGCATTTCTATCCTGTTGTCCAGCATAAAAATAAAACTCATTTAATGTATTTGCATATTCAAACAACTAACTAACCAAAGGAACAACAATCAGCAGCCCAAACAATTTAGGAATTACAGCAATCATAGTCCTTGTGTTTTAATCATAGCAACTAGTTTTTCATTTCTTCTTGGACAATTAGAAACCAGATATTCTAGATTTACCAAGAATCCTTGTTTATCTGGAACTACATGGACTACTTGACATTTCAAAAAAAATTCAAGAGCTGAAAGCACATTTCTGATGCAGCATTTTAATGATTCCTTTAGTGACAATAGTGCAACACTTCAAGTGATTTCATCATGCATCATTTCTAGATTGCACAAAACAGAACTTGAGTATCTGAGCAACCTCCCACAATTATTTTTGAGAATCCCTTCTGTATAAACTGGTTGAATCAAAGAAGTTTGATATATTCTTATACTGAAGAGGATGGTAGTAAATATATTAAGATATCTGACTGAAAAGTGCAGAGCTCCAAAATATTGACTTTTCAACCAGACAGAAATATGCATATGCACAGAGCAATAGATATAAAAAATCTCGACCATGCATGCATATGCAGTGCAATAGATGTTTCACTGCAAGTAGTACAGAAAAAGGAAATGGCAATCGTGTATATTCCATGAAATTTTATTTTAAAGATATTGGATATGATGATTTTTATGTTACTGACTTACTAAATGGAACCTTAACCTCAAACTCCAAAAGAATCCCACCCCAATTCTCGTTTTCCACAGGAGGGAACTGCCACTGCCAATAAGGGGTTCAATTACGTATGAACTGCAACTTAAGTGTACACAAAGAGTGTGCATGCTAGCAGGCACGTGTTTGTGTGTGTGAGTGAGGGAGAGGGGGGTGGGGGAGTGTTCAGATTTTAGCACCACTGAGAGTGAGTGAGCTGTAAGTGCTTGTGGACAAAACAATGATTGGTGCAGATAGCATGAAAAAAATGTAAAAATTATTAAACATGGGCCAACATATGATAAATATGAGCAGACAAGAAAACAGCATACCTTTACCCAAAGAGCCGAACAATCAAAGTTTGTCAGAAACCATTTATGAGCATTCATGTTGAAAGAGTCAGCTTCTTCAACACCATCAATGTAACAACGATATTCTGGACAAATACAAGCACTTCCAGCATATGCAGCATCCACATGAAACCATATTCCATTATTCTGTCAAGAGGCCATGTATACAACCTTTGTTATCACGAACAAAAACTTTCATGGTAGTGTCATCAAGGTCATCATATAGGATCTCACACATGTCTAGATAAAAAAAATCCTCAAAGGGTTTGAGAACTGGAGTGTACTGAAGGAGGTTTTTAGGATACAGAAACGCCGGAATTTGTTATCATAAACAATTTTTCATTACAGGCCTTCTAATAGACAGGTTAATTTTGATGTCAATGTTTCTGAGTTTTCTAACATGTTTCTTTCGGAATTCTACTGGGATGTGTGTGTGTGTGTGTGTGTGGAGAGAGAGAGAGGGTTACTTGGTGAATTCATTTTAACCTGCAGCCAGGGTAGCCTGCTTGTTTGGCTTAGCTTGTGCTAGTTACCAACCCATCCCTTCCTTAAGCTCTCTAAACAAAATTCTACCTATTAAACTTTAATTGTGGGTGCAAGACTGCACTTGCCATTGCTGCTAGATCTTGATAACAATAGAGTATGGAGTTTTGTACAGGCTTAAAGCAGATTTCTTGCTTATTTCACTAAACACAGGCTACCTGTTACCTTAGCAATCTTTCCTAGAGAAAGCAAAGGGTCAACAGCTGTTGATGATGTGGTGCCTACCTGCAAGAACATGAAAGACTTTCAGTACCATTAAAATACCAAAAAAGAAAAAAAAAAGGGGAAGGAAGGAAGGAGTAAAATCTACTTACAATCACATTACATGACCATGTATAAGGATTCACATACATAATCACCGATTAAAATGGAACCTGAACTTTATATCTGGATTATTGCTAGTCCAACCGAATTGTCTTGTACAAAAAAATTTACAACTTCAACACCCATAAGAAACCAAACACATTTCTTATCTATATATTCTGTGATCCCATTAAGGAGCCACAGCCTACTGCAACAGTAGAAGTTCTAGCTTGCAAACACAAACTGTAAGGTTCTAGTCTTGAGAGAAACCATTACATGCAAGAATTGTAAGTGGCAGTTCTATTTCTAGAGTTTTATCACAGGGAAAAAATAACTAATGTCCTTTTGAATATCTATCCTAATAATCAACCCCTAAGTGCCACTGCACAATTTGGTGATGCCCAAATAACCCCAAGTCAAAAACCATAAGGATCCACAGATCTATATCCAGCTCCTGAATTCAGTAAGCTTTATATGTGCTGCAGATGACAAAAATCTTACGATTTATTAATTCTCAAGCATATGAGTGGCGGATTTATTTGCAGCTAGTGTGATCAAACTAATCTTTTGAGAACCTATTGAACAAAAACATGTTTGCAACCAATTCAAAATTCAGTTACTAAATGTCTTAACAGTTGACTAAATCAAGGATTTAGTGAGCTTTTTCTAGTTTATTCCAATAGAGTAACCAGATGATAAGTATAGGTTTCAAAGAAGATTTTCATATTCCCAAGTCATCATCAGCATTCTACCTAAAAATAAAACAGTGCTTGCCCAAGTACAGAGCCAATAGACCTTTTAGGATGCACCAACTTGTTCCATTGACGTGTTTAGAAGACAAAAAAAGAGAGTACACGTCTTAATTCTACCATATGTTATACTGAAAGAATCACCAAAAGAAAACACATGGTCAAGGTCATAGAGCATCAAAATAAAACAACCAAGGAAAGTATTTTCAGTCTTACTGTAGCACATAAGAAGAAAGGGACCAATCCAGTGGAAATGTCATCTGAAATTGCTTTACCAAGTAAATCTGGAGAAAGGGCATAATTTGTTGAAGAGCCTGTTTTTAGCAGCTTGCAATTTTCTGGATGGATCCCTCCTATCTGTCATTAATTAGAAAAAAAAAAATATCATAAGAATATAAAAGACATTACAAATAGAAAGAATAACTTCACCATGGTAAAAATATATCCATAATACACACATCTCTATATAAGTGTAAAAATAAAATAAAATGAAGAACATGTGACTGCTGAATGGAGACCTTGAAAAACTCCATGGTAATGGAATGTTATGGGAGTTTTTATTCCTAAAGCAGCTGGAACAATCGGTTTTAGTACCACACCAACTTGGTTTCCAGCATGTACTTGACCCAAATTTAAAGAAACACAAGTGACTGGCTTTAGAAAAAATAATTGTATGTGTTTGTATGATTGCATCAGTCGTTCTTTAAATAATAACATGTAATTTTATCTGATTTAAGAATATGAAAATTTGATACACAATGCAATGTAGAAAATGAAAAATTGAAAACTCCCCCCTCCCCTCGGGCCTGAAACCCCTACTCAGAAAATGAATGCTTACAGTTCAGCACGAAGCATCATGTTCAGAATACCTTTTCTGTTGGTCTTCTTGAGAACATGTGAACAATGGAAAGTTCATGGTATGAAAATACTCTGTAAGTTATCAAGCAGCTGGAAAGGTAGCTTTTAGTGCTGCACCAACATAGTTGCCAGCTTGAGCTTAATTTAATATGAAGTGACATCCATTGACCAAAGTTAGAGAAATTATCGTGTAGAGAAAAAGTAGCTTGACCAAAGGCTACAGGTAAGAGTAAGACTATGGAATAAGAAGTTGAAATGCTGTGTTGGGTCATATATGAAGTGCATTTACTATCACTCACCTCAAATAGTACCACTTGAATATTTATACTTGATTTATGAAAAGTGGGCACATAACACAGTCATTACAAACAAAATTTTGGACTCCACCCCCCCTCCTCCAAAAATAATCGTGACTCAGAAAACGGAAGTCAATAGTTCAGTATAAAGCATCATCTTCGGAATTTTTTGTGTTATTAATGGGTGCAATTTTATGGATGCTTGTGCGTAGTTTTACAAAGATACCTGGCAGGCTTTTTGCAAAGCAGAGTGTGTTTGATCGGATGCATAAACAACAAGCTTTTCAAGGGCATTTTTTCCAAGCTTCCTCAAGACCCTATCACGAGCAGCCAGAAGCACAACTAGAACAGCTTCACTTGCAGTGCCCTGTATCACTCCACCACCTTGTCCTGCTTTGCAAAATTGCACCAACCACAAACATCAATAATTTAAATTCTTTTGACCATAACTCTGGCATCAAAACTGCTTATGCAAGTGTCCTATGAGTGAATCATTGTGCAATGCCATCTTCAGACAGTTGTTGAAAACATTGCAAGAAACATTTCAGTATATCAACTGAAAAGACTGAACACGGCTGGTTTCTGCTATACTATTGACAAATTACTGAGCATTTTGTGGCATCCACGTGAGCACATAGACCAAGTTTGTGCGGATATCTTGTTAAAATTGTATGACAAAAAGTCTGTGCCGCTTTTCCTTACGAACTTTAACATTCATTCATTCATTCATCAGAACCCTTACCAGTAGAGAGAAAGTCTTCAGGTAGCTTGAGCAATTTACCAAGCCAATCTAGAACAATCATTTCAAGCTCAGTTGCAGCAGGAGATGTTATCCAGCTAAAACCCACCATATTAATACCAGCACTAAGCATTTCTCCCAAAAATCCAGCAACACTACTGTTAGAAGGATAATAAGCAAAATAACTCGGGCTTTGCCAATGGGTCACCCCCGGTAAAATCTTTGCTTGAACATCTGCATTCACATCGAGAAACTAATCAATGGCAAGAAAAAAACAACCAAAAAAAGTTCATTTTTTCCCTCTCTTTGTTTGTAAAATAAAGAAAATTCACCATCAAGAACATTTTGCAACGTTTCAGGTTGATTTGGAGCAGAATCTGGCAGAAGTTCGCGTAGATATCCAGGCTGCACACACAGGAAAAACCCATTTGCCACCAAATTCACACACACTCATACACAACAAAAAGAGAGACCATAAAGAAATCAAATGGGAAAGAAACCCAGATAAATTTGATGAATATTAAAGCTAAGGAAGGTTAAAAACCTCAACTTGGCTGAGAACAGGGAAATTCTCAATGGATTTGTAATAATCAGCAATAAAGTCGACCATTTTATGTGCATTCTCTCTCAGTTGCTCTGAATCCATTGGTTGCAACCCCTTACTCTCCCTAAAAAGCACATTAACATCAAGATCAATCCATCATGAACATGCGCAAACACAGTTTAAAATCAAAACATACACTACTACTGTAAAACTTCCAAGACTTACATGTTTAGTGAAATGTGTATTGCCAGAGCTTGAGCTTGAGGAGTTAAGACTTGAGACTATATTCTTTAAAGAGAGAAACAAATGCACTAATACTCTGGTGGGTTTTAACGGAGAAAGCTATGTTTTTTAACACAATCGTTTGGACGGATGGATAGGTAGGCAAGGGAAGGGAAGGGAAAGGAAGATGGAGGGAGCTTCGATGGTCTATTTCTTCATGCGTAAATTATGAGTCAGTCCCTTTAGTTTTAACAAATAAATCAAATAGTCCCTCTATATTTGTTAATTTTATGGAATTTGTAAAACTTTACATCTAATTTTAGGACGGCTTGATTTTTTCAATCTTGCCTAAAAAAGAGATTCTAATAAGCCAAGAGATCTAAACGATATTACTGATATCATGATTTTAAAAAGGTTTGATTTTTTAAAATATTATAACAAGGTTGATTTGTTTTAAAGTGGTGTTTAAGATTATGGTAATGATTAAAGTATTTTTTGCTTGAAAATATATTAAAATATATATTTTTTATTTTTTAAAATTTATTTTTGATATCAGTATATCAAAACCATTTAAAATTATAAAAATAATTAATTTAAAATAAAAATAATTTAAAAAAAAATTAAAAATACTTTTTAAACACAAAAACCTGTGAAATTATGCAATTCAAAAATTTGAATCATGATTTTAGTAATTAGGGTATTCATCTGACTTATTTTGATGGTATTTTTTGTTTCTTTTCTCATTAATCTTTCCATATTATTATTTTTCTTCTCTATTTTTTTTAAATAAATTATAAAATAACATAGAATTGAGGAAAAAGATTAAACTATAAAAAGGATTAATATATATATATATATATAAAATTTCTAAACCATGAAAACTAATTAATTAGTTTTAAAAATTACAAGGACTAAGGTATAATTAACTCATTTCACAAATGAGTCCTCAAGGTGTAAATTTACATTTTAAAAAACTTTTTTCTTGTTTTTTTAAAAAATTTTAATTTAAAAACATTACTTTGGAACATCATCAAAAAAAATTTCTTGAAAAGAAAAAAAAAAATCAATCCACCAAAAATACTAAACACAAACTAGAGTTATTAAATTTAACTCAGGATAAGATTAGAATTTCGAATAAAAAAAAGTTAATATTAAAATAGATTATACTTGAGTTTTCATTTGGATAAAATTAAATCAATTATTTCCTTCTTCTTTTTTTAATCCAAATTAATCTATACCTGGAATTGACCCAAGAAGTCTATCCAGGTTTTACAACTACACAATTCTTGTGCTTTAAAAAATGGAAGTGCCATAAAAAAGTGTTTTATTGCCCTGTTGACATTTACAAGAAGGTGGTCTGATGGGTGATGAAGGGAGATGGGGTTCCAAAAAGCCCTAGATCATACTCCCCATGTAAGAAAGACAAAGACTGTGATCATATTGCCTGTGTCCTCAACTGATACAACAAACATATCATTGATGCGAGGCATGTGAGGAAATGTTGCTATATCTCTATCTACATTACAAAATTCAGTTCTTTTTCGCAACTTTCAGCTGCATATATCAGTTCACAGTTGATGGCTCCGAAAGCTGTTGCGTTTGACATAATTTTTTGCTGAGTCAATAACAATGGCAACAGAGGGCATCATCCTGCATTACTTAGATTATGCTCATTAGTCATTACCACCTTGAAAAATTGTTCCAGTGCTTGCAAATTGTTAAGTTAGAAGCTCCCGTGCTCGAAGCTCGACAAACGAGAGTCTGACAGAACGGCAAATAGTTGTGTGTCTACAAAATGCTGCAGAACACAAAAATCAATACGCGAAAGCAATTGAAAGTCTTGTGATCAACCAATTCAAAAATCAAGATTGCATATATTAAGCTCAGTTTGAGAATCTAGAAGCATGTATCCAAATATAAAATTGCAAATGTAGTTAAAGATTCATAATCGTTTGTTAACGCAGCCAACCATACAGTGGCCGCGTTAACATTAACAAAGACAAAGTATGTGTTTGTTATTACGGTAGCTTTTATGATTGTAGTTTGAAAAAATAAATTTAAAAAAAATTATAAATTGTAACTTTTTTCTTATTCAGGATTTCAAAAGAGTTTTCAATAGAATACATGCAAAACTATGGTGTGTTGATTAACTAAACACTTCAAAAACTATAATTGGAGAAAATCTCAGTTTCATTCATACCTCACTGCACTATCAAACAGGCAGCAGCATTATTGGGAAAAAAAGTTGAGAAGAAGTGTGAAAAATGAACGGCGAAGGACTAAAAGAAAATGAAAGTTACCTTAATAAAGGATCGGTCCCTACTATTAAAGGAGTCAATGAAGCTATCTTTGAGAAGTAAAGAAACCTGAAAAGGATCAATTCCAGATAAGTATATACTTGGAATTGAAGGTACTTAATTTTTTTTGTAATGATGACCTCAGGTGTTCTTACCCTGTCATTGTTTGATTGCACGCTCGTTATTGTATAAGATCTCAAATCTGAACAAAGAGACTCCAAGTAGCGTCTCATGACAGTCAAAAATCGTGTTGCAGCTTCAGCCTGGAATTATCAAATATAATCAGCTACCATATAAGAGTGCAGGATGAGAAGAAATCTAACAGTAAAGATTCGATGAAGATGGGAAGAAATCTAACAGAATAATGATGGTGGTGGTGAGTTTAACAATGACAGTAGTGATGATCATTATGTCGAAAATGACAGCAGTAATGGTTAAGATGGTAGTCTTTTCTCGAGAACAAAAATAGTAATGGAAGACTATTCCATAAAAATCATGCATGGAGGTTTATTTCGGATTATCGACATAATTAGCATTAAGAAGGCTGCAAACAATGAAGAGATTTTCCCTGTAAAGATGTGCAAAAGCAGTATACACTGGCCCCGCATCGTTCTTGCAATAATTTTAATCAAAATACGACCGGATAAACTTTGCTTAAAGAAGCCACCATGCCTGTCAATGCTTTTGTGAAGCTTAAGTTTCCAAGAATAAGACAGATAGGCATGCAAGAAGAGAGGTTTTGCATTGAGTCCAGCTACAAGTAATACCTGCACTTCATTGCACCTATACACAGGATGCCTTTTAGCAACCGAGCTTTCTAATGATAGTCTGTCGTGCAATGGCCGAAGTTCAGAAACAAGCTCTTTATACCGTGGAAGTGTTGGCAAGTGACACATTTTCACCTTCAGTGGAGAGGAAACAGTAAGAACACTTGAGGAGTATCATGTTTAATGAAGTTCAGGCTCTAGTATATAAAAGAAGGGAACGATCAAAAAAGTTTCCCAACCTGGTTTTTGAGCACATTAACATGAACAAGGTTAGAGGTTTTTATCTTCAAGTCAGCAGGTCTGTGCTGTATACCAACCTGTAAGAGAAAAAGGCTATATTAAAACATTTGACAGGAATTTCTTAGTGTTCTGGATAATTTAGCTCAATGTCTTGACCAGCATAAATTTCTTGGATCATACTTCATGTAACAAACCTCCAATATCCAATTTTATTTGACGGCAAAAAGTTACATAAAGCATGTTTCCAAGTGTTTGAAATAAAAAGTTCAATGTCAGAGAAATTGGAAACTTCTCACTGAAGACAATGATTGTAGACTTTACACTAGAACTTATATGATATATTTTTCAAAACTATTTCAAATGTTGATCAGAAAAACAAGACCAAAACATACTGGAGAGCTCATAAACTCTCATAACAACAGATAAGATAACGATGATCGGAGCAGGATTGTTGAGAACATGCACCTTTGCCCATGTCCTACTAAGCTGATCCCTCAAAAAAATCTGGGGCAAAAAACCCACCTCCCAGTGCTTAATCTATATATACCGTTCTGGTCTTTTTTTTCAAGGACATCTGCCTTGTTGGGTGATACATTCTCCTGTTTAAGCATCGACCTCTACCGGAAAAAATGAATCACAGTCTTACTCACTTTGCAATGAGCTTTTCTCAATCTTGAGTGGAAGATTTTGAACTTGATTGAAAGGTTCAGTAAGGCTCATAAAAAAAGTTTCCAACACCTTGACAATTTACGCCCGAAGAGATGAGCAAAAATGTTAAACTCAACCAAACCTTCATGGCAAGACATATTTATGCCTGAAGAAATGAAATAATATGTTAATCTTGCGTTTCAGCCTCATGATATATCAACCCTTATTCCAGGCCAGCTTGTCCATGCTAAATCATCATTTCAACTTTCCAGCATGCATCAACTCCGAAACCTTGTAATTTTCCCTGTAGTTAATGGAGAAGAGATTTGGGGGGGGAGGGGGGGGGGTCTTCTAGCCATCCTAAGTACTGACATAAACCAGTCCAACCTCATCACACCCAGTTACATGCAGGTCAGATCAGCAGTTCCAAAAAGAGAAGTTGCTGTAAGGTCTTTCACAACACCTGATCAGTCCTGGATTGTTTTCAGACTTCTTCCTTCGATTGAACCCCTTATTCAGTGCTCCAAGTAAACTAGGGCATGAAACAACCCAGTTAATGACCAAGAAGTGACATTTTGCCAGACTGACAAGTAATTGATTCCCAGTAATTCAAAGTTTGCGAGCTCTTCGGCTACAAACTGACAAAGGATTTTTCTGGAGATGGAAGGAAACTCCCTTCAGAAGCATCCAAAACTGGCAACAGCCCAACACGTGGCCAACAATAGAACTTCCAGCCACCATTTGATGCCAGACTCAACGTTAAAATCTCAATTCTCTTCTATCATCTCCAATCCTTTAAAATGTTGCTTGCCCATTTGACTTGTGATCACAGAAAGGACAAGATGATGACATCCTAGTTCCCGGAGATAAATAAAATAATAGAGCACAGTACAAATTAAAAGGAAGAAACACAAAAGGCACAGACCAATACAATTGCATGGTAACTGTCTTAGCAAAAAGAGAAAAGGTTAATATCTGAAACTCACTATAAAGGGAACAGGAGCATCAAGAAAATCAAGCATCTGCCGTGGCAAGATCTGCGAAAGATCAACATAAATTTTAGCCAAAAAAAGTCATGCCAGATCCATAAGCATCTAATAGAAGCAGAAGTGAAGAATATTAAAATTCCATTTCTACTAAATCAAAACCTAAAAAAGCAAAGAAAGAAAGAAATTCCAGCATCCATTTTGACCAAAACCAAGAAGCTACTGCATCTCAACACAACTTCACATATCCTGAACAGACCACCACCAATTATCTGATGTAGTATTCCAACTCCTGTTAAGCTTAACGTGTATTCAGAGAGTAATATTTCAATCTTTTCTGCCTTTTTAACATTTCCTTTTGGCTTGCATATCAGGATTTTTAACAAGGATTAGTTATTCATTGTTCTTTTATTATGTCTCATTCATTTACATGAACTTTCAATGACACTTTGAGGAGAAATAATCGAGGATGTGTGACAGTAACATCATTATTTTAGCTAAATCCATGATGTTCTCCATTGGCTCAAAACAGATACTACAGGGGTATAAAAATTATGAAACTTACTGGAAGCAATAAACTCTGCCATTGAAATGGACGAATCATGGGGACAAGGGATAAAACGACTGCAGATAAAACACCCTGCAACAAATGGAACTCGAGTCAGGACAGATAACCAATTCAAAACAGCTACTTTGCATAAGAAATTGTCCAGAGCTGCAAATAAATATACATGCGCGCATACTCTATAAATGTGTACAAGCGTGTTCATGAACAAATAATTCATCTGTGGGTTGACAAAATTATCTCCAATAACAACATTAACTCACCAGGTTTGGGCACACTACCACCACTTGTTTTTCCAGTAATACGCCTGCAACCAGTGCCAAAACCTGGAAGAAGAAGCATATATCAGACTTCCAACCACCAATCTGAAAATGCAACATGGAAGAAATGGAAATAGGATTGCCTGAACAAATGGAATAAGATTTCAACTACAATGGAGGGTTAAGCTTGAAATTGTTTCCTAACTACCTGCATAGTTTCTCAAGATTCCTTTTCATAAAAACAGAAATTTTTGAAAGAAACTTAATGGTTATAATTGCTGATAAACAGTCCTAGCCTGAATCTACAAGACCAAGACTCCACCTCCGTATTACACAGCAACCCTTTTCGACAATTATGCAGCGTCGAAGGAATTGATTAGAAATACGATTGCTTGCTTAAGGATGTTACAAGTGGTGAAGCAGACAGTTGGAAAAAGATTGAAAGCTGCTGAATTCAAGACAATATAACTTCATATGATAGGGACTTTACATTTTCCAGTGACAGAACCCGACATACAGTTGCAGTTGTCCATATTGACAGCGCAAGAGCTTCCTCAGCAGCAGCTAACTTCGCATTGACCTTTTTTACAAAATACCAAGATTAGAATATCAAGAAAGCATTTTTAATTATTTATCAAGGAACATAGTCTAATGTCAATCAAAACACTAAGAAATACCTCGGCTGCTTTGAATGAAGCTAGATAATTATTGCAAAATCCAAGGTCAGAGGTTGGAGGCCGCTTATACTCGATAGCTTGTAAATGATCAAGAGGCTGAAAAACTATCCCGTTTCCTCGTTGGGGAAGAGGCATTGCATGATAACCACAAATTATCTGTAGCAAATCATTTTTGTTTTCCTACCCAAGATCCAGGAGGTAGCGTTCAGGAAAAAAAAAAAGATGGAATGGAACTCGGTATGTCACATGGGTGAACAAATGAATAAACAACAGGAACAATCATAAACTAACCTTAGCCCATTCCAATATCAAGTCATCACCAAAATCTTTTTCATGATCTGGGAAAAGTTCGTCATCATCGTCATCTGATACCATGCTTCTAACTGAACTGTCAAAGACAAAAATATATCACTATTGTACCGAAATAACAAGTGCCTTGGAGTTGCATGGCTTAATGGAGTTGAGACACATCAAGAACTCAACACACAGTTAACAAGTGACAAATGTAACTACTACCTAAATAAGGTATCAAAACTTCCAAGACGATCTAATCTGCGGCTCCTAGAGCAGGAAAACATCCCAAGTACTGGAGAAACATGACCATTTTCATCACCTCCATAAATTCTTTCTAAAGCATCACAATGGTTTTCCGGAGACAGGGAAGCATAATCATCAAAATATTGCAAATACTTCCTGCCATCCTTATCTACTTCCCTTGCTTGGCTGGAATCTGAAGCCTCGCTAGCAGTAACACTGTCAGGAGATTGAGGTTCCCAAATCTTTGGTGATAAGGTTGGAATCACATCATCAGATATAATTCCAGCAGCAGCAGCAGTAAGGGCTACTGCACTGTCAACAGGTATTGCAGAAGCCATCCAATCAGCATCGTACTCTCTATCAAGACAGTCAACATTTTCATTCATTTGCCCATGCTGTTTAGATACTGAAGGCATGCAAGCAGTGAGTGACATTTCACTAACAAACTGAGTTATCCGATTCAAACGCTCCTGTGCAATGATACTGCATCCATGTAAGTAAATGTAGTGAATTGCACTGAAGTAACTGAACCAATGTGGAAAACGTCTCCCTAGAAGTCAGTAACGACTAATTAATTGATGAAATTAATATTAACCTGTTCAACATCTCATAATGTAATTCAAAGAAAGGAACCCTCGTGAGCACACAGTAGCAGCGAGGTGCAGAAACCAAAAAACGGCAGCATCGACCAGTTGATTGAGAAAGGGGTGACTGGCTGCCTAAGATACCAGGTGGCCTTTGAACGATTTCTGTAACATGCAAGCAAACCCCGTAAAGTGTATCATTGTCTGCCACCTGATCACGAGAACAGAAGGCAATTTTAAAAATCCAACCACTCTTTGTATTCAAAGAACCCCATGAAAAACAACCAGACAAATTCATAAGACAAATCAATGTCCAGCCACCAGCATTAGCAGTGAATCTTTTTGCTTGATTTCCAAACGTTTAAATCAAGATCACACGAAATACATCAAGATAACCAACTCATTTATATCCCAGAAGGTTTTCCCAATTTGGTCCTTTTTTCCCTCCAAAATGTGTTCTTCCCATCTTACCTACTTCAATTTTCTTAATTCTATTTTTTCAAAAAAGAACAAAAAATGAAGAAGAGATGAGAATGATTCCAACAAGCTGGGAGGTCAAGGGATTATTTAAGAATTTGCAAGAGGGGCTAATTATTTGTTTCTTGAAAACACAACTACTAAATTTGATTTTCGTATTGATAGTTCAGTAGCTTGGGAGAAGGAGAATTCACAACTTAAAACCTCCATTGAGGCCAAGAGAGCATGCCAACTTAGGCTTTGCAATGGCCATAAAAGGTATGTGTGATATGTAAACAAGATGAAGAACAAAAAAGGAAAAGCTTACCTTAAGAGAAAATATGAATGAGAAATCGTCTCTGCCCAAATGCTCCTGCAACAAAATGAAAAGGAACGTTGCGTTTTGACTGTAAGGTTAGAGAAGTTTGAGAGAAAAATGCTTAACTAATATTAGATTTCGGGGATAGCATATAGCATTAGCATTAACTAGCAAAAACTCTATATGGAGATGACTTGCCACGGCCTTTTTTCTAAAAAAAACCCAGCTTCATTCAGCTTGAACATGGACAGTATCTGTCAAAAGATGTCTCGACTAAACTAGGGAGGGAGCTGAAGAAGAGAGCAACTTCTAAAGCAATGTCAATGAAGACACTTTTCTAAGTAATGAGAAATTCATACCAAAGGGTGTTGAAAGCACATGAGATATCTTAAATATTCTAGACTCCTGTGTTCATTCCTATTGTGCTGCGTCTTCACAATTGTGTATGGGCATATATTTCAATGCATAAAAAGAAGTGTGGGTGAAGGAAATCGTAATAGAAATATAATCGAGAGAACAAACTGATAACAAATCACTGCTGCTGCTTATCTTGGTAGCTTCAACCTTGCAAGTGTGCATGATTGAAGAGTGGATTCCCTAGCAAAGGAGGGAACTATATATGAGTCAATTCCATACCTAGTGGAATTGTCAAGTCAGTTTCCAGTGACTGGGAAGAATTGCACCTATGTAAAAGGTTCAATAATCATGATCTTGGTTAAAGACCATGTAGCAAACATAGAGGTGCTAGCCAGTGAATAAGTACAGTAAATAAACAAGAAGTAAAACATTGCTTTTGATGTCAAAATTAACATGGATTCAGTAATTAACTTCCAGGCCCTAGATTGTGCTATCTAGGAATCGTAGCCTCCGCTAAATTACTCTTATCCAGACATTGTTTTTAATAGGATAGTGCAGCTCTGCAATCACAAAAGCTATGAGGATTTCTTGAAGCAAAGAGAACAATGCGGACAGGATGCAGTAAGTAAGCTTGAAAACAGTAAGACATGCGAGGTGAGAGATGGTCTAGCATACCTGTCCATAAACAAGTTCGTTTAGTTCACTCAATGATGGAGTCCTCTCCAACAACCGCGTCTGCACCATGAAAATCCAACAGAAATGAGGAAGTAGATTAAAAAGGAGAAGATGACCAAAAAATCTGTATATTGGGACCGCGTAGTACAGTTACATTAGAGAGAAAATATATGGATTTATAAGACTAGAAAGTGCTTCTCAACCTCAAGACTGTGATGGGAACATTTGATATGTACTAGACCTTCAGCCCCCGCACAATGAAGATCAATTAAAATTTTGAAAATAAAAACCGAGATCCTTGAATTACAGGTGACACAGCGACACAGCGACACAGTGATTAAGGGGAGAGGAGGCAACTTCAATGCCCAAGAAGTAACGAAGGGGGCCTAAATCTTTCATAAAGACGGTGTTTGTCTTCCATTATACATAAGAAAATTAAGCTGTGGAAGTTAGCTCCTTTCCTCTCTACACTTTAGCTACTTTAAGAGACTCTGTCAGTAAAGATAAATAGACACTTTCCAAAACCATGTTCTTGAGTGTCTTGGAGCTCTAAGGTCATGGTTTTCTAGAGGTTGCAAACACCCATTTGGAATTAGAAACTCATTTTTAGCTCCAAACCTTTCGTTTTCCAACTCTACTACAATCCAAGCACGTACTCTTATATAGTGGAAGATCTGATATTCTATATGCAAAGGACACATGATCAACGATAGTTGAACTTGGCTGGCTGCATTTTTGTTTATTGTTGGAATGCAACACCATGGCATCATACAACAATGATCGATTTACAAAAGAGTGAGAAAGCAAATGTTTTAATGTCATATGAGTGAGGAATACATTGCATGTAGTCTGTACAGTAACTTAAAATTAGCATGAACTGAAGAGCCATGTAGATTAAAAATCACAGAGACTAAATCTTAATTTATAGATGATCCATGTGAACATCAAACCTTGACACCTCCAGGAAAACAGAAGGCAGCTAAATCCTTTGAGCGCATAGCTAATCTCTTCCCAGGAGGATATTTAAATAGTATCTGGAGCAAAAAGAAAGTAGTTAAAACATGAAAATGAGCTAAATACTTTCGGCAGTAGAACAAAAAGCAAATCCCCTCTATCACAAGGACTAGGAAGCACAATGATAATAGCTAAAACATTTTCGCAAAAAGGAGCTAAATGCTTTCGGCAGTAGAACAAAAAGCAAATCCCCTCTATCACAAGGACTAGGAAGCACAATGATAATAGCTAAATCATTTTCTCAAAAAGAAGCTGCAGCGGAGCAATTCCACAAACTTAAGCAGAAGTGCCAACTACTATCTGGGTTCAATCAAGTATGAAACTGTAGCCAATGCCAAACCATATTCAAATTACTGATGTGGCTAACCTGAGGTTCCAAAGTTGGAAATGAAGGTGCCCGTCGCTGCATCGAGTTGAAATCCAACAAGCCAGACTTCTCCATATCCGACTCCCACTTCTTCTCTCTTGCAAATGCATCCTCCACTTTCTCAAGATTGGCATCCGGGTGAAGCCCCGCAACAATGAAGTGTTCAAACAGTGATGTGGGCTCCTTATATTTTGAATGATTCTACAACATAATTACGCACACATAATTCACTAAGTATAACAAAAAGAAAAAAGTGCAAATCTCAACACAAACACAACAGAAATCGGATGATTGTTTAGTTTAGTACCAGAGATTTAGAATTAAACTGATACCACTGGCGTTTCTGGTTTGCCAAGACCTCAGGATTAAAACTCGGCAAGTAACCTCGTTCCCTCGAATCACCACCCCCGCGCCAAGCATTTTGCATCCGAGTTTTCAATTTACGAAAGCTACTGCTACGTAAACTCCCCGCCCCATTTGTGAAAATTTCACTCTGGCTACGCTGCATTGACTTAAAACCAGGATCAGTTCCTGGGTAGACGCTATGCAGTGCCTCACCAGCCACCCTAAATGCCTCCTCTGATAAATGCTGCAACACCGAATAAGGCGAATGCGGACGTTCTTCTTGTGATTCACCATCTCCTTTTGTGCCCATTTTCTATCTTTTAACAACCAAGTATGTCACTTATCTTGTCATTAACCTCTCTAGATCACACTTGTCCACCATCATCAACATCCTAATACCCCAAGCCAGACGTCAAGAAACAAGCCATTTGAATCTTCCTTCCTTGAACGTTGAGATTTATGACATACGCAGCAGAGCAGGATCAAGCAAACCTGTAAAGTTGAATCGAAAAGAACAGAAATAAATCAAGAATTTATTAACTCAACGTTTGTGTACATGTTATTGAGAAAATTCGAGAAAATTAAAGAAAAAAATGTGTAACGGATGATGGGAAGATTTTGAATTCAAGGGAAAGAAGTTAAATGCAGAATTTATGAAGTGATGGTTACAAATTTTGGTAAAGATGGGTCATAACAGGCTTAATTGGCTTACCTTTGTGTTATGGTTATGGAGGTGGAGAGAGAGGGAGAGGGAGTTTTTTGGTTAGCAGAGGGAGGGAGGGAGAGAGGTTTGCTAAAAATGGAAGGGAGAGCTGCAGGAATAGAGAAAGGGAAGTTAGACACAAAGCGAAGGAAGGAGGTGGAGTGGTAATGCTTTTTTCAAAAAAAAAATCATGAGAGGGAGAGAATACAACTTGAGTGGATGTTGATAATTTTCATTTATTGCAAAAACTACCCTCTTGCTTCAAGTATTCTATTTAGTACCCATTTTACAATGTGGTGCGTTGCAATGCATACTTAGAGAGTGTTTATAAATATTAAATATGATAATGGTTGGTTTTTAAAGTATTTTTTACTTGAAAATATATTAAGATGTTATTTTTTTATTTTTTAAAAATTATTATTTTATATCAATATATCAAATAATCTAAAAATAAAAAATTCAAATTTTGCTCGACCCTTATTTAAAACGGCATTACGAAATGGCAAATGGGGGTTTCGTCAACAATAACATTAAGACTCTATTTGGGGCTGTGTTTGAAGAAGTTTCAAAAAAAATTTGTTTAAAATTATTTTTATATTTTTTTATTGTTTTTTATGTCAAAAATAGTTTTTTTAAAATATATATATATATATATATATATATATAGATATATTATTTTAGTGCATTTCCAATAAAAAAACATTTTTACAATTAACCATTACTGTACTTTTAAAAATCCTTTAAAAATAATATTTTTTTATTGTGATAAATGGCAATGTGAAATGGTGTGGTGTGTTTGGGAGTGTGGTTGCGATTGTTTTTTTAAAGTGTTTTTCACTCGGAAAAACATATAAAAAATATTTTTTTTATTTTTGATATCAGCACATCAAAATAATTGAAAAACACTAAAAAATATTAATTCAACATAAAAATACAAGAAATTTTAATTTTTTTAAAAAATATTTTTGAAACATAAAAATAAACAGATATTAGTCACTCGACACGAGACTTCGAAAACTTTTAGAAATTTGACCGGAGGTTAAAAAAATTATTTTTTCGGTGTATGATTAAGGAATGGCTTGAAAGGAAGGGGTGTGATTGATGAATGGAAATCAAATTCAGGGCTTTTCCATAATTACTAATAAATGTGATTCCAAAATTAAGACAAACGTATTTCAAATAACT
>Ga0307514_10002089_pt1 | contig 21554 bp, 18 predicted proteins | sample 16_EM_MG_FD_203088 | JGI IMG/M metagenome (GOLD analysis project Ga0307514, IMG submission 203088) | Populus trichocarpa ectomycorrhiza microbial communities from riparian zone in the Pacific Northwest, United States - 16_EM | ecosystem: Host-associated > Plants > Roots > Unclassified | place...
TCCTTAATTGGTATTGATGGTCGTTTACAGTTGTTTAATGTTTTTTACTAGGGTGAGGATGTCATAAACAATATTATAGTTCCCCCCCCCCATATCTAATGAATGTGGTATCTGTTGGGAATGAACAAAGTGAAAAACAGCCCCACGACTGGTAGTGATTTCAGGGTAATGGCTCAAGCGCAATCGATGTGCCAAAATATGAGGAAGCAATAAAACTTTTTTTTTTTTTTTTAAATCTGTATGTAGATTTTTTATATGCATGAGCCAAATAAATAGTTTTATCGTTACCCTGAACGGTGCTGGGGGTCCTCGCAGTAACTCCTTACCGGTTTACCGGTTTCTCCTAGAGCTATGAATCCTGTGTATCTGTCCCTGAATATTTATCTATCTCTCTCTCTGTATATAAGCGACGAGAAAACAATAGTGTATCCAATACCCATTTTTCCTACAGAGAAAAAAATCTATGTGCAAATAAACCCCCTCTCCACTCTTCTCTTGGCCACCCACTCCGCCACTCCTTCCCAAAGCTCCAGCTTCTTTGCGAACGGTATAGTTACCAGCCCGGACGTACTAGGTACCACATAGATCTTTGCGCCCTCCCATGGGGCATCATATTTTGGCGGTGGTGGTGGTGGTGGTGGCTCAATCCACTTACTCTCAGCCAACCAGCATCTCCCCGGAACTCCCCCCTTCTCCTCCTCCTCCCCCTCCCCCTCCTCCTCCCCCTCAACTTCATTCCCAACCCCCATCCTCAGCTCCCCCCCCTCAGAATCCACCTGCCACCCCCACCTAAACCTCTTCCCTGCCACCGGCGTCCCCGAAAAGCCACTCCCCAATTTCATTCTCCTCCCCCACCCCACAAATGCCTCCCACACGCCCTTCCCAACAATACACACCGCCTCTGGTCTCCACCTACGAATCCTCCCCACTGTCCTCCCCGCACCCAGAACCATCTCCTCCCTACCCAAATCCTCCTGGTTCCGACTTGCCCTCTCCACGATATTCGTATTCCCAAGCAAAAACCTCTTTGGCAAAGCCCTATCCTCTGTAGCTTGGAGAGGTAAGTTGTTCTCTGTAGGGGTGAGTTTTGATGCGTGGAGGAGCTTCCAGAAGGAGTTTGTGGGGGAGGAATAGTTGTGGCCTGTGTATGCTGTGAGTAAGCCGGGGTTTGTCCCGATGAGGATGAGAAGGAGGGATGGGGATAGGATGTCTAGGAGGGGTGAGGGGTGGGTTAGGAGGGAGGTGAGGTGGGATTTGGGGATCTTGGTGGAGATGGGGGTGCGGGTTCGGAGTGGGGATGGGGTGGATTTAGTATTGCGTTTTGTGACTTTGGCTGATGTAGGCTTTTTATGTCCTCTGCCTGATGATGCTGATAGATTATCTATCCTTGTGGAGGAGGCCTTTTGTAATGAATCCACATATTCCAACTTAATCTCTCCCCCCACCATTACCCGTGCTCCATCAACTCTACCCACGCCAAAACACCTCCTCTTCGCCTCTCCAACTTCCGCAGCCTCCCTCCTGGGTCGAGGACTCATCCCCCACCTGTGACCACCAGTAACTCCAGTACCACCCCCACAATCGCCACTCTTTCCAGTTGGCTCAGAGCCTCCAACCCCTGTAAATAGGAACCTCCCTAGAGTGGTCCCAAACGTCAATGTTTTTTTCACATCCTGCTCTTCAATCAATACCCCTTCTTGCTCGCCGGGGGATATGGGGACATCTTTTTTCACCTTCATGTCAACATCTGCCATTATTGCTTTCCCTCCCTGCACTCTTTAGGGAAAAGTTCGAGTTTGGGATATAGCGTGGGTATAGCAGCCTGGCTTGCCTTGAGTATAATATAGAATCGTCATTCATCCGAGCAGGATCTATGATAACACCAAAATATCTTCGGTGCAACCAATCCATGTCAGGTGATCTGCGAGAAAAACTACTTGGCGGGATTTGATTTATTTATCACATCAAAAACCTACATACTATTCCCTCCTCTTATTGTATCGAACATGACCGCTAAAAGAAAACCACTCTCCTGTTGATGTACACCACGTAGACGTAAAGGCTCTGAGTCAAGGAGAAAATAACACCCGTGGTAATATATTCGTTGTATTCAGGCTTGTCTCACAGATGAAACACTTGGAGGTAAGAGAAGCAAAGAAAGCAGGACAAAAACAACAAAGCATACAAGTGAAATAAGAGAAAGAAAGTATCAGGTTCCAACTCCTAGCTCTTCCTCCAGGTTCTCTATAATGGCCAGTCAATGAGATGATGTCATAGTGTTGTCGTCGTATAAGTTGCGCATTTAGATGTCGCTATATCCAATAAAATCAGTATGTCTTAGGTAATTAAGACGACCGTGGGAGAAACTTACGCATCATCATCATCTGGTAGGGGCTCAGCGGCAGCCTGCTCCATCTCTTGCCTGTATTGCTCTACCAAAGCTGGATCGACAGCAGATTCCGGAGGGGCCAAAGCTGGGGAAGCGACGAATTCAAGAGCGGGGTTTCCAGCCAACTTCCTTGCCAACCACAAGAAGGGCTTCTCGAAGTTGTAGTTGGACTTCGCAGAGATATCGTAGTATTGAAGATTCTTTTTCTGTGTATCCCAAGAGAGGTCATTGGTAAATGATTACAAGTGATAGAAGCTAAAAAGAACTCACCCTGTGGAAAGTGATAGACTTCGCCTTAACCTTACGCTCCTTAATGTCGACCTTGTTACCACACAGGACGATTGGGACGTTCTCGCAAACACGGACGAGATCTCGGTGCCAGTTTGGAACGTTCTTGTAGGTGATTCTTCCAGTGACATCAAACATGATGATACCGCATTGACCGTTGATGTAGTATCCATCCCTCAGACCACCGAACTTCTCTTGACCCTGTCAAAGGAAAAACAATTGAATTCAGTCTCATGATACGAATTCAGAGCAAAGCAACGGATGACTTACAGCAGTATCCCACACATCGAATTTGATATCACCATAGTTTGTGCTATGTAATATGTCAGTGATATTATCGTGCTGTGAGAGGTTCATCCCAAAGATACTCACCAAAAACCAAGAGGGCTGTAGGAATCATGTTAGTAATTTTTCATCGCAGAGCCCAGCCAGGGGATACATACTGAACCTCGACACCCAAGGTCGCAATGTATTTCTTCTCGAACTCACCAGTCAAATGGCGCTTGACGAAGGTGGTCTATGTCGTGCAGGGGTAAAATGTTAGCATTAGCTATCTGCTACCAAATATTTTCTCTAGTCTCAGCAACTCGACGTAATTCTCACCTTTCCAGTACCACCGTCACCGACGAGGACGAGCTTGAATGTAGGAACAACACGTTGTTGAACAGGTGGAACAGACATTATGTGCGGAAATTTTGAGTAGAGGGCGACAGTAAAACTGTGTTAAAGAGAAAACCCGACCAGGTCCCAGGGTGAGATGTCAGTTATGTAATCGTATGGAGCCAACGGAGCAACGAAAGTAAGGTTGGGTGAAGGAAACAAAGAACTGCAGTAGACCGGGCGAGGGCGAACAGTGGGAGGATGGGAAGGATGGCTGATACCTTTTGTTGATACGTGAAATGTCAAGACACAGCAAATATTACAGACGTGTGTTGTTTGATGAGGGGAAAATTTGGAGGGGGTTGGTGAGTATGAGTAGAAGGGAGGACATCACTTGGCCTTGCTAGACCGCTTGCTTACTAGCACCTTTCCGCCAGCAAGCATCTTGGCGGTGGCTCAATCAATTCGATCACAAAAAATTCACGGCTGCACTTCCTTCTCTAAATATATAACCACTGGGAACGAGGCTAATAACCACACTCCAATCCATCGCCGACCAGCCTCTATCAGCCTTGCTTTTGCCCTTTTGTAACCCGAGCCACAACTAATGAAGCTAATCTAAAAATCACCCAAAGAAAACGGTTGTTCATACAGCGTAAAATGGTATCGAGTAAAACGGAAATAGAAATAAGTCAAGATTAATTATGTAAAGAAAGCAAGACTAGGCCGAAATGTTTTAGAAACTGTGTCTATTAGTATGACTCTGGCAAAGGTTAGAATAAGGGTCACATACTGTTCCTTCCAGAAGCTGAAGTCAATTTCTGGTGTGCAAGCAGCCTTGCAGGCATTCCTAATATCTCTCGCCGCAACTGACGGACCACAGAAGTAAACACCGACATTGGTCTTCAATGTGTCCTCCATACCTGGCATATAGCTTCCTCTACTTATTGCATCTCTCATGCAAGAGAAAAAGCGCTTGAAGTCAGGTCTGCCGAAGTTTGTCCTGCTCTGTAGCTCGGTTAAAGGGTCCAAGTTTGTACCAACACTGTTGAGAACAATGTTTTGTGCCGTATCGGCGTCAAGCCTCTGTGTAAGATATGTGTGGATCTTCAGGAACTCGGATCCACCAGGCGCCTCTTTCTTCGCTTGCGATTCCAGAGAGGCCAAAAGACTCTGGAACCATTCGAATGAAGTTGTATCCTTACAAACCCAGATAAACTCAACCCTCTTCAAACGCATTGGTGGGTTTGGACCCTGACGCTTGTGCCAGATACTCTTAAGAATTGATGCCCAAGGGGTGACACCAATACCTGTTCCGATAAGAACGGCTATTTCGTTCTCAAAAACATCCTCAGCTGGAGCTCCGTATGGCCCATCGATCCTCAGCTTAGGCATCTTCTGTCCATTTTGGAGAGCAATCTCATACTGGCCCATGGGATCCAATCCATCAAACATCCTTGAATTCTGGCCTGCTCCAAGCGCTTCGCCAAATGCCTTGGTGAAATCACCAGCTTGCCTGATGTGGACTGAGATATACGGGTCGGAGGGGCAAGAAGTGATCGTGAAGGGATGCCATTGGTGTTTGGAGACAGAAGGGACATTGAGAAATAGCCACTGTCCGGCTTTGTATTTCATCGATGGTTTCCGGAACTGAACCTCCACGGCACCGAACGGATGTTTGACGACTTTGATGATCTGAGTTTCCCTGGCTGCACGAATTTCCCGGTAAACACGTTCCAAAAAATAGATTCCACCAGCCCATAAAGTAAATCTCCATCCTTGATAACCAACGCAATGCGCCCAGAATTCCTTCCCAGCGAATGGGGAATAAGGCTCAGGAGTATCACGCACGAAACACCCTACAGCGTGGGTGTAAAGACCGATCAAGAAGATGATAGCAAGGTGGTGAGTGTACCAGAAAGCTTCATAGCACTGCTGACGAATTTTGTGATGGGCGCTAGAAAGATCAGTATTTCCCCCCCCCTCAACAAAAGAGAATCAGGTGCTTACGTCGTATACATTAGAACCATACATAGCAACATAACATGACCAGTGATACCACCAGGTTGGGTATAGTGAATTTGGAGGGCAGTAACAGGTCTGATTTGGGTTTTCTCTACCTGGAAGAAGCTGTAAGATGTAATTAATTAGCTTGGAGGTACCACCGTCAATACAAGCAGCGGGACTCACTTGACATAGTGAGCACTAGTGTGAATGATAGTAAACAGGAGCATCGAATATGCACACTGGCGATGGAACCACTGGCTCTCATCCAACGGCAGAAATTTGAGTTTAGGTCGCACATATCTCAGGAGGTTCCTGCACATGGGTAACAGTATCATCGAGCCATCGTATGCTAACGCAAGCCCAGCTCCACGGGAAATCCACACCGAATATTGCAGAACGTTGAGCCCAGCAAGCTTGGGGTCCTTCGCCTGCTTCATCCTAGATTCGGGGCGTCAGCAGCATTCGCAGTATTGTATGAAAAGAAGCATACCATCCAAAAGCAAAGAGACCCCAATGCGACCCCCACCAGAAAATCCAGAATAGTAGCCTCCTCCCCGTAAGCTCTCTTTTCACAAAACCCTCCGCCATGTTTTGAATCTCGGCGTCGCAATTACAATCCCAAGGTTGATTACGCAGTCCAATAATTTAAGGTCTGGAGCAATAATATGTCGTCCGGCGACCTGAATTCAAGTCAAGTATCAATTATACGAAAGGCTGGGAAATCTGCTGAGATCGTAGTTTCCCGAAGGTTATGTATTTAGGAGCTTCACAGCCACGGTAGAACTTGCTGCAAGTGGTCGACCAGCGGTAAGATAATCGGTAGAGCCTGAAAACAAAGCTGAAACTGGTGAGTAAAGACAGCGAAAGAAGAGTAAAACAAGAGGAAGAAGCAATTGCAGAATAGAGGCTTTGCGCAACCGCCAGCAGACGTGAATTAAGCTATTAACAAGCGGACGGGGATACTAACTGAGGTCCTCCACTGTGCCTATGAAATGAGGGTCGTGCAAACAACACAAGGCCCTGTCCCGTAACCTAGGTTGTATTGTAAAGTCATTACAAGCCCCGCTCCAGAGAATGGCGACCATGAAAAGGTACCTGGCACACTTACCTTTCAAACTCCAAAGGTCCCAAGCAGACTCTGTGCACCAGATGTATTGCACTATTGTTTGACGTTGACGTTGGCAAGGTCCAAGTGACCGATCAACTATAGTGAAGAAGTACCGGGTAATTGTCTGAAAGAATTTTCAGGAAGGAGCATTACACCCAAAGAGACGCATGGAAATCCAGCAAAAAACAGATGGCGGGGGGGCAAGTCATGATGATAACGAATTCTGGTTCCGTTCCAGTAGTCGAGGTCTGGGCACTGGATCACCACCTCGTACTCGGTTTTGTGTTTCTGATGGAGGACGAGGATTGGTGATGTACCCGACAAGGTTTGGGCATTGCTAGCTTAGATGTCTCGGACTGTTGGCTGGGCTGTTGGTATTCAAGCGCTGAGATGAACTGCACACAGGGTACAGTAGGTACATAGTCTGTTTGGCAGGCGCCAGCCTCTGGTACATAAGTACTTCTCTTGAAGTCATGATAACTGAGTGGTTAAATGCTGAAAATGGGTAGGTACAGTACAGTATATTGCTATATACAAGGTACTTTGAGTCTATACGCCTTTCCCCCGGAGGGAGCCTTAGGCTATGAGGCGGATTGCTACAATTGTGATGATGTTTTTTTTATACATACCAAGTAAATACTTAGTATACTCACAAAAATCCGTGCATCTATGGTAGGTAGCGCAATTTGGTCCTGGCGCCCGCCAAGCGAAAGGAAATGCCTAAGCGCCCCCATTGCAAGTCTGCAGACACGGCTGGACACGTCATTCCAAAACATGCATCTCCAACGGCATTTATGAAGTTCTAGCTAAGCTACAAGTGTTGTCAAGATCATGCCAAGAGTACTCCGTAGCTATGGATATATGAGAGTAACGGACAAGCATGAACATTATGCATCCTTTCTTTTTTTCCCTGGTTCATCGAGTACTCTAATGGCAAGGATCGGTTGCCTTATAGTAGAGTGTGAAATCTGATGGGCATTTGCACCAGGTTGGTGGAGTTGGGTATCTTGGTATCGGATATGAAAAAAAAACAAAAAAACATTCCCAAGCGGACTGTCACCTTACATGCAGGATTGAAAGACACCTTGTCTGTACTTTTTAGTAGCAACTACCAGTACTTTGTAAGCAGATGACTCGGATTTTGGCCAATATCAAAGCAGTGTCTTGTGCCAAGCCCCTCTTTATTGCTGGTGTACTGTACATCGCCAGCACTGGAATCGAGAACATGTGAAAAGGTTTCTTGAAGACAGCAAGGACGAATACGGTCTTCGACAGCGAAGATATGGACCTCATACATATATAAGAACAAACTCCTTGAATTATGAACGGTTACCCAGGAATTGGTATACGTGTAACCTGAAATTGTTCTGGTTTTCAAAAATGTGCCTGGGCCCCCCTTAAAAAATGAAGCTGCCCACTCTATGGAGTACAGGAAATGACTATACCAGAGGTTGGCAGTTTTATAATGCTTCTGCGGAGACTAATTTCCTCGGTATTACTCTTGTGGACAAAAGGGTCATAGCATAAATGTTCTGATAGCAGACACAGACTATGTCGAACTTCTTGATACTGCAAGGGTATTCGTATTGCTATTGAATCGAAGAAGCAGGTCCAAAAGAGGAATCATATTCGAGCTATCCTGCAACCCGTTGCAGCGGCTTTCACTCCGACTGCCTTACCTATGATAGTTCTACTCACTGATTTGAGACAAACGGCGTTGGATCAACACGGGCGGAATCCAAGAATGCCGGAGTGATCAACCCCATGGTATTGCGTTCGCCGAGTCTCACTTGGGCGGAAATGAGCTTGTACAATGCAGGATTATTTGGAAGCCATTGGGAACAAGAAGGTATGTTGGCTTGGGAAGGTGAGTCCAGAATACTGCATCACTGGGAAAGAACACTCCATGTCACTTTTTAAGACATGGGCCGAGCTCACGTTAAAGCCACCTTTTTTTGACCTTGTACTATATAGTATATCGACTTTCCGGCATGAGCTCGGCCTATGTCTTAAAAAGCGATGCAAGGTCGAAATACGCAAAGTTGACCTATGTGAGACGTGGTTTGAGAATTCATGATGTATGAGATCGGCTTTTTTCTTTCTTTTTTAAAGTTGGTCCCTTGAGTCAGGCTGCGAGTGAACCTAGGCGAGAGTGCATTGATGTTGGCGCTGGCCAGCCGCCTAGGCCTAATTGTTAAGCGAGGGCAATGTGATCTGACTTATGATCTAATGTATATACGGAGCATGGCTGCACTGCATCTACACAATTCTTCTTCGTTATCACGATTTTGCGTGGTACTAACTTGAATCCAGTTGCTATAAGCGAGGACAGGACCATTGACGGGCGCTTCGCGGGAAGGGTCGAGACCATTATGCGTGGAGGCATCAAGACAATGCTTAGGACCCTGGTCCCTTTTACACCGCTTTCAACAACAATGGGTTTGTGTTTTTCACTCGGCGCTCCACGGCCACAGTCAATTGGCCGCAGAGGTCTCATTTTTTGTTTTTCTGGTCACCTGCTCTAGCACCTGCAACATCGAGAGACAAGTCTCGTGTTTATCCGCCAGCCCTATTCGCACGACCCGCCTCGCATGGTGCAACTCGTACAGTTAGAGTACCTGCCAATCGCACTTGTAGAGGATATCTACGGAGTACCTACGGAGTACCTACTCTGCCTACTCTACATACTAAAGGTACTTTGGACATGATGCAACCGCAGGGATAGGTACGCCATTAGGCTGACTGGGCCTCAAGGAGCGTTACACGTCGTCTGTTGGCTCCCCTGTCAGACACTGGGGAGATTTTAGGGCGACTTCGGAGGGGTCTCATATCGATCCTGGTGATGTCCGTGATGAGCTGCATGTGGCTTGCCCAATACGACCAATTGCGCACTGCATAATCCAACAGCAGCCGTCCGATCATCACCATTTCAAGCGGGCTTTTCCTTCCCCCCACCCCCCCGGCTTGGTGCTGTCGGGCTTCTCGTTTTCTTTCATTCTATTCGCTCTCTACTGTTAGCTCGCATTTCATTTCTCGGTTCACTTGTTGGCCGCTAACGCATTCCACCCGGTTGTTGGTTGCAAGGGTTCTATTTCAGTGTTCTGGTCAACGCCTCGGTTGTGTATAGGTAGGTATTACTTCCAAACAGCAAAGTCACCCACCTTTTACTTCCTATCGGCTGGATCGTGTACCTTGCGCCGGGCGCAACCTATTTTCGTTATATTATCCACCTGCATTCCCTTCTCGCCTAAGGTCCCGATCGACCCTTAACTACGCGCCGCTTTCATTCCTCAGAAGCTTCTGCCTCTGCCTCTACCTGGTTGCAACGTAATCCTGCTCCCGAGTTTAGATCCCCCACAACAAATCTCACATTCGCTCGAAGGATTGCAACTCCATAACAAAACCACAGGATAGCCAAGATGGGAAGACTCATCAAGAACCATCTCGCCAGGCTCATCATCCTCACTGCAGCTACCTGTAAGTACTCGGTTGCGCTAGTTTTGTAAACTCAAAGTTAGCAGATACAAGGACTGACATTTAGTGCGCTAAAGACCAAATAGCAGCAGCAATACATGGCTTTTTCTGGCCCAAGATCTTCTGGGACATGTGGACCAAGGCATTGGACCCGGCAGTCAAACCGCTCCCTATTCTCCAGATTCTCAACGTCATCGCGGGTATCTTTGGGTTGTGTTGGGAATACCCTCTGCCATTTTTAATCCCGAACACTGCATTGCACCGATCAATTGTTGCTCGAATAACAATATACCCAATCTCTATTGTGCTGGCTGCACTTATATACCAAGGCACAAATGCGGCGATATACTACATTGTGGGATTAATTATTTACTTCTGGGGTTACACTGAGGGAGAGGTAAGCTTTACTCCACATTTCAGTTATGGAAGTTCGCTAACGCTTGAATGCGTGTTATAGATTGTGTGCTTGCCATGGAAAGTTCCCACACGCAGACCAGTCGTCACGCGGTAAAGCCATAGGCAAATCATGATGTCCCGACCCAACAGCTCGACCCTTTCAATTTTAACTTCTTTTTCCCTTTCCATTTCATTGTATTAGTACCTTTTATGCCACCTTTTTTGCAGGGTGAAGGAGTATGCTTGCTGTTTCGACCGGTGTTTTCCAATTTGGCGCACAGTGTTAGTTCCTTTTTCAGCACATGTTTCCGAGAATAGTTGGTTCTTGTTATGGTGGATTTCCTTTTTGGGGTTTGCTAGCTTGATCTACATACCACGGCACGCAACCCCGTTTGATGCCGCTTGGATACATATTTCTTTTTATCTTTTTTACTTCTTGTACATGCATACCGGTACATGCTCTATGAGCGTATTCTTCTGATGTATATTGTGGGACATGGGAGGGGGGGAATGTGGCCGTGAGACTTGGGGAACGTGCGACATGCGATGTTTCAGTTTTGAAGCGTCCAGCGTTGGAGCCTCAAGTTGTGGGGGCTTTGCTAATCTTAGAGACTTTTTCTTGTATATTTTCTTATTTGGTTTCACGGTGTTTTGGGTTTTTTTTTTTTTTTGTACTATCTCCTGGGTGGGTCGGGTTAATGGAACGTTGCGGTGGTATACCTTTGATTTTGATGAGAAAATGATGTGTATGAACAGCAGTTACTACTGTAGTATGGGCATGGGAGGGAGGGAATTAAAAGTGTGTTCGGGGAAATTAAAAGATTTTTTTGTTGATCTTCTGATGTATGTACAATAGCGGCGATGTTTGCCATTTATACATACGGCATCTATCTCATCGATAATCAACACCTTGCGGCACGCATGCATGCATTATGTATGTACTGTATGTATGTGGCCCTGCCCTCCCTTACTGCAGGTACGAGTACCTACCTATGTATATGGTGTGCAAAAATACTTGAGACTATTGGTAAGTAAGTATGGTTGGTATCCGGGTGAGATTATAGTACACACCGGTACCGTACCGTAGGTACCTAAGGAGTGGATGGAACATGGATCAAAAAGGTATATATGTATGTATGTACTACATATAGATATACCAGTAGTCACAAGACTGTCTTCTTCGCCGCATGGATACATATTTACTTTAGCACACAACTTCGCCTCTTTAAACTCAAAACTACCAAAATTATCACAGAATGAATGAATGATATGTATAGGACCATCAAACAAGTTTCACCCCACCCCACCACCATAACCATAACCATAACCGCCACCATCCCTCCCCCTCCCCCTCCTCCTCCTCCACCTCCATGAAATAATCCAGACCTCCCAACTCCATCGTTTGACAAAACAATATACACCCCGCCTCCCTCGCCTCCCTCGCCTCCCCGCGCGGCAAAATAGACATCCTTTTTTTTTTTTTTCCCCAAACAAAAACAGAATAAATAAATAAATATAAAACGTGGCGTATTCAAATCTATATCCAGATATACAGACATACAGACATGCGGCGGTGACTAGGTACAGTACATCGCCGCACCGCAATCCCTAGTGTTGTGGTTGATCGTATTAGCAGCATGAGGTTCTAAGAGGTGAGGTGGGGTGGGGTGGGGAAAATGGGGGGAAAAGGGGGGAAATGGGGGGAAATGGGGGGAAAGGGAGGGGGAGGGATCCACTACTGGTCAGATATGGTAATAGAGACATATATTATTTATACTTTATAAAAAGATTTTTTTTTTTTTTGACCTGCAGATATCTGAGTGTGTGTATGTGGTTTGGTTTGAATAAATTACCCTGAACTTGGGTTTTGCCTACTCAATTCCCTTCCCCCCGGTTTACGGGGTATTGATAAAAATACGCTTGATTACGGTAGGCAAGGGTATACTCATGAAGTGAAGTCGCTGAGTCGTAGTGTAGTACTTGGGTGCAAAATACAAAACCTCTGACCCACAATTGTTTTTTTTTGGGGAAATAAAAAACTGGAACCCAGCTGAGGGTAACCACCCCAAGAATGGAGTGAACTCTTTTATCAAACTAGCAACTGGGTAAAAAATCTATTCAATTATATAGTCTGGTTGGCACGTGTATCACCTTGTCTTCAAAGGGAAAAAGAAAACTCAAGGTACAGCTGTATGCTAACACCATCAAAGCACATTAGCGCTCAACACAGCCAGCTCGCTTGCTCCATGGTAACAAACCATAACCCCACCCAAAATGGGACCCGAAAAAAAAATAAAAATCCTTTTTTCTACAAGATGCTGTGAGGTTTGATTCCGAGTATTGGTGTTCCCGTCGTTAAACTCGCCTGCGCGTGAGTTTTACAAACATCAAAGTGAACACACAATTACCAGATCAAGACTCTCATATGCCGGTAAGAAGGAAAAAATAATCAAACTCCGAAATCAAACAAAGCTAACTTAAACCCAGAACAACGCCTGCAGTGATGATATCGCAAAAGAAATAAAACAAAGTGTAGAATCGAAAGGGCTAGGTGACTATAGAAATTCTGCAGCTGGTGCTTGCTGATTGGCCTAGAAGCTCAGGAGCCCGGAAGCCTGTGGTGCGGTGTGGGGTGTATTGTATAGCAGCTGGTTTGGCCACTCCTGGTAAATCACAAAGACTTTCCATTCACGTCGTTGACCCCAGCCTGCCCCCCACTCGGCTCAGCCGCTACACTCGCCCTGTTTGCCATGTGTGCCCCATTAGTCTCTGCTACAACTGTGACCGCTGACGCGCTTGCGTTCTCCTTGTTGCTGTCGGAGTTGGGTTTGTTTTGATTCCACCACTTTTCGCTCGCTTCACTGGTAGACTTATCCTTCTTAATGGCTGTGGTCGATTGACTTCGAGACCCAGTTGCGACAGGCAATACATCCTTTCCCTGCATTGCCTCGTCCATTGCGTCCCATCTGGCTTTCTCCCTATCCACCTCTTCCTGTGAAGGATGCCGACAGTATTCCATCAGGACCTTCCTTAGTTCCGTCCGCTTGATAGGCTTTGCTAGGAAGGAATTCATTCCCGCCTCACGGCACTCTTTGACGTTGCTATCTTCCGCGAATGCTGTGAGAGCTACGATTGGAGCCGTATATCCGAGTTTGCGGATGGTTTGCGTAGCTTCTAGACCATCGACATTGGGCATTTGTATGTCCATAAAAATGAGGTTGAAATTCCTTCTCTGCTCCAATGCCTCTTTCACACAATTGACAGCCTCACGTCCATCTTTGGCAAACGTGATGTCATTTATATGCTCCAGTTTGAGCATCCGGGAAACGACCTCTTGATTGACCATATTGTCTTCTGCAACCAGCACTCGAAGTGACTCCATACCTATGAACCCCTCAGGCGTAGCTATTATGGTTGAGGCACTGCCTGTGGAATAGACAGTGTCACCTCCTGGGGTGTGAAGGTCTACCCATCTGCCCTCACTCGCTGGTGTTTGTCGTTGCGATCGACTGGGAGTGCAGTATGAACGATCTAATGTAGGTAAGACTGGCTTATTGGCCCTTCCGAAGGCCGTACTATTAGTGGGTTCTTCCTTATTATTGGTGCCACCGTGTGACCCTGCCGGGCGGGCTCCATTCTTCCTATTACTAGTTGGACTGAGAGCGATACGGCTCATTGCCTGATGGTTAGTAATAGGTACAAGCAACTCCGCAAACTCTGACGCAGGCATGTTGCTAGCACCGTCTCTAACAAACCCGAGTGGGAGTTGAACAGTGAAAGTACTCCCAGTTTTCTCGAGGCTCCTAAGGTTGATGGTTCCGTGCATCAATTTTGTAAGCTGGGCGCAGATACTCAACCCTAGGCCTGTGCCACCATATCGTTTGCTGAGCCGTAAATCCCCTTGCACAAATGGCTCAAACACGCGCTTCTGGAGATGCTCAGGGATCCCTGGGCCAGTATCTTCTACTGCGAATTCAAAGAGCAGGGTTTTCAGAGTTGGCCGTGGGGGATTCTCGTCAGCATAAGCAACAGCACTTTCACTCTCGACAGTTTCATTGCTTGAGGTTGCTTTGGTCGAGGTAGTCTGGTTACTATGTGAAAGGGTCGAGGCTGGAGAATGCTCCTTAGCGCTGACAGCTAGTTTGGAGCTTGACTTCGAGGCCGTTGGCGAGTTTGCTGGAGATCCTCGTGGCTTATTCAGGGAGGTGCCGGGGGTAATAGATTTGGCTTCTCCTCTCAAATTTATGCGCAATTCGACAGATCCACCCTCCCTAAAGCTTGGTTAACACACGACTGATCTGAGTATGCATGGGCTGACTCACGGGGTAAATTTCAAGCCATTACCAACCAGGTTGATCAGCACCTGAAGTATTCTGTTTGAATCTCCCCATAGAACCATGTCCATTATCTCATCTTCAGGTTCTATAAGAATGGCAAAGTCCTGGTTATTCTCTTTTGCCTGTTTCCCAAAAATTGAACGAATTTGGGTGACAATTTCGAGCATTCTAAATTCACCTTCATCCAACGTGAGCTGATGGCGACCCAACTGGTTTTTACTGAAATTGAGCAAATCTGTGAGTAAGTTGTGTAGTAGTTCACCACTTCGGTAAACCACACCTAACGAGTCCTTGATTTTGCCCAAGTCGTTTTCCCCCATGCAAACTGCAGCCATTCCCAGTATCCCGTTTAAAGGGGTCCTCAACTCATGGGAAATGTTTGCAACAAATAGTCCTTTGGCCTCATTCGCAGCCTCTGCTAGTTTCTTTTGCTCCTCAAGTTCTTTTGTTCTTTCAGCTACCCTATCCTCTAGATGCTCGTACTGCCTAGCAAGTTCGTCTGTCATCTCGTTGTAGGTCGCGGTAAGATCCGTAAGTTCATCCTTGAAGTACATTTTCCCCATCTCTACTCTGCCAGGAATACGAAACACCCTCCTCCGAGTATCCTGATCTTGCATGAACATCGGCTGAGGTGCTTCCTTGTGGCGCCTGCGGAAACTGATGCCTAGTATCTTGATTCCACGCTCCATATTATCGTCGCCATCACGCGCGGGCTCACCAGCGATGCTGGGTGCTTTGGAGTCATCTTCGCTCCCTCGGTAATATGAAGGTGGTTGTGTAGCTGTAATTTGGGCACGAGTAAGTCTCAAATCACAGAAGTGGGTAGTCACCCAACAGATGGGGGAAAGGTACTCTTGGCCGTAGCATCTTTCAGCCTAACGATAGGCCGAACCGCAAAGTGTGCAAGCGGGAAGACAAGTAAAACAACCACAACACAAGTTGCAAAAACGGTGGCCAACACAATATTCCTTAGCTTGACAATTGGCTTGAAAACCTCCCATTGTGTCTGCTCGCAAATCAAGACCCAATTAACAAGGTCAAAGGAGGGCATGATATACCTATACAACCACAAAAATCAATATATAATGAAAACAGTATGTCGAGGAAAGGAACCTACCCTGCCGAAACTTTCTCCCCTTCCGCATTCACAGTCTTCTCCATACGGCCTGCACTACGAATCTTCTCTTCGTTTACCTCCAGCATGCTGAATCCTACCTGGTCAAATGGCTTAGGAACCTTCGGGAAGGGGAATCGAAAGCCTTCAATGAAGCCCTTCCTCACGGCGGGATATGAGCTCCAGGTATCCCTGGTTCCACCGAGTTCTTTGGATAGTTTTGGTGGGAACAAATATTGGAATGTCATTTTTTCTGGATCAATAGTAGCATGGCGATCTTGCTCCTTCATCACTGCCTCCACTCTCGGGTCGAGAAGGTTATTCGGTGTACCTGGGCCAACAAGAATGACTTGACCTGTATCCCCCAAACCCCGCGTGTCTCTCACGACATCATAAACCAGCTGCGCATTTAAAACCACTGTCAGGAAACCCAAGAGGTCGCCTTTTGACGTATTATTGATGATTGGGTTTGTAAAGCTCATCATAAAAAATGAGGAGTTAACCTGCAGAGGGCCCATGACCATCCCTCCTCTATCCACAATCCTATCCAGGTCATTGTTTGCTGCAGACGGATATAGAGAGTTCGGGAAACCGTCATGTAGTAATTCTCCTTCTTGAATCCGCTGGGAAGTGGATGTCTCGCCACCAAAGTCTGTAGCATTCCCCAAGTATCCAGATTTCCACCCGTTATCCACGGATGCCGGAATTATTATGCCCCTCGCATTTTCTCCAGTGACATTCATCATACCCAATCTTCCTCCCAAGATGTTCAGGCCGTCCGGGGTGTCGTTGCCATTGCCTAGTTGTGGGTCGTAGACCACTGCTTGTAGCAGTCCTCCAAAGCCTCCTCCATTTGACCCTGTCACTATCTCCAAATCTTCAATTGCACGTTGCCAATTTTCGGCAGTGTTATTTCCAGCATGCCATCGCCGTAACGCATTCTGTAGTACCAGTCGGGTTGATATTGACCAGACACTGTTGTGTAAGATAACCAAGGATTGTGTGAGCTGAGCTGCTTTAAGGTCTGTCGTCAGTGATAGTCGAGATGTACGAAGTTCGACGACCATTCTGTGATTTATAATCCACTCCAAAAACTGTTAGCTGATGAAACATTGGATCAATCTAGGACGAATCCTGACCAAGATCCACTTACTGTTACAATAGCTAAAACTCCGACAGCAACTAGAGCCGTCAAGGTCACCAGCAAACTCAATTGCGCCCGTATGCCAATCCTCACCATCTTTCCGGTTTCTTTTCCCCTCTCTTAAAAACAACAAACAAGAGTGCAATAACTATATGTTTTTGCAATCTTGTAACACCTCCCCCCCCCCTAGCCTCCACCGCCGTTTTAAAACACTTGCAGGGAGCACAGTTGCTTTTTCGTGCTGTGATCTCGAGTCGGAATGATTTGGTTAATTATGTTAACGAAACGAGTATTGCTACAGTTGCTGGTCCTGAGTGCTATTCTTTGAGGCATGTATAAGCACAATAGCTGACCACGGAAAATTCCAGTGTGTTGTTGGTGTGGGCTCAATATTGTGGAGAGTACCCTCAGTGCCCAAGACTAATCGTGAGGTATCCGGTGAGTGAACTGACTGAAAGGCAGAACCAGCTAGCAGGGACAGCGATTCCGGGATAGAGCCGGCCGGTCAGGAATCGGCGCAGGTGTTTTGGGGCAGCAGATGGAAGGAGACCCAGAGTGGGAATACTTTTGTGGCACAACTGACATACGCACTGAATGAAGCTTAAAGCTATGTAATCTACCTTTGCTGACTACGTCGCTCTTAGCACTTGGAGGCTGCTCCACATTCCTCCTGCCTCAGGCCGAGGAGGACGTTCCGATTAGTACGAGGGGCAGTGCAGCCAGACTACGTTCCGATATATCTTCGAGAACAATGCTCAATACTCAGACTAAAACACGCCCAATGTACACTAAATCCACTAACCCTAACCGACTGCTTCTCAACATATGTTGAACAGCGTATACTTTGACGGGCAGGCCAAAACAGTGCGTACGCCTACCGCGCGTGAGATCCAATGGCAAGGCTTCAGCGGGGCTTGTCTCATGAGATGGGGCTATGGTTTACGGAGTATTTGTTCCCTTTTTAATAAAGCATAACCTCTCCTGAACTCAGGATATTTAAGGCATCTAGATCTGCGCTTGGCGGCGGGTCGGATCGAGGCTATATATATTGAAGCAGTCCGCACTACTTACATGTACTCTACTTGTACTCTACTTGTACAGCAAGCAAGTACCGAGAGTAGCATCTGGTCGTCAAGGGGAACCCCAGGGCGGACTTGCTGCGGTGGTACAATCAACAAGTATGTAGGTGGTACAGTAGAGTACACATTGCACTTGGAGCACTTCAATAGCCATGTACTGTACATATGTGCTGGCGAAGACATTCTCCTCCTGGACTCTGTTTGCAATTTACAACTGACATCGTACCGCCATTCGGTGTGATGACATCGTGCAGTTCACAATGCACGTGGCCGTCGATGAGTGTGCCACTGTTCCGAAGATTTAGGAGGGTCTTTTTATGTTTGGACTTGATGATTTCCGATGGCCAAGGCTCTAAATCCCAACTGAATTTAACGTACATAATTTGCGAGGATCCGGGGGATCCTACTCGCTACCTGCTCTGCTCTACTCGTGCTGACCAGCATATCATATATATATAAGATTTTAAAGATGATCACTGTGGACACTAGGTACATTAGAGTAATGTACATGTAAGATATGCTGGGCTCACATCATATTAGATGAGGCTTCGAGCCTTAGAGTATCCCGGGCAGCTTGCAACTGGGGATATCCCAAGTAGATTCTGAACGCGCAATCACCTTCATGGCCCCATACACTTGTGGCAGGTTCTTGAGCTGCCATAACCAGACTAGGTACTTTGCTGTTTAGGTATTTATTTACCGACTCAGACACGTACTGTACCCAAATCGTATCGGAGGGGAGTTGAAAAAAGCAAAACTTGAAATTTGTCTCTAGTCGGGTGTGCTCTCCGACCAATCGGTAGGGTGTTTTGGCTAGTGTGGCGGGACCGTTTGGATCTGGGGGTTGGTTCGCGACTATGATAACGTTCATGAGATTTGATTTACCTACAGTCCGTACACGAGGGGCAGTGCAGTCAGACTAGTACTCTGGTTGCACAACCCTTCGTCAGGGTACACGCGATGGGTTAATACCTAATTGTTGTATGGCTGTGACTACTTTGTACGGTACCTACCAGTACCTACCCACTGTGTACTTGTACTCACCAGCAATAAAGAAGGGCTTGGCATAAGACCTTAATATTAGAAAATCAAGGTATAGGTACAGTAACTACTCAATGCTTTTTTTATCACCCAGAAAATGAAGGAGAGAACTGTAGGTACCTGTGATCTCGTTCCCAGACTCTTAGCTGAAGATAGCTTTAGCGCAGATAACCTAAGAGTCTGGGAACAAGATCAGGTACCTAGCAGGACCGAGTGATGCCAGTATTGAATTTGTTTTTGTATTGGGTCTGTTTTGTGCCAGGGCCACTGGTAGCTTTGTGGATTACATGTACCTAGGTACTCTCACAAGACTAGGTATTCCTCTCTCCAAGTACTCCCATCCTTGCCAGTGAATGAGCCTGGGGTGGGTATGGCAGTGTTGGTAACGGCATCAATGAATGAATGTTTCAATCAAGAACGTTCGGATTACGACCATCCAATCTCAGGGTAACTCGCACATTCCTTTTCTCTGGGCATGCGCCGCTTTTACGCTGGGCAAAGACCCAATAAAAAACCCAATGCATCACCTCTGCCAGTCATGATGTCACCATACACACACGCACACACCTCTCATCACCACTCAATCCCATCCAAATAAACTGCTGCCATGCGCATCCTGCTCGCAAAGCGCTTTCCGGCCACAGCACTCCGCAACCAAGTGCTGTCCTCTGCATTAACGATCCCCACAGGTGTAGCCTTTGATCGGTCTGGGGTCCGGCATACGGTTCGGATTACAGGAGAGTCTCTATGTGGGGGCTCGAGGCGATTCAACTCGGACAACGTGGGGGCAGTGGACCCTTCATGGGTGCGTCGAGTCACAGGGGTCGCTGCATCGGCGTCGGAGCCCCAAGTCGGGGGCGGGGAGCCAGCTATTACGGCAGAAGAAGGGTCTGTGCCTGTGCCTGTGAAGGAGAAGCGGAAGAGATCCCGCAGAGCAAAGGAAAAGAGTGACGATGCTCCTCTCCCATTTACCCCACCCACTGGAGCGAAGGTAGATACTTTTGAGTGTATGCACCCCCCCCCCCCTTCTCGCTTTGCACAAGCAGCTAAGCTTCCTCAGTCACCGGCTATTGGCCTACTACGCCCCGGGCGCTCGAGGACGCAAGGGAGTTTATTAAAACCGCTGCGGCATCCCCACATGCAGTCCTGCTGGTACTGGGCCGCGATCCCGCCGGACTTTCCGCGGGGACAATTGTCTCCCTGACGCTCCAGCTCCTCGGGAAGCCAGCCGACAAGATTCGCGTACATTTCTTGCAGAGAGACCCGCCGATCCTTGACTCCAGAGAGAAAGTGGCCATCGAGCGGTCTTGTCAGGAGCACAAGGTTGGGCATATCGTCGTTCTGGATCAAGAGAGTCGCGAAGGCGTAGAGACGTTGCCTTCTCCAACCCTCATCATCAGCCGCTACCATAGCACACCAGCTGCACTCAATACCACAATCCTTACCACGCATAAATTGCGGCCTATCGCATCTACAGCCCTCCTCGCCTATGCCACCTGCTGTACCCTCCACCCCACAGCCCCTGATGCAACCGCCCTCCCCGCATTGCTCGGAACCATTGACAACAATAATCGCACCGCGACCCTGGACATGCTCCGCTCCCCGCCCGCCTCGACATTCCTCAACACTGCCCACGCGCTGAAAAAGCACACCATCACCTGGATCAGCAAGCTCACCCCCATCCTGAGCGCCGCTCGGCGGGCCCCAATTCTCGCGGCCGGTGATTCAGGCCGCGCAGCATGGAGCATACTCCAATTCGACCCCCACGCTGACCCCACCGAGTGGCCGACCCCGAAGCGGATCATGTCCGAAACTTGGGGGTCTCAAAAGCTAAGAGATACAGTCGCTCAATTGACTGCACTGCATGAGAACTCCCGCACGGAATTGAATAGATTGAAGCGCATCCCGCCGAGATATAGCACCGATAAGAAGATAGCGGTTATTGAGGTTGACAGCCGGTGGCAGGTTCACACACCACTGGTGGTGAGATGGGCACGTTTTCTTGGGGAGCAGGATATGCTGAATCCTGATTCACCGAAGCTGTTGGCTGTTGCGGTGGCGAACAGGGGATATGTCCGGGGCGAGGTTAGTTTTTCGGTAAGGAGAACCGCATATGCAACGCACAGTTCTGTGGATTTGATTGCGTTGCTAAAGGGGTATGCGAATGGGCTGCCGGGTGAGGTGAGGAAGGAGATGGGGAAGGATTTTGTGAGGTGGAGTAAGGAGGCGGTGGGGGGAAGTTTGAAGACGGAAATCTGGGACAAGTATCGGAAGGATGGGATGGAGGTTCAGAGCCGTGAAACGAAGTGGAAGTCAAGTTGGGATGGTTGGGATGGTTTGGAGGGCTGGGATGGCTTGCATGGTTTGGATGATTTGCGTGGTATGGGTGGTTTGGATGGCACGGACGGTTTGGAGGTTACGGGGGGGGTTACGATAGGAACGGCGAACATGAAGGAGCAGAAGGATACGTTGGATAGGTTTGAGTGGCTAGGGAAAAAGGAGGCGAAGACTATATTAGGGAGTGAGGCAGGGGCTGTGGCGGCGACGGGGGTTGTGGAGTAACAAGGCCGTAACTCT
>Ga0307514_10002090_pt1 | contig 21552 bp, 29 predicted proteins | sample 16_EM_MG_FD_203088 | JGI IMG/M metagenome (GOLD analysis project Ga0307514, IMG submission 203088) | Populus trichocarpa ectomycorrhiza microbial communities from riparian zone in the Pacific Northwest, United States - 16_EM | ecosystem: Host-associated > Plants > Roots > Unclassified | place...
TGCGTTGAATCCTTGTCCCACCTGAATCCGGGTGAGAACCACCTCAAACGGAGACAGCTACTGGTAAGAATCACTCGTCGAATTCATCGTTGATAGAGAAACCTAGGCGCAGCCATCACGATACGACAATGATATCAGTAAGTAGACCCACCTTGCTCCGTAACGAACACTGCAACGCGAATGTCGTAACACCGTTGACTCAACTCTGCCATGTCCGGGGTTACTGCGATTATTTCATAATCGGGTGCGGAGGCTGGGGCCATGGCGGTTGTTTGGTTCAGAGGCTTTTGGCAAACACAACGGCAGTTGCCGAAGTTACCGAAGCACCCAACGATCGACATTTTTCTCTCAAGCGTGATGGCCAAAAACCTGAAGCGCAAACGTGATCAGAACGCGGTCGTGGAAGAGGATGAGGTACGTGCAGGACATGCTTCGTGTGACCTAGCTTACAATTGTATAGGCTCGCGACTCAGAGGATCTTATGTCAGTCGATGGACTTGACCCCAAGGACTCGGACTCAGAGACTGAGTCCGGTTCTGCCGACGAGGAGGAATGGAGTGGAACAGGAGGAGGTAGAGAGGTTGACTCTCTACCTGTGGGTGGGAAACCCGTCAAAGTTCCCGCTGGACACGAAATGCGAGAGATGAAAGAAGCCTCGGAACTGTACAAGTCGAGTGCCTTCAAGTTACAGGTGCGCGTTTGATGTAGCCCATCTGCTGAACGTCCCGCTGAACTCATGTAAATGGCACAGATTGACTCTTTGACACCAGACGTCCGCCCAAAGTTTGATCGCCCTGTCCTCGAATATATTCTTCGCACACTTCACGAAACCATCTCATCCATCCCAGCAGTAGTCCCCCAACACCCTTTGACCGCATCTCGTTCCCTGCTTAAATCCGGTGTCGCCATCCCGTATCCCACCCCTCTGCCTACAGAGGAAACTAATTGGAAGGTCGCCTTCCAGCCACCAGTAAATATAACGGTCGTTGGAAGTTGGGCAAATAAGCTGTCCGTGAAGCCGAAGGATGGAGAGAGATATACTGTGGACCTCGCAGTACAGATGCCCAACGTAAGTGTACTCGTTTCGTCAAACTTCTGGTTATCCAACGCTACTGCAGGAGTTATTTCAAGAGAAGGATTATCTGAACGGCAGGTTCTTTCACAAGCGAGCGTACTATCTTTCCGTCATTGCGGCACACATAAAGAAACATCTACCGGTAGATGTATTCTACGACTCGACGAACAACGACCCCCGACTCTCCTCCCTTTTAGTCCAATCGAAAGAAGGTTGGTCCAGTTCCTGCCCACTCATAGAGAAACAATTTCCTTATTTACCCAGATGAATCCAAGCTTGACTTTTCCAGCGCAAAAGCGCGGATACGCATCTTGGCAACATTAGCTCAAGATTCACCCATATCGTTCAAGCATGTCGATTCGACCCATTGTAATATCCGGTTCCCATCCTCCCCAAACGATGTACAAACCCACCGCTACAACAATGCCATCCTGCAATCCGCCACCGCCGTGCCCCACCTCTTATCTGCCTATGAGACCAAGAAGAGCATAGAAAGCTTTGCGGATGCCCTCGCGTTGCTTCGTATCTGGGCTAACCAACGCGGATATTGTCGTAACAAAGACGGCTGGGGTGTACTCGGATTTGAAGACCGTGGTCCCTTCTGGTCGGGTTTGCTGGAGTTGATGGTTAAGGGAGGTGCCCCGATGAAGGGAAGTAGGTCGAGAGTGAAACCTGTGGGCAGAGGGTTGTCGTCCTACCAACTATTCAAGGCAATTATCGGTTTCTTAGGTACGCTAAACATCCCGATTTCTGTTAGGCATTCTGATGGACAAGTGCAGCCAGGCATGATTTCGTAACGGACCCCATCTACCTGAAAGATCCCAACCTCAAACACGTAAGCTTTGCGGTTTGCCGACGGTCCAGTTTCAATTGACGCTGTGCAGATGTCTACCAGTGATTCAAGGGATTTCGCCGTCTTCGTGACCGCCTCATCAAGGTTGAACCTACTCTCTGGTGTTCCCCTAAGCTCTCTCGAGATGGTGAATACCTAATACAACAATCGTGATCTATCGCTGACGTAGTCATAGCTGAGGCGTGACGCTCAAAATACTCTTGAAATCCTCGACCGCGACATCTCACATGGTGACCCATTTTCAGCGGCGTTCCTTGAGGATAGGCGACATGTTTCTGAGAGGTTTGATATTATTATCGGGGTCGACCTGACATCGTCCTGCGTAAAGAAGAAGTCCGAGATCCACGAAGTCGATGCCGGGTCCCCAGGGGAATTCGTCCTTTCCAGTATCGCATCGACCCTTCGTCGAGGTCTAGGGAACAGGGTGAAGGCTGTCCCGCTCTTGCGTCGGTCATCGACAGCTCGGGATCTTTCGCAGGCTCATCCATTCACGCCATCCATCATTCAAATCGGCTTCATTCTCGATCCAACGAACGCTTTTCTTCTCGTCGACCGAGGACCCTCTGTTGAAGAAGCGGAGAAGAATACCGAGTTCCGCGAATTTTGGGGTAACGAGAAGACAGAAATCAGGCGTTTCAAGGACGGCAGTATCTTGGAAAGCGTCGTATGGGATGCGAAAACTGTGGATGAAAGGGCTCACGTCCCCGTTTTGATCGCGAAACATCTCTTAAATCACAATTTCGGAATTGGAGAGGCATCGATCTTTACCTGGCAGTCGTCCTTCGACGCTCTAATCCGACTTCCAAAGGCAATCAACGAGGTCTACTCGCGGCTAGGATCCTCCGTATCGAAAGGGTATAGAGACGCGATCTTCGCGTTTGATTCGCTCGTCAAGCAGATGAAGCAGTTGGAAGACCTCCCACTTTCCGTCGCCACCATCAGCCCCGTGCACAGCGCCTTAAGACATACGAGCACATTCATTCCAGTCGCCATCTCCCTCTCTGCCTCATCAGCTCTCCCCCCATGGGCTAGATACATACCAGCCATGGACATCATAATTGAGTTCGAGAAGTCACCAAGATGGCCTAACGACCTTGCTGCAATTCTCAAGATGAAGTTGGCATTTTTCGAACACATTGCCCGATCGCTCATGAATGCCGTGGTGGGCCTTACCGCCAGGGTTGTTGTGGACAATCCGCCGTCATCCGTATCATTTCAGGACCGTGGCCGACTAGAGATCCTAACGCCGGAGGGATGGGCGTTCTCTGCTAGTATCTGGTACGAGCGGGAGGCTACTCTACTGGATAAGATGGTTGAGGGAGAACCAAATCGGCCGCTTGCCCCCAAACCTAGTCCTCGGGAGAGGCAGGCGGCAGCGAAGGCGAAAGAGATATACGTTCGTCAATTCATTGCTGCCCCAAGTCACCACCGGGCTATTTCGAACCTGTGCTATCGCTACTCCGGATTCTCTGGTACCGTACGGCTCGTGAAGCGCTGGCTCGCGTCGCACTGGCTGCTCGACGTGCACGTTAGTCAGGAGGCGGTGGAGCTGATTAGTGCAAAGGTTTTTGTCGGGGATGGGTCAGGGTTGTCGGAGGATTTTGATAGTCCAACGAATCAAGTCGATGTCCCGGTCACGAAGGAACGGGGATTCGCTACCGTAGTGCACTTTTTGGCGACCTGGGAGTGGCAGGCGGGGTTGAACGTTCCACTTTATGGCAAGGTGGAAGTCACAACATCGCAAGGACCCGCAGGATCGCCTGGAGCGTGGGTGATTCGGACATCCGAGGACCCGGGTGGTAAGATGTGGACGAGCGGTGGACCAGATGCTGTAGTTGCAAGGCGAATTACTGCATTTGCCAAGGCTACATGGAAGCGACTGCAGGGAGATCCCTACAGTTTCAAGGACGTCTCGGTACGTTGCTTCTCTGAACGGCAACAAGGAATTGGTTGACCGTGACGATAGGTTCTGAATGCGCACCCAACTGCCGAATACGATTTTATTATCCATCTAGAGGCATCGACGCTTCCTCGCTCGTACGAGAATGCGTCTGTGCAGATCCAAGGAGTCGAAACAGGACAGCAAATGAAGTTTTCCAAGGTGGAGAGGAGGCCTGGATTCGATCCTGCCTGGCTTTTCCTCGAGGACTTGAGAGTGAGCGGAACGCATTTGTGTCGTTCCCAACGAGGTAGTTGACTTGCCCAATCGTAGGTCGTATATGAAGATACCGCCGTGTTCTTCTACGACTGTTTCGGGGGGGACAAGATCGGTGGGGTTTGGCTTCCGGGGTTGAGAGCTTCCAAACCGTTCAAAGTGAGGGAGCGATACTCCTCCACGCCCGTACATCAGGTGAGGATACGTCCTACTTCACGGGATACGCTGTTGACTCTCGCGAGCAGAACAAAAAAGACAAAAAGCCATCGGATGTGGTCCTGAATGAGGCCGCAATCATCGCTGAGATCGAGCGCATGGGGCAGGGTTTGATAAAAAGCATCACCGTTTACCATAAGTAATCTACGTCCGTACATCTATGTATGTTTCGCTGCTCGCAGCGCGTTTTATGGTGCCGACTTGAGAACATGTCCCAGGGATCAGTCACCAGTAGCGTTTGGGAAGGATCGAAGTGGGAGGGTATACTATCAATCTCAAACCCAAGATGAGATGGTGTGATTCGCTGAACAAACTCGGAAAATATAAAAATGTTTACAGACGAGCGTGAATGAATGGATGCCATGTGTGATGTGCGAGGGAATAGTAAGTCCAGGGGCAGAAGCCGAAAAATGTTGCTGTGTTATGATGACGAGGAAGTGATGGGTACATTTGAACGACAGGAGGAACCTCATAGGAGTGATGCGAAAGGATTGCATATGCGAAAACAACGATGAAAACTTTAAAAGAATCTTGTGGAAAAGAGACTCAAGTAGAGGAGGCGGAGGTCAACATCAGGCTGGCTCGTTGAAGGCCTCGGAGGGTGATGTTGATCCCATAGCAGTCCTCAAACCAGATCTCACGCTCCCTGCACCGGTTAATGATCTTCTGCCAGAAGCAGAGAATCCTTTCCGATGGCAGCTGGGTGCGCATGAAGTGGGAGCGAAGGCTGAGATCCCGAACGAACCGAAGGTTGGGAAACGCGTCCTTCCTGAGGAGAGAGTAAATCTGTTCGATGAGCGGGAAAAACGGTGTGTCGTCGTCATCGTCGGAGAATTCGGGGTTAAGAAGACGGGTATCGATGTCGCGGACCGCAATGAGTTGAAGGGTGGGGTGGGAGGGGAGAAGGACATGGGGCGCAATCCAATCGGGAGATTCCCAATGCCACTCGGCATCCGCGGAACAAATGAACTCTTGAAGATTTGGACACCAATCAGCGAGAGGGATGGGTGTCACCTGGCGAGTGTTAGTCAAATAATGCTCTTCGATTGTGCTGGAAGAGTGTCCAAGTTCAAGTTGCGAGACCTTTGGGCCATGTTGCTTAAAGAACATGGAAAACCCTTCCCCAGTATAACTGAAGTCCGAAGAGACGACCGAGACGTTGGTGAGGAGCGGCATGTCCCACGAAGAGAGGACACCGAACGTAGCGTTGTCCAGGTTGAGTTTCAGGGAACGGAGTGCAGGAAGAGTGACCTGCATCGGAGAGGTCGATTGTGTGAATGACTCGGAAAAAACGGCGCGGAAGTTGGGGGAGTGTGACGAAAGCTCGAGGTATTCCAGACGCGTTGTGAGGTTTCGTAAAAAGGGAGACATACGGAGGTGAAAGGGAGCGTCGTCGTAGCTCGTCCAAGAGAGACGGCGGATCTTGGGGTGGGCGAGTAACGTGAGGATCTGCTCAGGGCTGCAACGCGGATCCGGAGATTCTTCGCAAAGATTATGTTGAATAGAGTGGTGGTCCGAGTACATGGTGAGGTGGGGCGAATGATCCAAAATGGTTCGCAGGTCTGCAGGGGCGCATCGCTCAAAGACGGGTGTCTGGATGTGCAAGCGACGGATAAAACGACCGCTGCGGAGATGGTCGTCGCGGCTGGTTTCGAGGAGGAGTCGCTTGGCCAAAGACTTGGCTTGCGGTGCCTTGCTTATCCATACGAACTCGAGGACAAAACGGGAAGCGATCATATTCCACTGTTTGTTGACGAGTGAGAGATTGATCTTGTTCCGCAAGGAGGCCAAGTAATCGGCGTAACGGTCGGAGACGGGGGAAAAGTCCATGAACGAGAGTTCCTGGGATCCATCGAGCGGGTCTGGAGTCATTCCGGTTACTTCGCGGAGGACGAGTTCCCATATTTCTTGGGGAATGTGTGAGATATCCATTGGCACAATCTCTCGCTGACTGGCCAAAGTAGACTGCTTAGTCCTGTCGGAGTTGTCAGAACGGCTAGCTCAATGTTGGGGACCATTTGATCTCAAGGCGGAGTCCAAGCCAAACGTCACACGCTTAGGACGGCAAGCTTAACGGTGGAGCACCCCGCCCGCGGCCATCAAGGAGGCGACACGGGATGACTTGGGCGAGCACCGTCCGCAAAAGAGAGAATAAACTGACCTGTTGGTTGACTTTCGTGCCAACCGCTTGGCCTTTGACCGCAGTTTGTGCCACGGGGAAGAAAAAATGGAGACGGAGAGATGCATGGCGGGGGACGCAAAAGAGAAAGGAGGGGGACGCAGGGGCGCGGGGATGTGCAGAGCGGGGAGCGGAGGGAACTAGAGGGAGAGGATGGCGGGAAATATTACTTGAGGGGGTTCAGGAACGGGAGATGCCGACCGCTCCGCTTTCCCATAGGTGGCAGTTACCGCATGTGGGACAATCCCCGGCTAATCCGACCGTCGGCAGTTTTCATCTTGAACCTTTTTTCGGATTTAACCACCATGAAATTGCAACCGAGCGGTCGAGGGTTCAAATGAGATCTTCTCGAAAGTTCACGAGCGCGATGTCGTGAAATTTTTCGACCAATGAGGAGGATTACCATAGTGTACTTGACATGAGACCACAGGATCATATCGTATGTATCACCGTCCGTCTCTTCCATGCAGAACCGTTCTCTTTCGTTTTCTACAAAGACGGCTGCGCCCTTTCCCCACCGTGTTCTCTCTCTGTCCCCCAAACACAAATCGGGGAGTAACAAGGAAGGAAGATGACAACGACAGTCGCAACAACTGTCAGAATCCACATCGTCCCGCTATAGGCTGCGCTCGTTGATAAGTAAAATGATCAGCTCGCACGCACCATGGATGACACCAATGCGGATCGGGTCGCCCAAGGGTTATTTGGCAGCAAGGTCGACTGAACCGAACAGTCCCGCACTCGTTGCTTCATCCAGGAAAGGCAAGAATTTGGTGAGATTGCAGGCATCAGATTCCGCCAAATACCGCCACCTGTGTCCGTGGTCTGCTTGGGCGGCATGAGCCCGCGCTCGCCCAGCAGCAGGAAGACATTCACTGTAGTCATAGCAACCCCATACTATGAGGGAGGTAGGCGATACTGAAATCCACCACGTGATCGAAGTACCTGGACACTGTGCCCTACTGTACCGCCTCTGATGCAGATGTTCTAAACGATTTGCGAAATGAGGGTCTCCGCATCACTCCCATCGATACAGAGCGAGCGTAAATACTATCAGAAACCCAACGCCTCTAGTCCGTCGTCAGTTCAATAGATCGCACGAACGCTTGACAGGCACACTTACAGTAACCGGATTAGGAGACCGGTGACCAGAAACCACGCCGGGAACCGTCAGAAAGAACACAAGTGCAAGACAGAGGGATGATCACCTTGTAACGATGTGTAAACCTGACTTCAGTCGGTCCGAACTGCGTCGCCAGTGCGTGACGCATCATGCATCATGGTTTGACGACGACATCAAATGAATAGAGATAGTAAGTAGAAGGAAACCTGGGATGTTCGACTCTCTGAGGGGACATGACACCCGCCAAGTCCATAACTCCGATCCAAACAGCAGCGACGATGGCCTTGTCCCGGATGAACTGTTTCAATAGAATCGGTACTCCGGCAAACTTTATGTCACAAACGAAGAACGGAACGAGTAAAGCGCATTCAACGACAATCATTGCGATTGTAATATTCCCTATGTAAGTAAGGCCTATCGTTATTACTGCTTCTTTGCCGTGATGTGAAATTGACTGACCATCACTCGACTGATCAAAGCGACGGCAATACCAAGTAAAAGTTAAGCTGACCGGCGAACCCTATCATCCTCAGAATGATAGATCTGCCGCCGGGAAGAGCGTAACTGATGGAGAAAGTTGACAGGTCACGACGACCGGTAAGGGGACTGAGAAACCGATCCGAGCTGCTTGGTTTTCATTTCACCGTAGGACAGATTTGCAACAAACGGGGCAAGGGTGGTCGCAAGCAGGACGGGAAGCATGTCATCTGTCGGAAAGGTCGAGTGCAACGAATACCTGTGAAAAGCAAAATTGTCACCTACATCCCCATCTCCAAGTCGAATCCCCGAGAATGCCGAAAGAAAGCGGCTTCCGACGAAGGCGTCGATAAAAAAGGTGAATAAACCAACCACGAGACGAGGTCTTGCCATTTTAAATAAGGTCGTGATGTCCGTGGTGAAGGCCGCCGAATCGAGTCCATCAACGGAGATCAGGAGGAAGGAAAGTTAAGACTCACGTGTACCCACCGACGAACGCTCGGTAATGAAACACCAAATGATACGTCGACTACTCACGCAGCATAAAAGATTATTCCGCCAGCGAGGGTACCAACATTACGGGCGAATGCAAGAATCACATGTTCTGCCATGAAGATCGTCATCACGAGCGAGGTTGCCTCCGAATAGCGCGATTCCGAGGCTACTTGCACGTACACGAGTAGCCTGGGACGAGTAGTCTGGGGGTAGCGTCGGAAAGTTTTGCAATCATGCGCTTTCCGGCGGAGACTAGAGTGGGATACATAATCAGGGAAAGACGGGATGATGTAAAGATGAAGAACTCGAGAAAGATCCAGGTCGTAACGCTGTCCAAAGAATATATGTAGGCGGAAGGCCGAGACTTTGAGAGAAATGCGCCAATGGTCAACGGAGGGTGATGGAACAGAAGAGGTAAGTGCTCTCACCCAACGAAGAGGGGCCGCTCGGGGATTCGCTGTAGGCTTTGTAGGAAGCTTCGGCGTTGCGTACAGCAACGTCGCTGTCTAGCGACTCAAAATCAACATAAGAACTGTTTTCGTGCTCGAACTCTTCCGCAAGAGGCGCATGTACTGGAGAACCGTCGGTCGAGAATTTTTGGAAGACGTTGGGGAGAAAGATGAGAGAGGAAACGCGTTTGAAAAACTAGAAGGCAAGGCAGATGAACTCCGTTGTAAGCCGAATTGATTATCAGGTAAGATTCGTGTCGCCGATGGTATTTGTTACATGACCAAACATCCCTTGTTGTCGAACCCAAGCTCTTGTGCAAGTTCGTCGCTCACCTCCCGTTCGTTGGACTGCAGTTTTTCCCTTGATTCCACGGGAAACCAGTCGGCCATGAAGTTCATTAACGCCCAATCCACATTAGCTGGCGGGTAGGGGATCAGTAATGGCCACAGAAAGTGTACCGGCCAAGGTCCTGGCCGGGAATGGAACTACTCACAGCGGTCGGCTGTAAGCACACAAGGTGATCGGCACATTGGACAGCTTGACTTTCCCCGTTTTTGCATCTTAACCAAACACCTATATGTAAGGGTCAGCTCAGTCCGTAACCCTCCGTCGCGTACGCTTGCCTGACGCAAAAGAGGTGCCCACATGAGAGGCGGATTGGCTTGAAAGCTATGCTCGTGCATATAACACACGAATAATCGTCAACGTGGGGAATAATTGGGAGTATAATATCCCCGATAGCTTGGACGAGGAGCCGTGGCAGCGACCCATCATTGTGGGGTAGCGGGATCAACTCTTGTGACACCTGGCCCGTTGATGGGGGGCCCGTGACTGCGGAAACGATCTCATGCGGTAACGAAGGCGGGAAGGGGAGTGCCGTCCGCTTGACATGCTTTTTCAGAATCTTCCGGGTGGCCTCACTGCTCGCACGATTCAGCTATCAATGGTCAACTTTAGTCGCTGTCTCAAATGCTTGACCAAATCCTCACCTTTTTGACGTCCAAAATTATGTGGTTGAGCCTGAGAAACCTCTCGACTTCGAGATGAGCCTTCTTAGATTTCCCACGCAGAATGCCGCTCCTCTCGACTCCCTCGAGAAATTTGGTCATGCGGATCTCGGCGTCCTCCAGGGACCTCTCTCCGCGGTTTCTCTCGGCTATCTTGTCAAAAACTTCTGCGTCGACGTAAAGGTCCAGGAGTTTCCTCCACATATACAAGTCTGATCTGGAGTCCAGTTTGGGTCGGAAGACGGCCTTGGTGGATGGTATGCTAATTGCTCCTGGGTCATCGTCGACCGAAAAAGGTCGGTAAGAAGAGTCGGTCTGTGAGATCGGAAGCGCGCTGTTCGAGATGGATTTGGAGAGGTCCTCCAGGTCTGCCGTAAATTTTGAGTGCACGGTGGTAAGTTGAGTAGACAAGCTGTTCATAGCACTCGTAAGGAGGTCAAAGAAGGCGGTATCCGAGGCGAGCGGTATGGTGTACTCGCGTCCCGAGCTGCTGAAAATGTACATTAAGCCGAGGAAACAACAGGGCGAGTCCCAGCAACTCACGAGTCGGTTCGAGAATTCTCCAAGGACATTAAAGCGGGAATATGGGGCTTCACGTCATGTTCTACGTCAGAAATGAAGTCATTGTCGTGCTCGTCTTACTTACCGTGATATCCAGATCGATGTCCTGACTGACGATTAATCTAAGACGGGGCACCAAATGGCCGAGCTCGTTGTCCACCTCGTACAGTAGTTTAAAACCTGGGTTGGTGGTTGTATGAGACTGGACCACGACCGCCGTGTTTTCGTCGGGATTGTGATTATCCCTCATCGCCTGGAGAGCTCCATTCCCTTGCCTGACGAAGTCTCGTACCACTTCTGGGCCGAAACCAAGGAATGTAAGCTCCTGGACAACCTGATTAATCAATTTCTTGAGCTTTGGAGGCTTGAGTCACAAAACAAAACCGATAGAGACATTGGACTCGCCTGGCGGTAGCTAATTGCACTCTCCCTGAGTTCTGGAGGTAAAGAAAGGAGAATCTGAGCGTAAGACTTGGAGAAGTGCATCACTGCGCGGATCGTTCCTAGCTCTGATTAAAGTTTGAAATGAGAGAAGCCCTTGGACGGATTACATCATCAGTGATGGTCCGTGGGAAATCCCGACGTGTCGCGTCACTTTTAAGCCCGGTACCGCCAGCAGCCTCCTTTCAGGCGCGACAACCATGGTCTATCCTCCAGTAAAGATAACCAAGACCCCGACCATAAAAAATCCTCCCCTCGTCGGTGTCGCAGAGGGTAATGGTGACTTTAACAACCTACACCTAGCTGCCATCGTCCTCGGCGTCCCCTGGGTGCTCAAGCGCATCTTGCCCGTCGTTTCCCATGGCGGGTTCAAGACGTATATATTCCTCGTCGTCATCACCGGTGTCCCCTTGACCATTGGATATTGGATTGTCATGAGCATCTATGGTAGGAGGAAGAATGAGAAGGTCGCCATCCCAGCGGTTAACATCGAGGAATTCATCATCACCGATGACCCTGACCTCAAGGCCAAATACCACGACAAGGAAAAGATCCCCATGCAGATATTCCACGACGCTTATTTTGAAGGAAAATACGAGTTCAATGGTGAGTTCCCTTTCTGTCAACGTGGCATCCTACCCTTCAGTTGACACGAATAACGCGTGACAGGCGACGTGTTGGATGTCTTGGAACAGCGTCATGTCTGGGCCAGCTTCCAGTTCACCCCCGAACTGTTCAAATACGTCTTGACCCAGATGCTTCCCGAAGTCATCATGCACTCCAAGAGCCAAGATGAAGAGCAAGTTAGGGACCACTACGATCGTCAGTGTGCATTATTATGTTATTGTTTCGATGTCTGAACCCGTCTTCAGGAGGCGATGATTTCTACGGATGGTTCCTCGGTCCCCGTATGATTTACACCTCTGGCATCGTTTTGGACATCGAACAAGAGGAAGACCTTGAGCGACTCCAGGACAACAAGCTGACCGTGGTTTGCGAGAAACTCGACCTCCAGCCTGAAGATCGCCTGCTTGACATTGGATGCGGATGGGGTACTCTTGCTGCCTTCGCTCATAAGAACTACGACTGCGAAGTTACTGGTATCACTCTCGGCAAGAATCAGACCAAGTTCGGTAATGAGAGGATTAGGGCCAATGGCGGCGACCCCAGCCGCGCCCGCATTCTTTGCATGGACTACCGAGAAATTCCCGCGCAAAAAGGTTCCTTCACCAAGATCGTCAGTCTCGAGATGGCCGAGGTGAGTATATGCGCCTCCTTCGCCGGAAGAATTGACCATAGCTGTTCCTAGCACGTTGGAATTCGCAGGTACCAAAGCTACCTCAGGCAGGTCTACGACCTTCTCGACGACGATGGCATCTTCGTCCTGCAGGTCGCCGGAATCCGTCCTCACTGGCAGTACGAGGATCTCATCTGGTAGGAGGTTTACACAAGACTCCATTCCACCGCCATGGTACTAACATTCGGATAGGGGCATTTTCATGAACAAGTATATCTTCCCTGGCGCAGACGCCTCGTGTTCGCTTGGTTGGGTTGTTAACCAAGTCGAGTCTGCTGGATTTGAAGTCAAAAACATCGATGTCCTCGGTGTCCACTATTCGGCAACCATTTACCGCTGGTACAAGAACTGGGTCAGCAACAAGGACAAGGTCATCGAGAAATACGGTGATAGGTGGTACAGGATCTGGGTCTATTTTCTGGCTATGTCTACGATCATCTCTAGGTGAGAAGAAAACAGCGCTGGTATATGGTGTGATCCTAACGCCCCCGGCAGGAATGGAGGAGCTTCTGTCTTCCAATTGACTCTTCACAAAAACTTGAATGGCTACTCGCGCATTTTGGGGGTTCCTAACCACGCGTCCATTCACGTCCAGCCCCGGGTCGATATCCAGTGCGTTTGACGTTTCAGCCCTGATGAATGTGTTAACGACTTGCCGCTCTGCAGGCCCGTCGAATAATTGGTTGCTGGTCTTTCGCTCTATAAATCTTTGGTAGATCTTTTTGTATACCCTACAGTATACTCCCTTGCATAATGAACAACTCGATTTGACGTTGGCAACGCTGCTGCGTGAAATCAATCCCTGCGCATCCGATCATATATATGCAAACGTGTAACTTGTCCACCCACTTCATCATGGCATTCCAGCAACAAGGCTCGAACACGTCCCCACCCCCGCTCCTCCACCCTGTTCCGACGCACCCTATGTACATACCAGAACCACCTCCTACGCCGGGCTCACCACACGGATATCAGCGTTTCGTTGGAACATCCTCTCCCCCCCTGCAACAGCCACAACTCCAAGGGTACCCTAACCAAAATGTTCCCATGTACTCGACCAGACAGCCGCAACAGAGCCAGTATGGTCAACCATCACCGATGCACCAGTCCACCCAAGGGTATCAGCAACACGTTCCTGATTTTTCTGCATGGGGGATCGATGGTGCAACTACGCAGCTGGGTATGCAACTCGGCCAGAGCGCTGTTCAGGCGGGTCAGAACTACGTCCAACAAAATGTGCGCATTTCCCACACTTCTATAACGCGTAATTGCGTTAAAGTCCACACAGCTCGCTGGGTTAATACCCGTGTCACTGCTGAGGCACCACTTCAACGTATCCAATTCGTATGTCATCCACAAGCTCCGCCTCCTTGTGTTTCCATGGAGACACAAACCTTGGTCACGGAAGATAAAACGGCTGGAGAATGGCACAAACGAGTGGCAGCCTCCACGTGAGGACATAAACTCACCCGATCTCTACATTCCTGGTGTGTTTCCGTGGTGGCTTTCGCCGTGGTTTCTAACTTATGGGGTTAAATGAAGCCATGGCGTTCGTTACCTACGTGCTCTTCGTGGCGCTGTTAAGGGGCCTTCAGGATCGATTCCACCCCGAGGTCCTCGGTACTGCTGCGTCGAAAGCACTGGCCGTTGTCATTGTCGACTTTATCTTTGTCAAAACTGGGTGTTACATCCTCAACATACAAGGGTCAGGACAAGTTCTGGATCTGATCGCCTACGGAGGCTACAAATTTGTCGGGTGAGTACCTCGAACCTGTCGTCTTATTGTGTTTGACAACCTCCTCGTTAGAGTCATTATAACATTGGCCGCTGGGCTTCTTGGCTTTGGGACGACAGTTTACGCTCTAATATTCCTGTACTTCTTTTTTGCAAACGCGTTTTTCCTCGTAAGTGAATGACCTTCGTGACCGCTCCCCTAGTTACTGACACTCAGTAAAACAGTTACGATCGCTGAGGTCAGTAGTTTTGCCAGATAATGCCCAAGCGAACGTTGGAACTGTGAACCAAGCTCAGAGGAGTCGGCGCATAACGTTCCTGTTCTTCATTGCCATGACACAGGTACTGTACATGTGGATCCTGGCTCGAGTCTGATTAGACACGCTTTCGAGTAACGTTGCTTTCACCGTGTAAAGAAAGGATGTACTGGATCTTTTGGTGATAAGGGGGCTCCGTGAATCAAACCCGGCTGTGAAAAATCACCATGTTTTGGGCTACCAGCCTGAGCTAAATGTACATGCTACCCTCAACACGAGGTTTCCGTTTCTCCTGGGAGTAAGAACTATCTCCTTTTCCTTTCAAGTCCCACTCGTGCTTGCCCCCTGAGAGGGCCTCGTGCACAGATTTAGTGAAACCGCGGGACCATAAATCGTCGCTTTCGTTCAAGCTTGACGTTGTAGATGTCAGGTCATCTGGGGAGTTTAAAGAGTGGTACGGCCCAGGGAATAAGAAAAGCGTCACTTCAGTAGACGGTTGCGGAGAAACTTCGGGAAATAGCAAGGCAAGGGAAAAGAATACGGCTGAGGTGGATTGAATAAGGTTGGGAGGACTAAAGGGTTCAAAATCTTTTGGCTACATTGACGGTCAGGATTGCTGGCATTCCCATTGGAACGAAAACTCACGATGGATACTCTGCTATTAAGAGTAAGGTAACGCACCGGTGCCTTGTACAAAGGGATGTACTCCGGATGAACGTAGCTCGGCGCAGCATATGAGTCGAGAATCAGAAGCCTAGAGTCAAGATATTGGAACTAATACGTAGGAATTGTGGAAATACCCGTAACTCACTTTATCGGCTTGAGTTGGCCTAGTACATACTCCGCGTAGGAGTACTGTGCCCAGATTGGTAGACGAGTTAGGACCTCGGATATAACAACGATTGCGTCGGTCCATCCTGGGTTAAAAACCATCCCGACCTGCATTATAAATCGCAGTGACTTGTGACTGGAGCTGGTCGGTACACACGTATTTCTTATTGACGCCGATGGTTCCCAATTGCTCGCCGAGATCTGCACCTTTGGCCCAAACTCTAGCGAAGTACGGAGGTTTGATTGACATACGCCAGCCAATTCTGAGACAGTACTTGCCTTCCTGCTTCCAGGGAAGCAAAGATCAATGTCTCTGCGGTTGCCTTGCCTGCGTTGGCGATCTCAAAATCGAGGTCATGCCTCAGTGATGGTTGTTGTGGTAGTGGGTTGAATTCATCCTCGTCGTCAGACTCTATCGCATGTCTTGGGGGCCCGACATCGGCCAACGGATCTGTGTCCTAGTCAGAAGGAGTTCAGCCAAGGTTACGCATGCGGTCGCGATCCTATACCATGATGATATATGGTGGGAGTGACTGTGGGAACCCGATCACTCAACGGCATGATCAGGCTCTTCGTGGCACGCCTTCGTCTACAATGCGTGTCGCCTTCACTAAAAGGAATTCCGACGCCATACGGCCACCATCGGAACGCGCACACGAGCGGCGCAGACCATACCTTCGAGGTCGAGAACACCCCTCTGTTGCGTGCCGTGCGGAACAGGGTCTCCGAGTTCTCAAGCCTTCGTTCCGAGGTGAGTTGCGACGAGGGCATTGACCGGACTCCTACTCAATTTATATTCACAGTTGTCCGGGAATGCTTCCTCGAAAGGAGATATCACACGTGCCCAACGACTGAAGGAGCTGGAACCTTTGGCCGAAGCATGGGAGGAATGGATCCGCGTTTGGAAGGTCAGGACCAGTCATACACCATCCATACCCTAACTGAGATCCCTCGACAGTAGTTCCGTGAAGAGAACAGATCTATGTTGGAAGACCCCGACGAGATACTTCGTCTGTTGGCCGTGGAAGACAACAGAGCTTTTACCGAGACGCTGGACAACCTCGTCGGGACCGTGTTTCCCTCCTTAATCATACCTCCTTCCAAGACTGCACATATGTCCGCACTCATGGAACTCAAAGCTGGGGTGGGCGGGTCAGAATCTAATCTTTTCCTTAGCGAATTGATGAGGATGTACCTCCGGTATGCCCAGTCGGTGAAATGGAAGACAACGATGGTCTCCAGCTTGGAAACCCCGGAAGGTGGTATGAAAAATGCTGTGGTCGAATTTAAAGGACCAGGGGCTTATGATTCACTACGGTGGGAAAGCGGGGTTCACCGAGTTCAACGAGTTCCCGCGACGGAAGCCAGCGGCCGGGTACATACGAGCACTGTCGCGGTCGTGGTAAGTCGACCCACATTGGTGCCCTTTCATCGTCTGATTCACTGGAACAAGGTCCTACCATTAACGGAGGAGTCTGACCATGCGAATCAAGAACTGTTCTCTATGGATGATGTCAAAATCGAAGTTATGCGCGCTCGGGGCGCAGGGGGGCAAGTGGGTTCATTCACATAACATCCTCATTCGGCTTCACGGGCTGACCCACAATTCATAGCATGTGAACAAAACGGAGTCCGCTGTGCGTTTGACCCACATACCATCTGGTATAACCGTTTCCATGCAGGATGAAAGGTCACAACACCAGGTAGGATGGTCATTCGGGGCGCCGTTTCACCGCCATTGACACTCTTGCGCAGAACAAGCGCCGAGCCTTCCAGGTGCTTGCAGCAAGGTTGATGGACCAGAAACTCGTCAAAGAGATGGCTGAGAGGAGAGCCGTCAGACAAAATCTCGTCAAGACAGCCGACCGCAGCGAGAAAATCCGGACGTATAATTATGCTCAGGTGAGATAAAAGCACTTGGTCAGATAAACGAACCTCATCGGTTTTTGAACCCTAGGATCGAGTGACGGACCACCGACTCGGCCTTTCAATGAAGAACTTGGAGAATATCATGGAGGGCGATGGGATTGAGCAGATCGTAGACCAACTAGTACGGAATTACCAGGAGAGCCGGTTAGAAGAGGCGCTAGTAGATAGCACGCTGTGAATTCATTTCCATTTTGGTCACCACTCCTCTCCCCTCCACATGTCGTTCGCGCGGGTGGTCAGAGACCTGCTCTTTCGTTTCCTGCTGGAAGGCTCAGACGACGGGGATGGTGAGCCAGGAGGGGGCCCTCCACCCGGCTCACCCCCAACCGGTGCGCAAACCACGGTGTTTTTCTCTCCAGCGATCCATGTGGCTGACACCACGATGCTAATATCTACCAGTCAAATTCGAAGGCCCCTGGTTCACAACCCAGCTGGTACTCTCAATCAGCATCGGACTGTTCTCTTTCCTGGTCTTCTCGTACTGCAGGACGAGGTGGCCGCTGTCATTCGCTCCCCGGACGGGACTGAAAGGCAAGACTCCTTTCAAAACCCCGCAGTTTCTGCTCATCAGCCTCCTCTAGGTTTCTCCCCACACGAAGCTCACGCGCATCAAGCGTTTTTCGGATGGATATTGCCCACGATACGAACCTCCGAATTCACAATTCTCCAAATTGTCGGCCTTGATGCTGCGGTTGTAAGTGGCAGACCACCCCCTTTATGTGTAGAAGCTAATTCCGGTTCTCAAATCTCAGTTGTTGAGCTTCTTCAAGATGTCGTTTTACTTGTTTTCTGTCTGTTCAATATTCGCGGTGGTGATCCTCATGCCAATCAACTTGATGGTGGGTGTCTTGTGACCACCATCGACAGTGGGGAACGCTCATTGAATCGTCAGAACAATCTTGGAATCGGCGGTGACGATGATCCAGACTGGATAAGAACACCCAACGACACCGATCATCGCAATCCACCTTCGTCAGACAGGGATTGGCTGGATCTTCTCACAGATCCTACCTCTATCGTTTCCCTGCAACTGGTGTTCACTTATCTGTTCACCATCCTTACCCTCTTCTTCGTCCACAAGAACTATCACAAGTTCATTCGCTCCCGTCAACTATTCTCTTTGGAACTCGTACATTCCATATCTGCACGAACTGTTTTGGTCACCCGCCTCCCGATTCACCTTCGTAGCGAGCGCAGGCTTGCAGAACACTTCGAAAATATGGGCCTCAGCGTTGAAAGTGTCAGCGTTTGCAGAGACGTAAAGTCTCTTGAACCTTTGTTGGCGGAGCGAACGAAGGCACTTCTGAAACTCGAACAAGCTTGGGTAGACTACGTTGGGAACCCAAGCACTGTGGAATCTTATGACCCCAGTGACTTCGTTGCCGCTCCTCTTGTCGATATCGATTCTTCCGGGTTGGAGTCCCAACATCCGCGATTCGTTGTCCCCCACCATCCACGACCTACGTTGCGGCCTGGATTATTCAAGGGTGTAGCAGATGCAATCGAGTATTGGGATGCTCAATTCCACGACGCAGACGACGAGGTGAAGAAACGTCGGCAGCTGGGGAAATTCAGGGCCACACATTCTGCGTTTGTCACGTTCGAGAAAATGTCAAGTGCGGTAAGTTGTCTTTTCTCTACAGAGCGGTTGGCGATTGACTTCGCTCCAGCAAATCGCGACTCAAACCGCCCACGCACAGCACCCAAATGAATGTATTACGTGCCAGGCGCCAGAACCTCGTGACATCATCTGGGCTAGCATGGCCACTTCAATCGGCTCGAGCCGCTCTAAAGAGCTAATCGTCATGGGGATGATGGGGGCACTCCTCTTTTTCTGGATCTTTCCGATCACTGCTCTTGCCAGTTTACTGAGTTACAAGGAAATCAAGAAAACTATGCCGTGGCTGGGTCGGATAATCGACAGCAATGAAAGGATCCGCGCTATTGTCCAGAACTCGCTGCCGTCCGTCGCCATGATTTCTTTAAATGCCTTGCTTCCTTTCTTGTTGGAGGGTAAGCGTCGGGATTTCGCAGGTTCTACGCTCGTTCTGACAATCGACATAGCTATGACGTATCTCCAAGGATACCGCGCTCGTAGCTGGATAGAGTATTCGCTCTTGAAGAAGTGCGTGGGCTTTCCCATGGGATCCGCAGCTAACAAATCCCAAACTTCCCACCTTCTCAGATACTTCCTGTTCCTCTTCATCAATGTCATCTTTATATTCTTACTCGCAAGCACCTATTGGCAACTTGTCCGGGACCTCGCCAATTCGCCAGCAAAAATACCTGAAAAATTGGCTGAGGCATTGCAACGAGGATCGGCGCGGTCAGTGCACCTCCGCAACGCATTTGCTAGACTTATGCGGACTGTCACAGACATTTCTTCCTCTCATACGTCATCCTACAAGGGTTTGGCATCATGCCTCTTCAATTGCTCAACCTCGGAGTGATCATTCCCAATGCGATCATGCGACTGTTCGTCACTCGTACGCCTCGAGGTGCGTTCACTTTGCCATCGTTCCCGGTGTTGTGCCAACTAGTTCGCAGATTTTGCAGAGCTCAACGCTCCCCCAATGATCAACTATGGAGTAGTTTATCCTCAAGCGATCCTCGTCTTCGTCATGACACTTTTATATAGTGTTGTCCAGCCACTGATCGTCATGTTTGGGGCCATATATTTCGGAGTTGCTTACGTGGTTTACAAGTACAAGCTGCTTTTTGGTAAACAGCACCATCTTATTCGCAAGGGTATCCTGCTGAATTCTCCCTCTAGTGTTTTACAAACCTTACGAATCGCAGGGACAAGCATGGGCTATAACATTTACCCGATTGATTTGGGGTGTCGTCATGTTCCTGGTATTCATGACCGGGATATTCGCTCTCAAAAAGGCATTCATTGTTTCCTCGTTGGTGACGCCCCTCCTCGTTGGGACGATCCTGTGGTCGTGGTACATCATCAAGATCTATACTCCGTTGAGCGAGCATGTCAGTTTGAGTTCCGTGTGCGAGGTGGAGAGAGGAGAAGATACTGCCGAAGTTGTAAGGTTAAGAGCTGGTCACCCAGTAACTCGGTCACAAAGGTAAGTTCAACTTGTAGGCGATAGTCTGTGACTGACTCGGTTCTTCAGCAATCTCAATCGTCGGCGTTATGCCCAAAATGACGACACCTTGTACGTTGCGCCCGAAGATGCAAGGACAGATTACGTACGCATTTCTCGGGTCCCTTTGAACCACCTGCGAAGCAGCTCACATCATTCCCTAGTCTCAACCTCCGATGGCAAATTGGTACAATGGCGTCTTGAAGTAAGTGTATGTGAGACCGGGAACTGGCTCGGGTGATTGACCTTCTTGGATAGCACGGGCAAGCGACGATACGGTCACCCCGCTCTAACTGGCGTTCTACCGCAACCCTGGCTACCTTTAAAGAAGGGGCAGTCGATTGTCAACCATGGCCGAACAAATGGGACGAAACCTGACATGGAGCAAGCCGTGGTCCTCACTCTTCGCAAACGGAAGGGCGTGGTGCACGGAACTCGACCTTCCACTTACCCTAGCATGAGCTCGCCCCTCATGAATGGGACAACCTCACGAGGTCGCAGTCCTCAAGACGAAACCCAAGAGAATGGCAATTCCGGGCCGTCTGAACCACACACCAACAACCGCCTCAGTTATGATCAGGCTTCCGGCGTGATCATGTTGCCTGAGGGTTCAGACTGGCTAGGCGAAGACAGCGACTCTGATGGAGAATATATGAGTTCCGCAGAGAATCTGGAGAACTTGAACACTGTTTCAGCACTTCCTCATGTTCGAACTCCCACCAAACGTTATGCGACCTACTACCATCATCCTGAACGTAGAAGGCAGTCAATACCTGGTGCCTTCCCGCGGTAATCATGTCGTAATATTGCATCTTGTAGATACCCACTATGCGTTTGCCTTTGGATAATGTTCATTCACGACCCGATTATGTTTGGTTCCGCTAGCGCTTACAATCCTCCTTCGGCCCGGGGATCGCGCTTCTGTTTGATAGCTTGACCTCCCTCAATCATGTCCGACAGCCCCCCTAGCGTAGAGGGCTACGATAGCGCGGATGCTACGTTCAATGAAGCCTTGCAAATTGATATGAAGGGATTGTTTGGGGATACGGTTGGGAACGTAAGCGATACCCACTTGTGGAGGCGGACCTCGCCATTGCTGACAAGAGGTCTAAAAGATGAGCATCAGTCCGACCAGTCGCGACGTTGTACTGGCAGGGTTAGTGTCATGGAAACATACTCTTCGTCTGCCTCACTGCGTCCCTAGACGGAAAGGTCTCTTTATCATCGACCTGAACGCGCCACTCGAGATCCCTAGGTTTCTTCCTCAAGGCGGAACATGGGACGTCGCGGACGTGCAATGGAACCCCCACGTCAGCCACGCACAATACATCGTGTCCACATCCAACGAGAAACTGTCAGTACCCATCCTGCACT
>Ga0307514_10002091_pt1 | contig 21544 bp, 29 predicted proteins | sample 16_EM_MG_FD_203088 | JGI IMG/M metagenome (GOLD analysis project Ga0307514, IMG submission 203088) | Populus trichocarpa ectomycorrhiza microbial communities from riparian zone in the Pacific Northwest, United States - 16_EM | ecosystem: Host-associated > Plants > Roots > Unclassified | place...
CATCTCCAGCTCAGCACAAAGCACTCGAATCGACCCATGAGTTCGCTGCCCGCTCGCACCTCGGCTCATACCTCGGCGGGCCAGCTGCCTCCAATTGGTCGGCAAGAGAAGGACAATGATGGATTGATTTCATCCAGTGTCCGTAGCATGTCCAATCAGTCTCCGTCCCTAGGTTCGAAGAAGGTGTTGTAACCGGTGTAGGCCTTCCTTTCGTCGATGCGGATAATGCCAGAGTAATCCTCCACGTCAGGCTCGACGATCTGTTGACCCTTGATGCCGTCATCCTCTTCATCATGGAACCAATTGGCGGGATCTTCGTCTCCTTCGGATTCCGTATCGTCTTCCACGTCCGAGAATGTGGGCTTGTGGTTCCTATATGAGAAGTATCGCGTTGGTCCCCGAGCCGTCGATAGTTTTGGGAAACAAGGACTTACATAAACGCCCACATTTGGGCTTCCATCTCTTGTCTGGAGAGCTTCTCGCCTTTAAGTGGAAGACCTTGTTTGCGTCGGCGTTCCTCAGCCTGTTGGTGTCGGAGTTGGTCCTGGACATGCGCCTCTTGTTCAATTCGGACGGCTTCCTCGAAGGTCATTCCACTGGAAGCGTTCGCACTAGCGACCCTAGGTCCCTTCAAAAGGTCAAACAAGAACCCGAACGTCAGCCGCCGCATACAAGATGGTGTATGTTGCGATACAACAAGACAAGGGAATATGTGTGAAACACGGGAAGAGGACTTACATATCGCATTAGCGCCCGCTGTTTGGCACCGATGGGTTTTAGAGGTGTATGTTGAGGTTCGACGTCAACACTCATGTTTTCGTCTGCTGAGATGGAGGTATTCTTGATTCCGACTCGAATGGTCTCGATGTTCTGTTGGTCCTTGAGTTCGGTCAGACGTTCCTCGATTGCGTGCTGTTGGGTGGTTATCCGGTCGACAAAGTTAGACGTGGACGTTGTGCTGAATAACGACAAAGGGGTTTACGACGAATGCGGGGGTTAGTCATCGGGGTATATGCCAACGAGAAGATGCCTCTCCGACGGACTCACGGTGAAGCGAGGATCCGAGCGTTGGTGTTGTGTTGATCGTTGAGTTCGCGGACAGAGAGTTCTTTGATTGGCTTTTGCTTCGGTCGTGCCGACCTGAGGAAACCAGGGAGGGTGTCGATAGACATCCTTCGGATGGAAGTCGGTGATGTTCGTCTGTCTGGAGACATTGTGGGGTGAAGCGAGAGGTAGGGAGATGATTCGTTGAAGAGTGACAGAGCATGACCACTCCTTTTATATCATTGGGAAGGAATGCATCCGAGACCCCTCCCGTTACCTCGACTTGGGTTAGGTTTGATGACTCAATCAAACGAGTACACAGTTTGGACCTATACCACTACAAAAGACTATACAATGGCGAAAATGTTTCTCTCAAACCGTCCGTACAATTTCCACGGCAGTCCGTTTACATGTACATGTTATTGCCCTGGGAACGTGGTCAAGATTCGAATTTCCAAACAATGTATGAATAGGCAACGTACGGGAGGCATAAATTCGTCGTTATCGGGGCCATACATGTTACCACGTCCAGGAAAGTGTGGCGGTCCACCTCTACCGCCTCCGCCCCCTGGGAATTGTCCGGGCCCTACTGGGTCAAACCTCGCACGAGGAGGCGCACCCATTGGTGGTAAGAAGCCGTCCCCGCCCCAGGGCCCACGCAGTCCGTTTCCACCCCCAGGCCTGCGATCACTAAATATGGGATGATCTGGTCCCACAAACATACCATCACCGCTGTTCGAAGGAGGGAACAAGGAAGGTGGCGAGAAGGGATTCAGCGGGATCGGATCAAGATCACGACGGCCGATCGCGAACGGATTCTCCGGCGGTATGTGAGGATTGTAAGGATAAGGACCGGGGTAGTCTGGCGCATACGGTGGGTTTTCACCACGAGGACGCGCGCCAGGCTGATTAGCTGCAGCTGCGCGCTCGCTTGTCGAGGCGGCTTCGGACTGTTCCACATATCCCTCTTTGCGCAATGCGGGTAAGATGCGAGAGACGATTTTTAACTTGAACTGGGACATGAGGTCCGTGATTCGATTAGAGGAAATGAACCCATGGACTATGGGTGTGGTTCCGATCTCGTGGGGGAAGAATGAAGGGGAGATAAAATCGTTGGTAGAAATATCGAGGGACGCAGTTTTATCATCCTGCGCAATTCTCGTCAGAAAACTACCGTGATTAAGGTGGAGAAGGCGACGGACCTCCAAGGCGATGGCGTTGAACAATGTGCGATTGCCAAGCTTAGATACCTTGAGCAAGAACTCCAAACTACTTTGGTCGTGTTTATAGCGGAGGGCGTAGTTACCAGGCCCATGCTTGGCCCAGTCCTCGGGTAGAACATTGTCCAGGTCTGGCTTGGGAGGAGAGTGCTCGTCAGCTGCTATGAGGCGGAAGCCAAGCTCTGCCATCGCCGTATGCAAGAGCACAACGAGACCATCCTGGGCCGAGTTGAGTCTCTTCGCCGCCTCTGGTAACAAGCTCGGAAGACGAGCGGTCAAAACAGCGGGGTCCAATGGATCTCCTGACATGACGGGAGCGTCAGTCACAAGGTGGGGTGATCGTGAGAAAAACACGGCCAATCCTGTTCTCGCTGCACCCATCGCACACTTTCTCGACACCATGGCGCGACGGGACAGATCATACTCCCCAGACGTTCCAAATAAAAGGGTAAGACCACATCGTTCTTCTAGGTCTCCTTCGCCGACCAGAAGGTCATCCCAAAGGCCTCCCAGGTCAAGATACGGCGACGACCGTGACAGAGAAAGACCCCGCGACCGAGATAGAGACGGATATCGAGACCGCGATAGGCATCGAGACGACAGATTCCGCGACGACAGGCGTAGAGATGGCTATCGTGACGATAGAAGGGACGACCGCGACCGTCGCCGCTCCCGCTCACGAGACCGCCGAGACCGACCTCCTCCCTCTCCTACCACCAACGCCCCAACTCCCGCACCGCCCGAGAAAGAGGCGGGAAGCGCGACTCCGCCTGTAGAAGATGAGAAGTTGAAGGCCAAGAAAGCTAAACTCGAGGCTTGGAAGAAGGAAAGAGAGGCGAAAAAGGCGCTCGGAGAGGCTAAAGCCAAGGCTATGGCACTAGCCGGGAAAACCGCCCCAGGTACGCCCCATTCTTACTACTTGAAGTATTTGACATGATTTCACAACACTTGATCTTTTATAGACAACGCCGCTGCGACCAAGAATGGCCAGCTGAACCGTTCGGCCTTTGGTGGTTTGGGTCTCAAGGGTTTACCCATCAAACCCGATGTTCTCAAGAAGACCGTTATGGAGGACTCCATCGAAACCAAGTACCAAGCAGTCACGTTCGACGACATGCCCGAGGTCGACATGACCATGCGCGACTCTCAGGCCGTCGGTAATCTCGAGGCCGACGACGACGACGAAGAAGTGAACGACCTCCAGGAGAACATGGATGTTGACGAGGATGAGGTCGACCCGCTGGAAGCTTTCATGACCGGGGTTAAAGAGGAGGTCAAGAAAGTTAACCAGGAGGACATAAAGAAGCTCGGCTCCAGCAATAATGGACGCGCTCGACTCGACGACCCGGCCAACGATGACGCTGATGAGGTTGCTGGTGCCCCAGTGGGAGATGAGTTGGACGCAACCAACCTTAATGCGGAAGAAATCATGGCTCTTGCCGTGAAGAAGGTCAAAAAGAAGGAACTCCCCACCATTGACCATAGCAAGCTTTCTTACGAGCCGTTCCGAAAGGAGTTCTACATACCCCCACCAGACGTCGCCCAGATGACCGACGAACAAGCCGATCTCCTGCGCCTGGAGTTGGACAGCATCAAAATTCGGGGCGTAGATTGTCCTCGGCCCGTTGCAAAGTGGAGTCACTTTGGGTTGCCCGCTAGCTGGTGCGTGTGTTTCTCACATCTCATTCTTCACCTCGTTCTCAGCATTATTCCGTGTAGTCTTGATGTGATCAAAAAGCATGGTTGGACAGCGCCTACACCGATTCAAGCCCAAGCCATCCCTGCAATCATGTCCGGCCGTGACGTGATTGGTGTAGCAAAGACGGGTTCGGGAAAGACCATCGCCTTCTTACTTCCACTTTTCCGACATATAAAAGACCAACGTCCTCTGGAACAGATGGAGGGTCCCATGGCTGTCGTCATGACCCCTACTCGAGAGTTGGCCACTCAGATTCACAGAGAGTGTAAACCTTTCCTGAAGGTTCTCAATCTCAGGGTACGATATTATCCAGCATAACCTAATCGTGCAAACGTACCGACCGTTCATTAGGCTGTCTGTGCATATGGAGGCTCCCCTATCAAGGATCAGATCGCCGAGATGAAGAAGGGAGCAGAGATTGTTGTTTGCACTCCCGGACGCATGATTGACTTGCTCACAGCAAATTCGGGCCGCGTCACCAATCTCAAGCGTGCAACCTACCTCGTCCTAGACGAAGCCGACAGGATGTTTGATATGGGCTTCGAACCCCAGGTCATGAAAATCGTCAACAACATCCGACCTGACCGACAGACTGTCCTCTTCTCTGCCACTTTTCCGAAACAGATGGACTCGTTGGCCAGGAAGATTCTTAGAAAGCCACTTGAAATCACTGTCGGTGGTCGATCGGTCGTTGCGGCTGAAATTGATCAGATCGTCGAGGTCCGGGCCGAGGATACCAAGTTCAACCGGCTGCTCGAGATCCTAGGTCAGATGTACAACGAGGACGCTGAGGCGCGTACATTGATCTTCGTTGACAGGCAGGAAGCGGCGGACAGTCTTCTACGGGAACTCATGCGGAAAGGTTATCTGTGCATGTCCCTCCACGGAGGGAAGGATCAGATCGACCGAGATCAGACCATTGCAGACTTTAAGTCTGGTGTAGTTCCCATTGTCATTGCCACATCCGTTGCTGCTCGAGGTCTAGATGTCAAACAGTTGAAGCTCGTCATCAATTACGACGCACCTAACCACATGGAGGACTATGTTCATCGAGCTGGTCGGACAGGAAGGGCTGGAAACAAGGGAACTTGTGTTACTTTCATCACGGAAGAACAGGACAGATATTCGGTCGATCTCTATCGTGCTCTGAAAGCGAGTAATGCTAACGTTCCGAAAGAGCTGGAAGATCTTGCCAATGGTTCGTCGTAACCCCTTTATCTAACGATGTAGGCGTAATTCATCCCACCTTCCAGGTTTCTTGGAGAAAGTTAAAACCGGAAAGGCACAGGCTGCCGGCTCCGGGTTCGGTGGTAAAGGTCTTGATCGACTCGACAAGGAACGAGAGGCTCGCGACAAAGCTGAACGCAAGGCCTATGGCGAGGACGAGAAGGAAGAGAAGGCCGAGGCCACGGCGGAGGGCGCTGTCACCACAACCACCACCACCACCAATGGCACAACAACAACAACAACCGCTGCTGGAGGCGACATGCTCAGCAATTTCAAAGTCGAGGTCAGGCGTGGACCTGCTCCCGATTCCTCTAAAGGTTCTCTGGGAGTCACAAGCGCAGCGCTTGCCGCTCGGAAACTCGCCCTCGCGAAGGAGGAAGAGAAGTTACAGAAGAGTATCAAGGAGGCCGAAGAAGCTGCTGCTCGTGCTGGCAAGGACACTCCGGCTTACAAACAGGCTATGACCGTGATAGCGAAGCTGAACGCCCAGCTACGTGCACAGAAATTCGTCCTTCAATCTCAGATACAGGCGGCGGAGAACTCGCCGGCCCGACCACAAGTCACTGGCGATGTTTCGGAGTATCACGCGATCATCCCGATCAACGATTACCCTCAGAAGGCGAGATGGCGTGTCACAAACAAGGAGACGATGGTCAACCTCATCGAGATTACCGGAGCTTCGGTCACGAACAAGGGTGAGTCGCGACTGAGTTAAGTTACCTATGGGGCAGTGACTAACGATCCCTTGCATAGGTATCTATTACGAGTCTGGAAAAGAGCCATCTGGCCTGGAAGATCCGCCGAAGCTGCACCTGTTAGTCGAGTCGAACGAAGAGTGGCGTGTAAGTCGTTGGATTCACCTGTTCAAGTTCGTGTGGATTCATTTTTTTTTTTGGGATAGGTCGAGCAAGCTGTCCGGGAGATCAAGCGTCTGTTGTTCGAAGCTTCCGCCGCCGCGTTACAGGCAGAGATGCGCAATCCAACCGCGCCGGGTCGTTACAGTGTTGTCTAGCCGCCGTCATCCCTTGGGCATTGTATTATATTCGCTCCTTATGCATTTCTACAGTACTGGCCCGTAATAAATACACCGAAATACACATTCGCCATGATGCGTGACGGATGGCACTTATCAAAATCATCGAACGTCCTGCCTGACCGAATCGTGTTCGGCTCCCTTCTCGCGTAAGCCCGTCTAACCTCTATAAATCGAACAAAAGGGCAGCGTCTAGTCGCACACAGGACGTAGCGATGCAAAGAGTCTACAATATATATCGGATAAATCGATGATTGACGAACAGTGCATCTCTCTTGCTTGGGCACGATTGCTGCTCCGTTGCGAGAGGGATGCCCGCTCACAACCCGATGGAACCTTGATCTTCATCGCGACCTTTGTAATATTCAGGAAGGAGTTCCGGTGCCTTCTTCACCCCACGTTCGCTACCAAAAAAAAAAAAAAGCGCAATCAGGAAAACAAAACAAAAACCACCATGAAAAAACGACCCACATCTCATCCACCTCCTTGAGCAAATCGTAATTGATCTCCTCACTCACGACCGAATCGAACTTGTAAGCCGGATGCGACCTGACAAAATTCCTGATCCACGTCGCCGGGGTTTGGAGCTCGCTGGTGGAACGTTTACGGATGAAATCGAGGTATTCGAAGAGACGGCTTCGTTGACGATCGTCGACATCTAAGGTGTCGACGTATTCGTAGACGAGGGTTATTAAACCTGGGTTACTACCCTTGAAGGAGAGAGGGTCAGCCAAATGCGACATCGGTTGCATGTCTAGCACACGCCCCACCTTTCCATTCATCACCTCTGCCACCGTCATTTCCTCGTACTCGTCCTCTACCTTCTTGGCAGTGTACTTTTCAGGTGGTGGCGGAACCTCAGGGAAACAGTTCCTCATCTTCTTCACCTTCTTGAGTTGACGATGGTGGAGGCCGTTGCTGATAGGATTACAGCCACAGTCACTTTCAACCGGGGAAGATGTTCCAGAATTGCTTGCGCTCGAGGAGCGAGAGCTATTGGGAAGAAAAATGTCTTTCCTGAAATAAAACCTTTCGGTCCGGAGCGCATCACGATGTTGAGCCCGTTGCATGTTCACATCGACCTTTGAAATCGGCAGATAAAAGTTGAGGTTGAGGGACAAGACCGCCCTCGTGAGGAGAACGATGAACACCGCGAAAGCAGCATTCTCAAAATCGGTCATCTGAACTTCCATGGGTCGGAATTCCACCCGCCAACCGATTGAGGAACCGATCGGGGGAGGTTTGAATCGGACGGTTTGCCAATTCGTCGATTGTATGTTCTGAAATGTGCTCCATCAGTACTGGAATTGATTCAGCATGTGGAAACACGTACCTCGAAATGATCCATGCTGCGTTCGTCATCCTGATCCTTCAGCTCTGAGAATACGACGAGGGGATCACGAATGAATAGATGAGAAATGTGCCTCGCTAGAAGGTCGTCGATTCCTAGAGAATAGGTCAACGACAAACATCTCGATAGATGCATAATGTTCGTACCATGGTCTCGAAGGCGTTTGTAAACCTCTGGGTCAGTGGGTACCTCAGTGTCGTTATACTCCGGCCGGTTTAACCAGTTGTCGGAGATGTACAACGAGACGGAGTCGTATCGAGACTTTGGGATGCGATACCTGTCGTTCTTTAAAGGCTGATGACAGGATCAGGACGATGGCTCATTGTCAAATTCGGGGCAAACCTTCAGACCGCGCTCCTCTTCCGTGCGATCATCAACGCTTGCGGAGACAACGTTCCACCTAGCGTCCACATCAGCGATGTAACCCCTCCAAAGTGGACTTGCTGCGGTCAACGCCAACTAGAAGAGTAACCGAGGTCAAGCGGAGGCATGACCCGCATGTGGGAAAGACAAACGAATATAGGTGCAAGTGGGACAAACGAATCATAGATTCGCCTCGCCTCGGCCACACTGCACGCCTGGAATGTCAATTGAAGACAACAACATCCCATCCCAAACCCCATAGCATCCATGTAGATGTGATCCGGCAAAGCCGCTCCATTCTTGGCCTCTAGAAGACGTAATACATCAATATCATACGTCAAACAGGAGAGATAAGCTAACCAGGATCCTCAGGATAGATCTTCCTCTGCCACGGAATCGTAGGATCGATGAACGGGCGTGGGGTGTTCTCGTCAACAAAGATGGGAAGGTTGATGGCGACCTTAGACCCGCGCCTACTTCTGATATTTGCCGTTAGGGTTCTGAAATCGAGACGGGCTCATCAGTCATCCACTTCTCACGTGATAGGAATGCCAGGGACTTACGGAAAGCGCGCATGGGGATTGGTAATCTCCTCTGGTAGGAAGAGGCTGTGACTCGAAATTGCGCCGGCTGGATCAGAGGGCGGGTCGGTGAACTGTCCCCGAGTCCCGAGGCGAGGATAGGAGGTGAGAGTCAATGGGATTTCGTTCCTTTTCAAGTGTTTCTGGGCAAGTGTGCGTCTTGTGGGACAAGAGTCAGCAGAAAAATCCTCCGGAAACAGAATTTTCACCGTACCTATAGCGCATATTGCCTTCTACCGTCAAGAGGTCCGTAACTTTGTTCGAGTAAGGAGCACCGGGAGTTGACTCCAACATGAACCGACCATACTCTGGATGGAACAAAGGGACAGCGACGCTGTAAAATCAACAGAGTTCAACTTGCAGTTATTGTCCTGTGGAGCGGCGCTCACTTGTCTGGGCAGCCGGACGAAATGTTGTCGACGATGGTTTGCAGCTTTGCTAAGATCTCTGATTGTCGAAGGGATAATTTTACATCCCTGGCGTCATCATCGAAGGACGCGACTATGTACTCGACCTCAAGACAAGGTCAGTATACCACCACGACAGTAGATTTCATGTCCTCGTACCTCATCACCCCAGAAGAGATCATCTCCGAACCGGTCCTTGACTCGGTCCCATGTATACAAGAATTGTTCGACGCCATGGGACCTGATGTGGCCAGCGAGCTGCTTTGTGTCTTTCCAGGCGAGGGGGGTACCAAGCGATAGAAGGCCCATTTGGGTGGTTGGTGTTCAAGGCGGCATGGGAAAAGTCGGAGAGATATTTAAAAGATGCGCATCGCAATTGCTTACAAATTTGCAGTGGATCCAGCGCCCCGAAGACATCATGTTATCTGACTGTATGGACAGAAAACTGGCGGGCATAGGTATACATCATGACCAATCAAATCGAAAAAGGAGGGAGTAGAGAACAACGAGGACGAAACCTACGATCTCGACACGTTTTGATATTGTGGACTCGCATTGTCATAATCCCGTTGGAACAGGCGCTCTCGCTCCTTCACCATGTATGCCATCAACTCGTGCGCGTAATCCTTGACGATGCCCACCGACTCCGGATCCATACTAGAAGTGGAGACCAGCTGAGGTAGACTCACTGCGGGGGCAGATTAGCGTTTAAACGAACGCAGATCATCTAGCTTGAGTCTCACCGATCATCCGAAGCAGGTGTTCGGCTCCATACACTGCGCTCATCTCCTTTTCCGTCCCCACTTTCACATTCGGCCCAGTGACAAATTGCTTCCTAATCTCCGCATACTGTGGTCTTTCGAAACGGTATAGGAGGTTGGCCCCCAATGATCTGTCGAAGTAAACCTGAAGGCCACTGATAACGGTCGGGAGGAGTACCGCAGGGTCCCGCAACCTACAAGAGATTAGGGTCTATTAAAGGCGGTGCTCGCATTATCCACGTACTCCGAGTTCTCTTGTGAGAGGACGAATTCTTCGAAATCGTGAAGAATTTCAGCAACGGTGGGGCTTCGCGGAAGGGTGACCAGCTAAGGGACAACGGTAGTCAAACATTCGTTGCTTTCAGCGCCAACAAAGGGGACGCACTTGGTTGTTTTTTGTGACCGCCTCCCAGTCATCAACCAAAAGTACCTTCAAGATCTCTGGTACGTTGAGTTTCATGTCGGGTCTCCGGTTTGTATCATCTTCGTCTCGCCCCCTCTTTGTGCCACGACCATCTTTCCGTCGAGAGGAGGCGGTACCCCCGGTACCAGTGCCTCCTACAATACCACTCTCTGGAGAAGGGGGTGAGACGGGCGGCATGATACCATAGGTTAGGATACGCACTCTTGTGCGCGCTTTTTGAAGTTGACGCGGTCGAAGCGTTCTTGAGGGTTTTAGCCAGTTCCAGATTCGTCTCATTATACTTCAGCAGTCGAGCAGCAGGAACCCATTCGTCCCAACTACAAAGTGGTATCAGAAATTGCGCATTATTGAAGCGTGACCGGGACTCGCGTTTGTTTCCATCCCTTGTAGTGTACGAAGAAGTGAGGTCCAACCGACCCAATCTTCGTCGTAGCTTCGTCCCAGTTGTCGATTTTGAGGATCTTGGCCTCGTAAATCATGGGTCCATGATAGCAAAGTACACGCTCGTTCTGGGTGAAGGTCGTGGTTGATGCCGACATGATCGGTGCTGCTCGATCGCGCGCCCCCTGCCTTTCGACCACGTCCCCGTCTTGTGGCGGTCCCTCACGTTCGCGCTGTGTGTGCCACGAAGAACCTACCTGAAATCAGTCTCAATATAACTCGAGAGGTAGACACACAACATATGCTCTGAGCCTCTCCGAGAAGTTTTCGGAAACACCTCCAATCCCCCACTTTTCTCACTATAATAGTCTCGAGGGAGGGTGTGATACCAATCCTCCATCTCAAGAGCTTGCGGTCTTTGGAAAGGCTATCCTTTGGGACACTAATAAAATCCTTCTTCTTTTCTCCTCCAGTACATCCCTTGGTGGGCACTTCAACGGACTGTTCTGATCGCCGCTAGTTTTCGAAAGCCCCCCTGCTCCCTACCTTTCTCAATGGAGGACCGCGACAAGAGGATTACCCTGCGACACATCACGTCGGATTCAATCGTGACACACTTCGGTTTAAGCCTGCAATTGATGCAATCTATTCCGGCTCTGATTCAGTCCCGCAGAGGGCGATCTCTTGTGGTGCCCAGACACCAGGGAGAAACAGCTCCAGATTGTCAATCATGTGATTTCGAGGAACGCAAGCACACAATGTATCAAACGCAGTCTAGTACTCAGAATTCCTACAGAGAGGTTTCTGGTAAAACCTCCAATTCTTCGGTTTCCACAACGTCGTAGGCTTGATAGAAGCTGTCAGGGCGCCGGTAAGTCTGGACAACCTTCCATCTCAAGAACTTGCGGTCTACCGAAGGGCTATCCTTCAGGAGGTCAACGAGTTTCTTCTTCCAAATCTCCCGCGCCTCCCGTAGGACCGCTCCAGCGAGCTCACCGTCCTTTCTTTCAGAGAGATCGACATTAACGACGGCAAGATATTTCAGCTGTTGCAGATGTTCAACGGGCTGGGTTGTAGACTGTAATGGAATGGTAAATACACCATCCTTGGGGTTCTTTGGCGGAATACTCACTCGGGTGGTACAAACAATACCGATCTCTCGAAGGTTCGGGCTGCCCCAACCAACCACTGTGATGTCATTAACTCCCATGATACGCTTCAGTCCGTTGCCGTGTGAACGAAGAGTAGTAAACGCATGGGTGTCGAGACCAGTCGTGAAGGTCAGATCCTCCAGGTTCGGACAGTTCCTAATGAAATGATGACTCGCGTGCGTGATGCGCAATACGCGGATACTCGGAAATATGGCATGTTTGCGCTTGAGCGCTTTTGAAACAGGGGCTCGGGAGCTAACCCTCAAGATCTCCAGCGTTTTCAGGTTGGGCAGCCGAACCAGACAGTCGACAAATTTGGTCATAAGATCTTTAGGGGCATTTGGGAAATACAGGTCAATGGAAAAAGTCCTGTGGGGTTGGTACTCGTAAGCCACAGTCAATCAGGGAAGAGACAGCACAGACTGGACGTAGGCAGCGATTGTCGGGTTCGAGATCAGATAGACGCATTGAGCGTACAAACCATAACCTGAACCTCCGGTTCTAGTCTCATAGTCGTGGCGACTGTGTGAGATGCAACCCTCGGCTTCGGCCCAAAGGAGTGGAAGGAGCAGGTTACGCAGCGGCCAGCAGGTCATTGTCAGCCTTCGGATGACAATCGACCGTTCGCCGTGTTCCCTCGCTACGTTCGCATGCAACTCTCTGCCATAGAAGTTTTCGCGAATGAATTGTCGATGATCGGAAAAGTAGGAGAGGATCTCAAGGATTAGTTCAAGAGGAAACCCGAAAACTGTATAACGAAGGTCAATTACTAGGAAAAATGGGCTCGGAGACCTGATACCTACTTCCACTCGTCTGGATTCTCGTGCTTCTCTGCACCCCCGCCGATTGTCCGTGCTCAAGCTTGTGGGGCACTGCTATCGTGGTAGACATGTGTGTGAGAGAGTTCGAGGTCGAGGGGGAATGATTATCAACAAGGCGGCCACCGCGAAGAGGAAATGGGGGTTCCAGTGAAGGCCACTTCGGAGGAATCGCGAGGGGCGGCGCTGTTTTATAGTCCTGGAAAAGTCCTTTGTCCATTGGCATCACGTGCAATGAGTCCATACGCCATGGGTTCCGTTAATTTTCGCGCATGGCCTGGCGTTGTCCGTGGTTCCGGTGAGATGACCTGGCCATAGGTGAATACACGATGGTGGACGGGTTGAGTAAAGAGCGCGGCGCGTCGGATTCCGATCAAGTCACGGTCTGGCAGTACTCATCTCAGTGGCACTGAGCGCTTCCAGGTGAAGGTAACTCGGAGCGTCTTGTGACGAACTGTGGGTTACGACTACCGGTCAAGGAAGGAGCGAATCAGAGGTAACCGGTAAAGCCTGGCGGTATGGAACGATGCTGTCTCGAAATTCAGTTACCACAACAAAGTCAAGGCGGTCCTGGCATTGCGACGACATTAGAAGCCCTCGGGAGAGGTTGATACCTAGCCTCAAATCTCCCTCGTCCATAGTTATCCCTTCCATGGTGGAGGATCACGACAAGGAACCAGACCCCGTCGCATCGCAATCCGTTCCGGCTCCGGCCCGATCCCACAGAAGGCCCGGAACCATGGAGAAATCGCTTCATACCGTCAATCATACGAGTTGATAAATGTCATAATAGTTCAAACCTCTACAGGGTGGTTCTTGGGAACACCTCCAACTCCTCGGTTTTCACAACGTCGTAAACCCGAATGTAGCATCGAGGGTGCCAGTAACTCTGAAAAACCTTCCATCTCGAGTCAAGATCTTGCGATCCGCCGAGGGGATATCTTTAGGAAGGCTAACGAGTTCTCTCTTCCAAGTCTCCCGCGCCTTCTCCCAGACTCCTTCTGGGGGTTTACAGTCCCTTTCTTCCCCAAGATCAACCGCCACAGGTCCTCAACGAGTTCAATTTTGGACTGTAATGAAGTGGTAAGCATATTATCCTTGGCATACTCTCGTAGAATACTCGCTCGGGTGCGAGTATTCTACCGGAGAGTACTGCGTAGCCAAATCGCGCTTGACCCGACTCACAAACAAATCCGGCTTCGGGGCTTGAAGTCCTTCGTCAGCTCTTTACGGCGTCCCACCTTGAATCACCTCCAATCCATTCTATACCCCCACCAGTGTGATTTGAGCTAACATTCAATGTTCTCCTTCATTTCGCATAAAAGTACAGGTTGGTCCACGTAAAAGTACAGATCGGCTCACGCACGTAGGACTACAGTCCATTCCATGTGAAGGACTTTGTAATCTTAAATTGACCACACAAAACCAAAGCTTCCTCGGCGCTGCTCCCCCCTACCCTCACATCATAAATCCCTTTATCCACATTCCAGGTTGAATACTTCTCGTCCCAATAGCTGACGGCGTACTTATCCAGCTCCAATGCAACCTCCTCCGATGCACCGGCTTCCAGATCTTTAACCTTCTTGAACGCCTGAAGTTGAAGCGCTGGATGAGTATAATTGGCCGTTGCTGGCAACGTCACATAGAGCTGGACCGCTTCCGATCCCGTTACCGATCCCGTATTAGTTAACTTGAGCGTGACGGTGACGTGTATATCGGTGTACGTAGGCTCAGGGAGCCAAAGGTGGGTGCATGTAGACTCGGAAGGCCTAGGGCTGATGTACGTAGGCTCGGATAGCCTAAGGTCGGAGTACTCAAACGTCGTGTACGACAATCCATGACTATTGGTTCAAAATCAGATATAGCTTTTCGGGTGATAAGAAAACCCTCTCCCTCACCCGAAGTCAAAAAGAGGTTCGATACCAGTCTTGTGGTAGTTTTTGTAGCCCTGTGGGAAACGGATCAGATAAACGAGAACGTGTACATATGTTGCTTTAGCCAAGCGAAAAGTGAAACATGACGACCAGTAGGGAATCCTCAACTTACCACCATGAGATTCTCAGAATACCTGAGCTTCCCATTTTGGGTAGAGAACGGGGCGTAAGACGCCGGGAGGTCCTCAAGCCGCTTCGGGAACGTCAATGACAATCGGCCGGCTGGGTTTACGTCTCCCAGTAGGACTTGCGCGATGGCGTCTCCAGTTGCGTTGCCCAAGTACCACGCGTGGACTATACTTGGGACCTCGTCCACCCAAGGCATGGTAATCGCAGATCCGGCCTGTGTGACGACGACGGTTTTCTTGTTGACTTTAGCTATTTCCTGGATGAGCTCGTTGGTTCGTCCAGGAAGAGAGAGCGTTTTTCGATCGAAGCCTTCCGACTCGATATCTGCATTGAGACCGACGACAGCGATCACGACGTCCGCCTCCTCGGCCAGCTCTACTGCTTCTTCCAAGAGCTTGCCCGAGTCAAGGACCTCCGCACCACCAAGTCGGACGCCAACGCCGTCGTCCAGGACAGTCTCGGTCTCATCGCCATCGGCGGGTCCGGTGACGTTGTTGAGCTCGACGTACACCTTATGGCTTTCGTTGGCCTGGAGGCTAAACTTGTTGCGTTCTTCCACAGTGCCGACTCCAAAGAAGTAATTCCCGCGACGTTGGCGAGTCCAGTTATCGATCACCAGTTGATCGTCTATCAGGAGCTGACGGGAGGGTACAGGATCGCGATCAAGGAGAAAGGTATCAGCGAAATTTCATAACGAAGACAACCGGTGTTGTCCGCTTCACATACCTTGGCGCGGCCAGCGACGATAAGTCCGAACTCGAAATCAGTGTCTTGAGATTTCGGCTTAAGGAACCCGTGAATCTTCATTGTCCATCTACGGGTGAGGCCCTCAGGGTAAGAAGGAGTAGTGATGTACAACCTTGTCTCGTCAAGGAACTGGGTCCTGATGGGGTCACCCACCGGCACCATGCTGTCGTCATTCTCATGGCGATACCACTCGGCGGTCCACCCCGTTTCGCCATCAACCTCCTTCGTCATCAAATCCCGCTCCAAGGTTGGTAACGTCAAGTATCCTAGAATTGTATAGGATGAGCGTGGGCCTTCGAGAGGTTTAAAAAAAATGACATGCCTCTGGCACCCTCACTGTAGGTTACCTCAACATTTTCACCGAGAGCTTTAACGATGCCGTCGTAAGGGGAGACGAAGTAAGTAGGCTTCAGAGCGGCAGATCCGCCTCCGGACAAAACCACTGCTTTGGCATTTCCGCCGACAATAGCGACCTTCGTTACCTGGGTTTTATCGATCGGAAGGACTCCGTCGTCATTTTTGAGGAGGACGATCGATTCGGCCGCGGTCTGCTGCAAAAGCGGGTCTTCGTTCTTATCGGAATGTTCTTTTCCATCGCCGTCCAAGACCTTCCACCCATCATTGAAATCCTGGTTCAAGGTTGGGCATCTCTTGGACTCACCTCTGGCGCCCTTCGGGCACATTTTTGGACAAGCTTAAGGACTTGAAGCGCTCGCTCTTTGATAGTTCTGACGGTCAGCTTCCCTGCGTTGATACTTCGTTGGGTGTGAGTGAGGGTCCTCCACTTGTCGCCACCAGGCATCTCGAGGTCAACTCCGGCGTTAATCCCAACGTCGACACTGTACGTTCCGCCCCAGTCGCTCATAAACATCCCGTCGAAACCCCACTCCTTACGGACGATGCCTTGCAGCATGTTTGGACTCTCTGCCACATGAATGCCGTTAAGGCGGTTGTAGCTGTTGTGTAAAAGGAAGTGAGGCACGCATCGTGAGGTCGGGTTACAGGAAATACGCACGCTGTCATGATCGCCCAAGGCTTAGCATACTTTTGTGCCCGCATGAATGGCATCAGGTAGATCTCGCGCAGTGCACGGTCGGAGACAATGGAATCGTAGGATTGGCGCTCGTCCTCCTTCTCGTTTGCACTGCGTGTGCATCACATAGCGAGTCGGTCGGAGGAGCGTTTAATCCAATGACACAAGATGGCGCACCAAAAATGTTTAATCGTGGCACCAATTCCGCCTTTCTGGAGGCCATTGATATATGCGGAAGTGATAATTCCGGACAAGTGAGGGTCCTCGGAGAAGAACTCAAAGCTCTGAGAGATGTCGTAAGTCTGAGAAACCGGGAAAGCAACGGAATAGCAGCACTCTACCACCGAGGGGGTTCTAAAGAAATGGGGGTCAGGAATGGTGGAAAGTGCGGGAGGCTGTTTATGATCGACGCACGCGTGGAATGTTGCAGGTCGGGGCTAAGACGACGGAAGCGGCTCTCAGCTTGGCCTCTGGCGCGAGCAGCTTAAATCCGATATCGTAGATAAGCCCCGGGTCAAAAGTGGCGCCCAAGGCTATCGGAGACTATTGGAATATTGGTTCAGCATCCACTCTCAGGGTCACGAAGCACTGGGCGTGTCTCGTCGTTGAAGAAACATGGTTGATCGAAAACGCCACGAAGGACTAGCGAGCATCAAAATAATGGGGAAGCGCACGACTCACAGGTAGGACTTTCGCCGGAGTGCTCATCAGGAAATTGCTGCCTCGGATACCATTGGGACCGTCGCTGACCTTGATAGCGGGTATTTTCAGCCGCTCGATAGCGCAGGTATGCCAGGAACCGACGCCAGCAATCAGAGAGATGGCTTCATCGGTGGTCAAATTTTCAAGGACCTCGGATAGGTTCGCTGTTGCAAAATCAGAGGGAGGCATCACGGAGTCTTGAGTCAGAACTTGAGTCCGGATACTCCAAAGACAGATCGTCTATATATACCAATCTGTTTGTCAAGGGTTAGTAGTGATTGTTATCGAAAAGAAGTATCTGGGTTTTCTCCCAACGCTAGCGTAGGGTGCTGCATGAATGTTATGATAGCGTAAGTTGGGAGGCGGATCAAAAAAGGAATGGCTTTGTCCCTCCCATATATTCATCGTGATCATTCTTACTATGATCTGATAGATCGTTCCATGTTACGAAGAAAAACGTAACCCAGCAGTCCTCGTAATTACAGGCACAGGTAAGAATTTTACTACATGAGTGTGTCAGATGCGAAATCGTTGAGCGTAAGATCTCGTCCCAATTTGCTCTAAGGTCACCGGCGGGACGAAGATGGTATCGCCCTTCGAACCCCTACAGGGAGGTCCCTGGGAACGCCTCCAACTCCTCGGCTTCCATAACGTCATAAACCCTATTGTAGCGTCGAGGGTGCCGGTAGCTCTGAACAATCTTCCATCTCAAGATCTTAGGATCCGTCAAGGGGTTATCCTCGAGGAGGCTAAGGAGTTCTCTCTTCCAAGTCTCCCGTGCCTTCTCCCAGACTCCTTGGGGGAGTTCGCGATCCCTTTCTTCCTCGAGATCGACTTCCACAATGGCGAGGTGCTTCAACTGCCGCAGGTCCTTGATGAGTTCAATTTTGGACTGTAATGAAGTGGTAAGCATATTATCTCTGGCATGCTCTGGTAGAATACTCGCTCGGGTACTGCCAATAATGCCAATCTCTCGAAGGTTAGGGCAGCTCGAACTAACCGCTACGACACGGCCCCTTAAGACTTGGTCAGACCGGATGATTTGTTCACAAGCTCACCGTCTAGGCCCCACGGATTATAAACATCCACCCCCGCAATACGCTTCAGCCCTATGCCATGTGACTGAATAGTAGCAGACGCGTCCATATTGAGACGAGCCGTGAAGGTAACATCCTCCACGTTCGGACAGCTCTCGATGAAGTGATGACACACGGGCGCGATACGTAGTGTACGGATACTCGGGAATGTGGCACGCTTTTGCTTGAGTGTTGTTGAAACGAGAACTCCGGAGCTAGCCCCTAAGATTTCCAGCGTCCTCAGGTTGGACAGCTGGAGCAGACAGTCGATGAATTTTGACACTAAATTACCGGGGGAAAGCCAAAAATACAGGTCAACGGAAAAGGTCCTGTAGGGTTGGTGTTCATGAGTTGCAATAAACCAAGGAAAGAGATACTGCAGACTGGACGTAGGGCGCAATTGTCGGGTTCGAGATCAGATAGACGCACTGAGCGTACAGACTATAACCTGAACCTCCAGTTCGAGCCTTATAGTCGTAGCGAGTGTGCGAGATGCAACCCTCAGCGTCGGCCCAAAGGAATGGAAGGAGCAGGTTACGCAGTGGCCAGCAGGTCATCGTCAACCTTCGGATGACGATCGACCGTTCCGCATGTTCCCTGTCTACGTATGCACCCAATTCTCTACCATAGAAGTTTTCACGGATGAACTGTCGATGATCGGTGAAGTAGGAGAAGATCTCAAAGAACAGCTCAAGAGGAAGCCTGAAAACTGTACAAAAGTCAAACGTGTTTCGGGGGGAGCGGGTCCGGTGACCTGGCACCCACTTCCACTTGTCTGGATTCTCGTGCTTCTCTGCTGTACTACGGGCGTCTGGGGGACCACTGCCATTCGTCCATGTTCGAGTTTGGGGGACATTGTTATCTCGGGAGGGTGTGCGAAAGAGTTCGAAGGGAAAGGGTTGTCAACGGGGAGGCCACCGTGGCAAGCCTCAACTTTTTGGTCACGACCTCGCTTTCAAAATCGGGGCTCGAATCAGCACGATAATCCACCCATTTTGACCGCGCCTAATGTGCCGTTCAAAGCGAGCAAAAAAATGATCACGTCGCATGGATACCCAGACTACCTCTGGGAAAAGTTTCCTGCCTGGGACTTGGAGGAGGGATTTCGTAGCTATTTTCCCCCCACTATTTAGAGGTATTTTCGGGGCAATGCAGCTTTTTTTCAAAGGGCTGCGGGGTTACCCGGAATGAGCGCTGCGCGCCTCTGCTCGCCATCGTCAATCATACGATTTGAGGAATGCAAACATGCAACGTAGCATATACACGGTATAATACTCCGAACTTCTACAGGGAGGCACCTGGGAACACTTCCAATTCTTTGGTTTCCACAACTTCATAAGCCGGATCGCTGCGGTAACGGCGCATAGAACTCTGAACAATCTTCCATCTCAAAATCTTGCTGTCTGTTGAAGGGACGTTCTTGAGAAGGCTAATGAGTTCTCTCTCCCAAGTCTCCCGGGCCCTCTTCCACGCTCCTCCCGGAGGTTTGTGACCTCTTTCTTCCGTCAGATTGACTTCCACAATGGCGAGATGCTTCAGCTGCCGTAGGCACTTGACTTGTTCACTGTTAGCCTGTACTAAAGTGGTAAGTACGTCACCCTTGACACGCTCTGGTGGAATACCCACTACGGTGCATCCTACGATGCCAACCTCTCGAAGGTTAGGGCAGCTCGAACCAACCGCTGTGATGTAACCCCCTTTAGGGATCGGTCAGGCTGGATGAGTTGTTTACAAGCTCACCGTCTAGGCCACCCGAAGGATAAGAGTCCACTCCCACAACGCGCTTCAGTCCTTTGCCGTGTGACCGAATAGTAGCACGCGCGTGCGAATCGAGAGGAGCAGTGAAGGTAACATCCTCCAAGTTCGGACAGTTCCTGATGAAGTGGTGACACGTGTATGTGATACGTAGTGCACGGATACTCGGGAATACGGCGTGCTTGCGCTTGAGTGCTTTCGAAACGGGGGCTCGAGAGCTAACTTTTAAGACCTCCAGTGTCTTCAGGTTGGGCAGCCTGACCAGACAGTCGACGAATTTTGCCATCAAATCATCAGGGGAACGCCAAAAATCCAGTTCAACGGAAAAGGTCCTGCAGGGTCGGCGTTCGTGAGTCACAAACAATCAGGAGAAGAGACAGTACAGACTGGACGTAGGCAGCGATCGCCGGGTTCGAGATCAGATAGACGCATTGAACGTACAGATTATGGCCTAAACTTCGAGTTCGAGTCTCAGTGTAGTGGCGGTACGTGGGTGAGATGCAACCCTCAGAATGGGCCCAAAGGAATGGAAGGAGCAGGTTACGCAGCGGCCAGCAGGTCATTGTTAGCCTTCGGATGACAGTCAACCGTTCTGCATGTTCCTTCTTGATCTCCGCACCCAACTCTCTACCATAGAAGTTTTCACGGATGAACTGTCGATGATCGGAAAAGTAGGAGAGGATCTCGAGGAACAGCTCAAGAGGAAGCTTGAAAACTGTGAAACAACAAAAGTCAACGACTCGGAAAGTATTCTCGGGGATCTGATACCCACTCCCGCTTGTCTGGATTCTCACACTTCTCTGTTGCCCCCCTGCTGCTTGTCTATGTTCAAATGTGGGGTGCATGGCTATCATGAAGGATGTGTGTGCGAAAGAGTTCGAGGGGAGAGGATTCTCGACAGGGTGGCAACCGTGATGGGGGTTATAGTTAGGGCCACTTCGAAGGAATCGCAAGGAGTGGCGTCGATTCATAGTCCGAACGATGTCTTTCGTCCTTTGACATCATGTGACAAGATACGCGTCGCGAATTTCGTGAATGAAAGCAACCTCAGAATGGCCCCCGTGTTTCGCGTGCGGCCCAACATTCTCCGCGGTTCCGGTGACGTTCAAAGGGCAGCCCGGCGTGTCCATTGATGAAGCTTGAAGTTGGGGGTCACGCGTCATAAAAATCCTACAAGTCTCGTCTGGCACTTTCGCATCTGCTCTGGACGCGTTTCGGTGTGCTGGCCAGACTGGATGCGGACAAGCAAGAATTCTTCATATCATTATGTGATGGTCACGATGTTACACTTCGTCGAGTACAAGTTACAATACAAAAGGTGAAGAACGGCCTGGAAATCCTACAAGGATGTTCCAGGGAGCACTTCCAATTCTCCGTTACCCACAGCGGCAATAGCATCACCGGGTAAACTGCGGCAGAGTCTACTCCCGGAGACCTTCCACCTCAAGAACTTACGCTCTTTGGAAGGACTTTCTTTGAGGACTTGGACCAGATGTACCTTCCACACCTTCAAGTCCGCCATTATCTTGTCTCTGCGAGATTCGAGTCTCACGCCAGCCAGGAGAACCATCTGAATGGGAAAAGCCAATTCCACGACGGCGAGGTGTTTCAATGATCGCAAGTGCCCCGCGACTCCGGAGGCTTCAACTTCGGTCTGATCAAATGCAATACGTATGTGAGCCCCGGAAGTTCTTAGCGAAGGGACTTA
>Ga0307514_10002092_pt1 | contig 21537 bp, 15 predicted proteins | sample 16_EM_MG_FD_203088 | JGI IMG/M metagenome (GOLD analysis project Ga0307514, IMG submission 203088) | Populus trichocarpa ectomycorrhiza microbial communities from riparian zone in the Pacific Northwest, United States - 16_EM | ecosystem: Host-associated > Plants > Roots > Unclassified | place...
ATATATATATATATATATATATATATATGCATATTACTACCTCTAAGAAAGTTAGTATGGTACCGCACTTTATTATGCTTACAATACCTACCTTTGTCATCAATGGTTATCTTCTTCCAAACTATCTCATCAGAGGGCACCAACCTTTCTTATCAATAATTTTAAAGTGCCAAACTCTTTCACCGATGGCACAAAAAGAAACAACAATCAACAACTCTTTTTCAAATTACATGCAAGGAAAAGTAATTGTTCTCTATCATTATTCCACTTTTTATGAGGTAAAATCACGTGACCGATGTGCATAAATTGTTGAACAAGAAACTTTTGTAAGTTTAGATCTAAGGAAAAATAAAAACAATAATTAAAGTTTTTCTATTTTTCTTACTCTTATAGATCTGAATATTCAAGGTGGCTTTAAACAACCTTACAATTCTACTAAGCTAAGACTTCTATCTTTATCCAACCAAGAAGAAAAATAATCAACTAACTATCTCCTAATACTAAAACTATAATAGATCATTAATCTTTAAGATTGCAGAATTCTAACAATATTAGAACTCTTGCAAAATATAAATTCCAATGAACGTAAACCCTAGTTTATGTTGAATTCTAACATAAATACCTCAGGTCACCGGATAAACAAACAAGTTCATTTAAAAAGAACAACCACAAATTCATACAAGAACAAATCTACACTCTCCTACATTATTGACTCTCCTTCACTTTTATATGCATTATTTCTTCTTTTACATTTATTGACTTAAGAATTAGAGAATCCTTTATTTCGATAAAAGACTTATTTTTAAGAGAGCGTAGAGTGGCCAAGTATGGTCACTCTATCAACTCATCAATCAGGCCAAGTCTAGTCAAATGTAAGTTCCAAGTCAATGTGATTTCTCTTCTGATTTAATATTAATGACCAAAGTCACGAAATGGAAGCTGACTTTAACTATTGACTTTCTTAGCAACTACAACTATGGCCTGGCTAGTCAAGCCATTGGGGTGGATCTTATAAACAATCCAAAGTTCATATCAACTAACCTAGTTATATCATTCAAGATAGCTATATGGTTGTTGATGACCCCGAAAGGAAACAAGCCATAATGTTATTATTGGAAAATGGAGGCCATCTCATGCAGACAGGGCAGCCAACAGGGTCCTAGGTTATGGTGTGATTGTAAATATAATGTGTGTTTGGTATTGTGACAGCTTTTTGTGATTGTAGTTTGAAAAAAAATAGGTTTTAAAAAATCAATTTTAGTTATTATTAGTTGGGTTAAAATATGTGTTTGGTTAAAACTACAATTGAAATTATTGTTGAATAAAAAGCAATTAAAAGGTGTTTGGTTAAAATTGTTGTTGAAAGTGTTGTTAATAATAAAATGACTAAAAAAGACATGCAGTAATTTCATAGTTTTGAATTACATTATTGTGCACTAGATTATTAATACATCATAAATACAACAATGTGATATTAAGGTCTTATTTTTATTGTTTCATTAAACTAGTTGCAATCTCATCATGAATACAATCCGTTCGAGAAGGCCTCTATTATTTGTGGCTTTGCGAGCATGTAATCACATCGGTTAAAAAATCTTAGCTTCTCTAGAGCTAATATTCGGGTCATTAGAGACTTGAAAGTTGTTGTGTTAGTCTAAAATAAAAGAAATGAATAATGTTGATATGCTCAGGGTATTGAAAGTTTATTGGTTACCGAAAAGAAAATCCAAAAGTTACTTAGAATTTTGAAAGAGAAAAAATACTATCCAAAAATTTATATTCAAAAAGCCTGTTTAACTATGAAACTTGACAAATATATGCATCCATGTATGATGGCATGTTTTCCTAGCCATACTTCATACTACTTCCTTTCTAGCGTCTATTAATTTCTTTTTAATAACCTTTTATTTTTTGTTTTCAACAAAACATGAAACAAGGGATCCTAAAATAGAGTAACCCCGAAAAACAATCACATCCTCTAAAGTAATAGTAGTTTCTCCCCATTAAAAAAAAAACATATTGGTGTTAGATCAACATTTTTTTGATAAAAAATAATTAGATTAAACCAATAATAGCATTGAAGGATTGAACTTTAAAAAAAAATCAACCAAGCAGAGTTCAATAAAGTAAAATGCTAAACACTCACTTCAGAATCTAAGATCATCTACTGCTGACAATCCATTATCCAACCCTATTATTATTGAACAACTTGGAAAATAATCATCAACTGACACAAGAACAAAAAACAAATTAGATTAATAATTAATGGGTTGCCAACAGAAAAAGTGAACAAGGAATAGGAACAAAATCAATAAGGTAAAAGTCAAACCACCATTCAAGTGCCTAGTTTCATCAACTCCAGGTCACAAAACAAATTAAGTAAGGAAGAAAAGAACTTACAATGGAAGAACATCAATCAGGTAAGAAAAGATTTGACTTTTATCTCTCTTGTTGTGTTTCTTATTTCTCTTCTTATGATATGAGAAGAACTAAAGGGTGTTTGAGCAAAAACTTTAGCAAAAAGATAGTGAAAGACACACAATAAGGAAAAAGATAGAAAAAGAATTTCCTTACATTAAAAGGCATTTAAACAGTCAAAGTGAAATGGTGGTGGTAGCTCTTATTGGACATCTGGAGGATATCCGAGGGGATATGAGAACCCTTTCCAACTGCATCACCACCTCAAGGCTCGTCTCACCAAGACTAGACCTTTCGCTAACAAAGACCTCTATGACTTACCTCTCCTTCTCATTTAAGGTAGGAAAGGTGAAAGGGGCGAGATCAATAGCAAGGAAGAAAAAAGCATCCTTAACCCCAAAGGGAGAACTCCGTAGTTATGGCCCTAGTGATCATAGGAGAGAATAAAGATAGAGGAACAAACACCTCCACTACCAATGACTCAACATATGCCCCTTAGAGTGGAGACCTTTTTTCTCTTAAAAAGAGCAACAACACCCACAATCACTTAATTTGAGGGAGTAAAGTCAGTGTAACTCCCGGCCTGGAGGGTACAACTCCCTTCAGCCTTTGTCTCGGTGAGAATACGAGTCCCCACCATCATTTCTTTAGAATTTGGGCCCTTGTAAGCGAGGAGCTCATCCACAAGAATCAGATCATGCTCTATTCTTTCTTCAGTAAGGGAGGATGTTTTCCAATGATCTAGCAGAAGACTCCTCCTCCCTTGGTTGACAAACCTATCTAGCAAAAGACTCTTTTCCAATGAGATAGTGTTTAAAAAGGACAAACAAATTGATTTTGGCTTCAATACTTACATATTTGACTTGGTTGGTAAATCAAATATTATTTTTATACTATTATTTTTCAATTCAAATTTATAAAATGATAGTTTAAAAAATAATTCATGTAAACATATTTGTTTGAATATAAATAGTTTATTTGAAATCTGTTAAAAAGGAAAAATTGATTATGGCTTGGAACATAATTGATAGTATGTACAAGAGATTGAAGGGGTGTTTTCAACTAGATAGTTTTCAAAAATTTTGAATTTTTTTGCTTCAAATTAATTTTTTTTAATATTTTTAAATTATTTTGATGTGCTGATATCAAAAATAAATTTTAAAAAATAAAAAATTATTATTTTAATATATTTTAAAATAAAAAATATTTTAAAAAACAATCACTATAATTATTCTAAACATCTCCTAAAAGGATCAATCCAAATTAGATACAAGCTACCTGTATTTTTAAAATTATTTTTCCCTGATCATTTCAATCATAAACGCCAACCAACATCAAACTTAGTCTTAACGGTTGAGATCTTTGGGAAAATCCCACCAAGTTACAAATGGGATAACCCAAGAATTACATGGAAAAATACTAGTATTTAGCAAAATATCAGGGGATATCTAGCTTAGGGCTCCTTAGTTAGGCCAAAGTGAATCCATGGTCCAATCCAGGACTAACTTTGGTGACAGGAGCTCGGAGAAGTGCTCTTTGATGGGTCCAACTCCCATTATTTGGGATGGGTAACCAATTTTGTTGTCTTCTTCTTCTTCTATTACTGTCACTCCCTCTACTTTGTGAACAACATTATTTTGTTCTAACAAGAACTTGTTGAAGCTCTTTTGGTGGTCATAAAAAGAGAAATTCCCTTGCATTGGAGGAGATAAAGATGTGACGTTAGGTGCTCTAACAATTTCTTCTATGGCTGCCCTTTGCTCCAAGACCTTCAATGATGTTGCCTTTCTATATACTTTGCAAAGCACGATCTCCTGCATCACGTAAATTCAACAACCATATCAGTAATAAAAAATTTCCCATTTACATCTTCGTGTATGCGAGCATTCTCAAGCAATTAAGGCGCCATTTGAACCCGAATTCTTTTGCATGCTATTTATATTTGCAAGGTTTGATGTTTCACTTTACTTTTACGATCTGATCTCATCTGTTTGTTTGTTAAAAAATAATTCTTCTTAATTTAAAAAGTAGTTTTTATAAAAAATAAATTCTTTAAAAGTGAATTATTCTTTGATACGTGGTAGTGTCATAGAAAATGAGTTAGAAAACACTTTCTAGTATTTGATTATATCATGAAAAATTGAAATTGAAAAAAAATTCTACTTTTAGAAATTATTTCAAATAAAATAAATAACAATTAAAATAATGGAGACCAAATCTGCAAATAAAAATTGAAAGATGATGAAATTAAAAAAATATAATTTCATAAATTATTTCAAATAAAATAAATAGCAATCGAAAGAATTGAAACCAAGTATGATAGATAAAAATAATTTCAATTAAGAAAATAATAAGAGAAAAAAATATTAGGTTTGATAGAAATTAAATTTTAAGGGATGAAATTAAAAAAAAATTCAAAACAAAATATATAGCAATCAAAAGATTAAGGACCAAATCTGATATAATCAACAAATAACAAGATATTTTTGAATTTTTTATAATTTTTAAAAAGTGTTTTTTTCTTAAATTAAAAGAAAAACACTTTTATAGAAATCAATGCAAGTTTTCCTTCAACTAAAAAGTGTTTTTTATTAATCAATTTTTTTAATAATAAATAAACATATAAAAGTTTAGAAAGTGATATTTAGAAAACTATTTTTCACGAAACAAGATTGAACCCTTGCTTTCCGAAATTATTAGTCTTTTTCTTTTTATCAAACACAAGGAAAAGAAATGGAAGATTACCTCGACTTTCCACCACCTATTCATACCCTAAAGATTAATCATTAAGTGAAAGTTCTTAACAATACCTTCGATAAATAGCAGTTGCTAGGCAATCTGTACTCATTCATGACCCAATCCGTTTTGCTCCCTCGTGGAGCTCTTCCTCTGTAGAAAACCATAGTTTTTCTATGACCCAACAACCTTTTCGGATCCATCAAGCATCGGATGGGCCTGTCCGAACCAGTTGCCTTCCAGTAACCTTTCTCGGTTGTCCTCCTGGGTCTCCCAAGAACGCTCTCCCTGTGCACAAGGAAATACCACTCCCTCTCCCCTATCTTCGATAATCCTGTATTAATCAAACGAAGCCCAGGTCAGCAATATTTTTTATGCATGCTCAAAGTAGAGCAGTGCACATTTTGGCTTAAGAAATATGTATCTACACTTGAACGCATGCACGAGACAATCCTGTACATGAAATCTGAACATGAAATCGTCCATGAACAACTCCACAGCATCCCTCAAGATAAATTAACAGCTGAGAGATTGAAGGAAACACGTTCTAGCGGATATAGCAAGCTCCCAGAAAAAAAAATAAAGAACTGGAGAGGCAAATGATTGATAATATGACAGTAGCAGTACCTGGCAAGTCCCAAGGTTCGTGATTGTATATGTTGAGGAAACCAATGATATCAGCTGTGTCTTGACCTAAGACAGTCTTTGTAAGGTAGAAATCTAAGAGTTCTTCTTCTGTTGGGTGGAATCGAAAACCTGGGAGCCCATCAAACTCCATTTTTTTTTGGGGTGATATTACTACGGTGATAAAATAGTTGAGTGACTTCTAGAGCTGGTCAAGAGTACACAAAAGCTAGAGAGTATAGCTCAATCAATTTATCTATCGCAGGTTCCCTATTTATATATGCATGAAAAATGTTTGTTGGAACTTGGAGATAGAAAATTGAAGTAGAGATCCTATGAAAAATGGCGGGTCTCACACGGTGTGTTAAAGACATTAGACAAGAAAAGGACCATTTTCATTGCTCGACCAAGACTTGACTTCGAATGTCCAATAATTGAAAGAAAAATGATAAACACCTCGACTAGCCTTCGTTTCCTACCACTTTTCTTGGATCGCTGGCTCCATGCTTCATTGCAACTTCCTTTTGAGATTGTGTTTTGGAGTGTAGTAATGGTGATTGTTTTTAAAAGTAATTGTTTTAAAAAATATATTAAAATAATATTTTTTTTATTTTTAAAAATTATTTTTAACATTAATATATTATATCCGAAAACATAAAAAAATTAAATTTAAATTAAAAAAATTAAATTTTATAAAACACTGTTTGGAACATAATTTAAAAAAAAACCTAAAACAACCTTAATTTTCTAAAATTTTTAAATTTGTGGCAATTTCAAGAGTTAACTACTTCCATACACGAAGTAATAATAATATCCTATCTCGTCTTATATTTAATAATTCATCAATTCCTTTTACTTTTTTTTATTTTTTTTACATTTATTTAAGAACAACATAAATAAAAGAAAAAAAAAATACTCTGACTTACAAATATTTAAACTAGAAACAACTTTGTCTTCAAAATAAACTTTATGACCTCACTTTCAAATTTTGAACAAAAATAATAAAATATCCCATGATTCTTTTTCTTTCTTTCTTTCCTTTCCTTTCCCCCCTCTCTTCCCCTTCTCCTTCTTTCTCCTCTTCCTTCCCTTTTCTCTCTTTATCTGCGTAGTTTCGCTAAACTGTCATCGTTGAACTATTTCTGTTGCTGAACTCTGAAACAACAATGGCTGATAGATGATGTAAATTATCTTGGAAATGGTAATGATAAAGACACAAGTTCTCTCTCTCTGCCCCGGCACACCGGACCAATTTGGAAGAATTGTCTTTAAATGATAACAATTTCGGAGGGTTGCTACCTAAAATGGTTTTGAACTTCTCAGAAAACCTATAGAGAACAACCATGGAAGAAACCAAATACTTGGAAGTATTCCAGTTGATATAGGAGATCTCAATGGCTTAACTTGACTGGCGTGATTACAGTTTCTATTGGTAAATTACAAATTAAACATAGGTGTACTGGAACTTGGTGGGAAAAAAAATCCGGTAACATCCCATCTTCTCTGATGAGGAATATTACCTCCTTGTCAGCGTTCATTTACATGGAAATAATTTACAAGGGAGAATCCCATCAAATCTTGGAAATTGCCTCAACTTGTTGTCTTTGACTGTCAAACAAAAACAATTTGACTGGTCAAGTCCCAAAATTCTTGAGAGAATTGAAGTTGTTAAGTTTGGGTCTTTTATTGTTTAGAAGTTTTATGATTTTTTTTAAAAAAATATTTACTTCAAATTAATTTTTTTAGGATTTTTTAGATTGTTTTAATGTGCTAAAATAAAAAATAATTTTAAAAAAATAAAAAATATTATTTTTATATATTTATAAATAAAAAAATATCTTAAAATACAATTATTATTACAATCTCATCCACCGCCTGATAGCTTGAGGAGCCTCCCGGAAGACTGTTCGTAAATCATTGAATTTCTCACTGCAGAGAGCAATAGGTTTGCTATATTGATTAAGAACAACACCAATGCTATTATTAGAAACATCACATTGAACTTCAAAAACTTTTTGAAAATATGGTAGAAAACAAATAGGTGCAATGGTCACCTTTTATTTCATAACTTCAAAATTTTTATAGGCCTCATTAGTTCACTTGAAATTACTTTTTTATTCAAATATTTGATGATTGAAGCAATAATGTTATTGAATTTTATTTTTATGAAACACTAATAGAAGGATGTTAAGCCATGAAAACTCTTAATATCATGAAGAGTTTGAAGAGATGGCTAGAATTGTTTCAATATTTTAAGGATCCATTTTCACTTCTTCGCTAAAAACAACAAAACCCAAGAACACAAGACTGCTAGTAAAGACCTTTTCAAACTAGCATATAACTTTTGACTACTAAAAATCTAATATTCTTATTATAAGTGGTTACGATGCTCCTTTAAACAACCATCAAAGTACTATGAGCATTTGAGAGGTAAACAACAATGAATTTGCCAATAAAAGATTTAAACACATCATTCACCATTCACATGAAAGTACTATGAGCATTTGAGAGGTCAGATGGCATAGCCATCCATTCATAAAGGTCATCCCTAGTTTTGAAAGTTGTCTTTAATTCATCATTAACTTTCATTCGGATCTGATGATAGCCGCTTCTAAGATCAATCTTTGAAAAGATAGTAGCACTATAAAGTTGATCTAACAAGTCATTTAGTTAGGGAATATGAAATCAGTAGCCAATAGTGATTTTGTTCATCGCCAGACCATCAATACACATTCTCCACAATCCATCAATCTTTGGAAAAAAAATAAGAGCGGGCATAACATATGGTCTTTTACTTTTCTTTACCAAGCCCTTCAAAATCAACTCATCAACTTGCCTTTATAACTCTGCATGCTCAGTTGGACTTATTTGATAGGTTGCTTTGTTTGGAACCATAACACCCAAAATAAAGTTAATACAATATTGAATATCACTCATTAGAGAAAGGCCATATGGTATTTTTTCAGGAATCACATTAGAAAAACCCATCAAGCAAAGGTTGTATTTTTAGAAGCAACTCATTTATTTTAGCATTTTCCTAAAAAACAATAAGAGCATAAACAATATTCACATCATTAACAAGCTTTTCCATTTTGGTAGAAGTAATTAAAAATGTTTTTGCCCCTTTAGAAGGTTTGGGAATAAGTCTCGATTTGGAAGGATCTAAAATAACATTTACACCATCTTTTACAAAGGAATAAGTATTCTTAAAACCATTATGCTGAAATTTCTTATCATATTGCCATGGACGACAAAGCAACATATATCATACACCCATAATTTGAATACCTTTTTCTAATGGAAAATAAAACAAGACATTTATTTGTCACCTTCCTTTCATGCTTTTTCTCCAGCCACCTCAATTCATAAGGTTAAAGGTGTACTTTAATCTTGAGCTGCAACTTGTTTACAATATCAGTAAATACAACATTGGTGCAAACACTACTATCGATAATTACATCACAAATTTTCCCAATTGCACTACAACAGTTGGAAAAAATATTGCAATGAACCCAATCTTCACTTTTATCATAAACAACACTTAAACTTTTCTGAACGATAAGTACTTCACTTTGATCAACATAAATCGATTCACCTTCTTAATCTGATTAATTCAGAAAGTCCTCTTCACTAACTATCTCTTTCTCCATAATAATAACAATTTTAGTGTTTGGACAATAAAAAACAATATGTTTTGTACCATTGACGTTGGAAAACACTTCTTTTAATTAAAGTTCGAACAACTCGCTGTTTTAGAACTAGCTCTTAGACTACCCTTCTCATAAGCCTTAACAACGAAAGGTTTTGCTGTTGAAACTCCTTTGGAGAATGAAGTACAACCCCGGTTGGAAGAACCCTTCTTAAATGTTGATTTCCATCTAGTCTTTTTAACCTCATTCTATTGTTTTTTCATATTCAAAGCAAGTTCTATCACATTATTGAATATCCAATAAGGTTACAATCGAACCACATTAAAAATTTCTTCATTTAACCCACCCGAGTATCGGGCTATTGTTTGCTCTTCAAGTTTAGTAATTAATATCACACTTTATCACGAGTAATTCAAACTCCATCGTATACTTTTCCATGGTCATACCAAATTACCTTAGGTTATGAAACTTGAGAAATGTATCTTGCTTATAATGTTCATATAAGAATGTTCTCTTAAGCTCCATTTTTATCTTCTCCAACAACTTAATTTTACTTTTGCCTTCACGAGCTCTTTGCTTTTTAAAATTTTCTCACCACAAGAAACTAGAAAGTATACTTTCTGAGTTTTAGAGCCCCAACTTTACTTTTCTATTTTTAGAAAACCCTATGAAATTGAAAATCCTCTTCATGGTTCAAAGCCAATCAATAAACTCATCAGGTTGCATTTTCCCTTTAAATTTAGGATTATCAACTCTCACATCAGATTTTTTAATAAGTTCTTATATTTCTTCTTCTCGGTGTTAAGATATTGAAGAATAATTGCTAGATGGTTCATGGTGAGGTTTGTGATGGAAAAGATTAACATCATCCTCCTCATTGCTACTAGAAGAGCCAATTTCATTTGTATTGGACAACTTATTGCTAACATCACCTCCTTATATTATACGAAGGAACTACCTGCCAATCATAGCAGATGTTTCCAGTTTAGCCCTTTCAAGCACATATCTTTTGTTGGCATGTAAATTTTTTGACTGAGATTAGCTTGGTATTTGTAATGCAAGTTCACTGTGACCTTGTAGTTGAATCACTGACGATGTTGCTGTTTCACATTGCATTTGCATTGCTTCTCTTGATAAATATCATGCTGCCTTTAATTTTCACAATAATTTGCTAGGGTTTCTGTTTCTCCTATGACTTATTTCACAGATGCAATCCTTCCCTTTTTTTTTTCCAAGAACACTGCGCACTCAATCAAAATCAGCCCGCGGCAACACATGCGCCATCTATCAAAGATTAAATTGCTAGTGTTGAAAATTAGCAGAGATTTCAGTAGCAAAGCTGTGGAACCACTGATATGATCCATGGGCTTTTAAGTTGTGGAAAACTCTAACTGGCCCAGATCCATCGTACTCATCATCCTAAGACCCCCACAAAACCCTAATCTGAAAGCAAACAAAAACAGCAGAGGCACAAACAAAAACAGCATCATCATCATCAAGAACAAAGCTACGGAAATGGGAAAATTCCCACCTTCATTCCGTTCTGCAATCTCATCGACATCACTCATCAAGAACACACCCTCTCAGCAGCAGCAACAACCCCATTACTTTCCCAAGAAACTCACCAAGAAAAATTCCCCAAAACCCCATGAAACTGAAACCCCACCACCTCACAAATCACTCTTTAAAACCTCATCTCTAAATGAAGCTAAAAGTCTCTTCAATTCCTTCATTTCAACTACAAAAGCCCCGCTACTAGACAACCTTCGTTTACACAACTCTTTCCTTCAATCCTACACTTCAATCTCCACCCTCGATGATTCCATTTCTCTTCTTGATCACATGGTCAAGACCCTCCCTTCTTTATCCCCTGACCGATCCACTTACCATGTTTTGCTTTCACAGTCTTGCAGAGAACCTGATAGTTCTCTATCTTCTGCTCAGAAAGTTTTGAACTTGATGATTAATAAGGGGTTTAAGCCTAATCAATTTACTGTTGATGTCGCGATTAGGTCTCTGTGCTCTGCTGGGAGAGTAGATGATGCTATTTTATTGGTAAAGGAATTTTCTTCGAAGCATTCAAAGCCTGATACTTTTACTTATAATTTTCTTGTTAAGTGTTTATGTAAGAGTAGGATTTTCAACAGTGTTTATAGTTTCATTGATGAAATGAAGAGTAGTTTTGATATAAAGCCTGATCTTGTTACTTATACCATATTGATTGATAATGTTTGTAATGCAAAAAATATTCGTGAGGCTGATAGATTGGTGGCTGTGTTAAAGGAATGTGGGCTAAAGCCAGATGCTTTTTTGTACAATACGATTATGAAAGGTTACTGTTTGTTGAATAAAGGTATTGAGGCTGTTAGGATTTATAAACAGATGAAAGAGGAAGGAGTGGAGCCTGATCTTGTTACATATAATACGTTGATTTTTGGGTTGTCAAAGTGCGGGAGAGTTAGTGAAGCTAAGAAGCTTTTGAAAATTATGGTTGAATCAGGCCATTTTCCTGATGCAGTTACATACACATCATTGATGAATGGGATGTGTAGAGAAGGGGATGTATTGGGTGCGGCGGCATTGTTGGAGGAGATGGAATTGAAAGGATGTAGTCCAAATTCGTGTACTTATAATACGCTGCTTCATGGGTTTTGCAAAGGGAGAAGGTTGAATAAGGGTGTTGAATTGTATGGGGTGATAAAAAAGGGTGGTATGAAGCTTGAGACAGCTTCTTATGCTACGTTTGTGAGAGCTCTTTGCAGGGAGGGTAGAGTTGCAGAAGCTTATGAGGTATTTGACTATGCAGTAGAGAGTAAGAGTTTAACTGATGTAGCTGCTTACACTACATTGGAGAGTACACTGAAGTGGTTGAAGAAAGCGCGAGAGCAAGGTCTTGCTGTATAGATGGTATGTTGTTTACTACATTATTAATTCTGTTTTCTTAGCTTTTCTTATTGCTACCTGTCTCATTCGTGTCATGGTAGCTAATGCATCTTAGACGAAAACGATTCTTTTATGGGTAAATGCACTAGCTAGTCCCTGTTTTTTGTTTTTGGTTGGAATGCAATGTGCCAAACTTGTACTTGGGGTGCTTTTGCTTGAAAATGATTTGTTCTTGTTGACCCCGAGAATAAACAACAAAATAGATTGAAACTGTATTTGATTTAGTTTGCCACATGTGAATAGCTAAAGGAAGAAAGTTCTTGAAGATGAAGCAAATGTTATGCTGACAGAAAGAAAGGGAATATTAAAGTTTTTAATTTCCACTAAATTTCTAATGATTGGGAAACTATAAGTAAATAAATCAGAAAGGGCATCAAGTAGGACTGCTTTCTGTTTCTTTGGAAACGATTATGCTTGTTGAGATAGCTTGCACAGTTTTTCCATTAATTGAAAAGAAGTTTCTGTTACCAGCTAATGACTATCGCACCTCTGTCCAAGAAGAATTAAATTTGGCTCTGTTAATTTTAGTCTCAGTGCTCGACTCTCATTTTGTGTGCATGTCTCGTAGAACAATGATACTGGCTCTCTGTAAAGTCTCGATGAAGTCCATGGTTTGACATTAGTTCTGGGTTCTTCTGTGTGCTTAGCTATCTAATTCTCGTACTTTAAGATGGCTTTCCTGTTGTTTTTCCAATAACTGCGTGTCATCTTTAAAAAGTTGGATTCGTTTGATCTCCCTGTTAACCAATTTTGACTCCTTTTTCTTCAAAATATTTTTCAAAATTTCAGAAAATGTGTTTTCGGCCATCTGCGCTCCCATTTTACGATTCTAAATGTTTTTTAAAATCAAAATCCAAAAAAAACCGCACTGTCGACTGCCACATCACCGGGGGTTTCTACCTCGCCAACCCTGAGAGCTTCCCACGGCGACAATAGCCCACACCAGCTGTGATCCCACACCACAATGGCAGATTTCCAACTCTGGCAGCCATACATCCTCCAGCCTCCTTCCTAAAAAAAACCATGGTGATAGATCCCTTTTCTCAACTGCCATTAGCTTCTCTCACGACGACTTTCATCTTCCCAACAGACCCTACCTTTCATCTCCTCCTCACCGGCGTCATCAGCCCTTGTAATAGTAACTATTGCTCAGTCATTGTCTTCCTAAAAAAACCCACATCATTGTCTAAGCTCTTCATTTCTTAAGCTATCAAATCAGCCTCCTTTGACCCAATCTCACGCAGCCCTCAAATCATTTTCCTTTCCAATCCAAAAACTTCAACTCGACCTCCTGCCTCTTAGTCCAAATCTGCCTGGAAATAGGTCCAAATCACAGCCCCACAACAATCCGAAACATGGCCAAAGAACACTTGAAATAAAGCCCAAAAACATCTCAGCCACCAATAACACCTAAAGACCCATTGTTTCTTTAATGAGATTCTTTTCTTATAAGTCGTGATAATAAAATCATTTTGGAAAAATAATTTTTAAGGAAACATCAGACATTTTTTTATATTAAAAACATGTATAGGGTAATGATTATTTTTTTTCAATACATAACCAACTATTGAGTAACACTAACCAGATGGAGACTTATTTTTCTATTTTTATCCTTTCTAGATGTTGGTTCCCCCGATGTCCCTGCCACATCAGGGATCATTACGCCTTCTTTCCTCGTTGCTTTAATTGGTACACTTCATTTTAGTCATGATGACTGCGGTGTTTTGGCTACAAATGTTCCAAATTTAACGCCTAAAGTTTAATTTGTTCAGCCGTCCTTACAATAGTGCCAAGTGCATCATAACATGCTGTTCAGCTATGCAATCTGAACAGAAATAACATGTTACTTTCCTGTTATTTTCTCTACCAGCTGTCCTGAGCTGAAGCTTTTGTGGTTCAATTTAAGGCAGGAGCTGTCAACAAGGTTTCGTTGGCCAAAAAAAAACCAGAATATAGACATCAAATGGTGGTTTTAGAGAAAGACGAAGTGCTAAGGCTGCATGATGATTCTGCGAAGGTTGCGTATAATAATTCTCTTGAAGCTTCCAAAATGTGTGAAATTAATGCTTGATAGACTATAGAGACAAGTCTTTGACCACCTCATCCATTAACGACCATTAGGAGCTGCCAAAATATATTGCTTAATTTTCACTTTTGATGGAGGGATAAAATCTCAATGAATCCCACCTGTACCACCTGCGTTGTTTACCATCAGTGTTGTTCTTGTATTTGTTTACGCAAATCTACCACACTGCCAAAATAAAGTTGAAGTTAATTTTCAATTGAATACAATGCATAGCAAATCTCGAATATGTTGGAAATCCTTAAAGTTGATATCTTCTGAACATTTATCTCACCCATTTTCTTTCCATTCTTAATCTCAGTGGTCAATGACAGAGCATTTTTATAACTTTTGGGCTAGAATACTCTGAATAGAAGCTAGTAGTATTTATGGCAATTGTTCTATGTTGTATTATCTCAATATGTTTGAGATCTTCATTGTGCCAGTGACTGTTGCAATTCGAGCAACATTAAGGTGTTTTTTTCTTTATTTGTGTTGATTTGTTGCTGATATCTCTTATCATGAGATGTTGCAGCCCTTGCATCCCCCTTAACCAAGTTTCTCATATACAAGGCTACTGGCCTGTGGCCACTACTAAGATAGGCAAAAGATATGACAGCCTTGAATGTGAATATTATACATGTACAACTAGCCTTCTTAGCACCATTAAATTTTGTCCTTTCTTTGGTAGTATGAGATATTGACCCACCTTTAAAAAACTCTGCACGTTCTTTAGTGAATCAAAGGTTTGACAGGGTGTCTTCTTGCAGATTGATGTGTTCATTTTAGTGAAAACATATAGGGATGGAGCTCAACTTCCTTCAGATTTCACAGAAATGCATCTAGTAGCCAGAGTGCAGTATTGTGAGTTTGTGACGTGCTTCGTATTTATGATTTTGAATTCCAGTAATGAAATCTTGAGAAATCTGTAGTGGTGAATTCGGCACTGTTTATGGGCAAATCCAAATGCAAAAACCGTTTGTGTGTGGTCGAAATTTAGATGCAGAGCTTGCAGAACATGTTTTAGGGGAAATGGATGTTCACAGATTTGGGACCTCAAATCCTAAATGGGCTCCAAAAGGGATGAATCCCAAGGTGGACAACCCAAAACAGATGTGAAAAGTGAATGTTTTAGCATCATAATCTCCGCTTGTGCATAAGGCATGATTGGTATTACAGTGAATTGTTTAAAATTGTATTTAAATGATATTTTTTAGATTTTTTTTTATTTTGATATCAGTATATCAAAATATTATAAAAAAAATATTAATTTGATGTTTTTTAAGGTAAATGTATAATCTGTATAATCTATTCTTCTCATTATTCTCTCAAATAAGTATGTTCATGGGGTAATTCAAAATTTATTGGTATTTTACAATACAAAACTTCCTTGCTCGCTTTGTCAAAATTTCATACATGATACATTGGTATATGTCTGGAAGGGGAAAAAGAAGCAAGTATAAAAAAAACATAAAGCTTAATACTGTCCTTGTTTCCCAATATTGATTTATTCTACATGATGCAAAGTTGCAAACCTTAATGCCATATGGTGCACATTATTACGGAATTCAGTGCCCATGTGGATCATAGTATAATGAATTTGGAATGAGAACAAATTCACCCAATGTGGGTTAGGACAACCTTAGATTCTTGTACCCTAAAAGGGTCCTTTTCTGTCATGCAAGATTGTCTCGTTTTTTCTTCATCCACATGGTCAATTGATTAGGTGTCTTGATGAATTATTGGTTCTTTGAAACCAACCAGTCATGGAATCGCCAGCCTTTCATGTTCATTACCTTCTTACAAACGATATATTTGAAGATTTTGGTCAGTTTTACAACTACGTACCATCAATGATTAGGGGAGGCAAGGAGGCACATGATTCACAAATTGTCATGGTTATTACCAATAATAAAACCAAACCCTATCTAGTATTGTTGTCCATTTCATGACCTCAAGATTAAAGAAAAACTTTTAGGTTTGTAGTTTGCTGGCTAAAATTGTTACAAGAATCTTGCGACTGTAGGGTGAACAGCATTGCCATCACATGGACCTACTTCTTAGATATTGAATTAGCCAATAAATTCATCAACACCGTCGTGTCCATATAAATAGGATAGGCCATAATCTCCATTCAAAGCATTCACCTTGTGACCTTTTTGATATTCAGCATTTGCATAGCAAGTGAAGATGGCAAGCTTATCTCCAATTAATTCTGCGCACCACCCTGTTAGGTCCATTAGCTTGCCTTCTAGGTCACATCCGAATTCTCTCAAAGTCGAAGCTCAGCTAACAAAGCTAAGAACTTGGGAATCATCTACGAATCCTTTAAGAGCTGAAACTATTCAAATGAGTTTGACTAAGCTAGCAGAGTTGTTTAATTGCATTCAAGACCTCATTCACTCACCACTCACCCAGCAAGCTTTTCATCATCAACATTTAAGTCATGTGGAAGGAGCAATTGAGGGTTCGGTTGGCTTGTTAGACGTGTGTAGCACGGTAAGGGATTTGTTCTTGACAATGAAAGAACATGTCCAGGACATGCAGTCCCTGCTACGAAGGCGCGGAGCTAGAGATTTAAGCATCGAAAGCAACGTTCTTGCTTACGTTAGCTTCAGAAAGAAGACAACGAAGGAAATCACCAGGTCCATTAGAACATTGAAAAGAACCGCAAGCAATGTTAATGGATCCTACCATTCCAGCACGGAGGTAGATAACCAGCAGTACTCATATGTGATCGAGGTTATAAATGAAGCAAGGGCTATCGCTATTTCAATCTTCCGATCTCTAGTTCTTTTCCTATCCATGCCGGAAGTGAAGAAGAACACCGGCGGATGGTCGTTGATATCGAAACTGATACGTTCAGGGTTGCTAGCTTCTGATAAAGGTCAGAAGATTTTCAATGAAGTAGGGAATGTTGACATTGCTCTATGTTCCATTCAAGGACAAATGCGGAAAAATGATGCCAAGATCGACGTGCAAGAAGTGCAAAGGAGATTAGAGACACTTGATGTGTGCATCAATGGTTTTAATGCAAAATTAGATTGCATTTTTAGATGTTTAATACAAAATAGAGTGTCCCTTCTCAATCTTGTTACTCCTTGAAATTTTGTACGTCGAACTTGTCATGGCATCCACATTTTAAAGGATACGTCCATGTACAAATAAATCCCAAGCCGATATCAAGAAGCTACTTAGCAAGGATAAAATTTACTTTTGTGCTAATATAATTGTTAAGTCAAGTTGCAGCCAAAAGTCATGTTATTAAATTCTAATTTGTATTTATCTCCCTATCTTATGCTTTATTATTGTTAACTTTTTTTCTTGCTGCCACAAAATATATTGGCTCCAATTTTATTTTATTTTAATCCGACCAATGTAATAGTTTTTGGTCGTTCCTCCACCATTTTCGTTCATCATCGATCCTAAGATTTAAACTCATCATCCAAAGTCATTGATTTTACTTATTATGCCTTGTTTTTACTAATTATATTAAAACGTATTTTTCCTATTCAATTCCTTATAGGAGTGAGCATAATTGTTCTATTTAATCCAACGAACATGGAAAAAAAAGAGACATTGGAACTAATGGCGCCTGTAATTAAACTAGATTATCCTTTTGTGATGCTATACTGATTTAATTTGCAGCTCCACAAAGTCCTTTTTGACTCATTTGGAATGTTCAAAGTAGCTCAGACCATACAAGGGTGTATTTGTTTCTCCATTAAAATGCTAATCTTTTGCACAAGATCGAGTCAATCAGGGAGAAAATCTTGACAGTCATAAAGGGGTTTATGCACGCAATCAAAACGGTTTTAATCAATATCCAGGCTTTCCAACCACTACTAATGTTTCAATTTGATCACCAAAATACTTGAGCCACTAACCTACCGCTATCGATCCAATGCGAGAACTTCTACGGTTTTAGTGTTATTTTCTTAGACAATCTTAAGAGCACGTTTTCCATGTCGGTATGATTTGAACTAAGAAAGTTAAGAAAGAGAGGATACACCCTTAACAATTAATAATATAAATCACATATCAGTTTAAGTTATTGGATTTAGATAGTTTTTTGACATAGTATTAGAGTTTTGATGATCAAGTGGTCATGAGTTCAAATCTCACCATTTCTATTTATTTAATAAAAATTAAGTATAAAGTAGTATGAATCTGTATAAGTTTCAAGTTCAAAGAACTTTTATTTGAAAGGATGTATTAGAAAATAATATAAATCATATTTTAAAAACTTATCTAAAAGCTTAAAATTTTAAATTAAAATGGTTCTTTGATAAATTGAAGGATACAATAGAAATCTTCATGATGGTTGGAGGGTGCTAATGTAGTTTGTCTGCCCCAAATCTCCTAGCTAGCTATTCTTGAATACTCTGTTTTAACCAATGAATGAGATAGATATAATATGTATTATGAATTTTGGTTTTCGTGATTCATGTAATAATGGTAGGAGATATACTGCAAAATTTGACTCTCTCCCATGAAAAAACGGTTCAAATCTTCGGTATTTGTATACTAAAATGGAAAACATGATGCAAATCTTTCAAGGGCTACATACAAGCATAAAAGCATCTTCAGAAAATCGTGCATGTTGAGTAGTACTAACCTTGACTCTGGCAATTGTTCTTGAATATATATGATTCAAAAAGATATCGTCCATCAAGTGATCATGCCAAGTTTGATTTTATGTTTAGAAAGTTCTCAAACATATAGGCATATAGGCACATCAAGAATATATATTCGAATATAGAAAAAGGAAAATAAATCTTAACAATCAATAATATCCATAATCATATTTGTAATTCATTTAATGTACCGGCCGACGTAGCTAGTTTATATATAAGAATCAACGGAGGCTTGCATTTAACCCTAAAAGATTAACACAGCAACGTACTCTTAGAAAATCCTAATTATCATCTCACAAACCAGTCTCCATTTTCATCTGCCTATCTACAAACCCCATGTCAAAGCAGACCACCACTGCTACCACCACCCCTTCCACTCCAGCACCTACTCCCAGCACGCCACACACGGTTAGACTACAAATTTCATCCTCTTGGGTTTTATTTTCACAGTTTTAATCTTTTGTTTTTGTTACTAATCATAGTAAGTAATATATATATATATATATATTGCGATTTCCTGTATTTGTAGGTATGTGAACTTCAAGTGGACACTCAATCTCCTGGATGGCAGAAGACACTATGCAAAGTACTGAAAGGTATTCAAGGTACATAGTTTGTTCTCTTCTTCTCCTTTTCGGCTCTCTCTCCCTTTTATTTTTTAAAGATTTCTCTCTCTTTCTCAAGAAAGAGTTTCTTTAGTTTTATTATTTTTTGAATAAAAACTAAAAAAAAAGGCCAACGAGAGGTAGGGTGATTTTGATATCATATAGGTATGAATCTTCACATGTTAATTTAAATACAAGTGCTATTTCATTGTAGATCGAATTTAAGTAATGATATTTTTATTTAATAAAATGTGTTTCAAGAACACAGGTTGAGAAGACATTAATATTTTAAAATCTTAATGTTAAATCACTACCTACCCTTTTAGAAAGCATCCGTTAGATTCTAATAAGTGATGATCCCCTTAAATGTGATTCAACGACAAAAAAACGTTGACATATGTCTTAAAATTCTATGCTAGACAAACCCTAAATGTTTCAATCATGTTTCCTATCAGGCTCTAGGAGCATCTTCATTTGCATGTCAGATAAGTTCATACTAGATTATATATCATGCTACGGCCTGCCTCATTCTATATATTAAGACGAGTCCAACCGAATCCATGTAGTGTTTAAATTCTTAATAGTTGAGTATTGAGCTAGAAAGTTGATCTTTTTATTTCCATGATAATCATATTTATTTTCTCCATATATGATTTTGTGTTAGGGGTGTCTTTCACCATCGACGCCAGCCGGGGGCGTGCAAGGGTCTCAGGAGAAGTAAACCCTAACAAACTTCTCCTAATTCTAGCCAAAGCAGGAAAACATGCAGAGCTTATATGGGTTCACCATGGAAATAGCCAAAGCAATGCACAAAGCTATAGCCATGTATATGGGAACATCCCTATGGGTTATGGCGATGGCTATGGGTTTTACAGTGATTATCCATATACTGATCCATATGGAGGAATGAACTATTATATGGATGATCCTCAACAGACATATTTATACTCATATTACCAAGATTACTACCCTCCACAGTACTACCCACCCTACTCATACTATGAGCCACCGGCCATGTATTTTCCCCAAGGGCCACCGCCAGTGCAGAACCAGCGGCTTCAATCTGTTTGCAACATGATGTGATCTACTATGGAAATAAGCTACTGCATAATGCTTTAAATGCATAGGCTTTATTTTCAGTTCTTTGAGGTCTTCTCCAAATTTACGTTGGAGAAGTTTGGACTTCGGACCAAATTCTATCTTGCTTCTCCAAGTTCTCCAAGTCTTTTTAGCGAGAAGTTTGAGATTGAAGTTTTTAATGATGTAATTATTGGTGTTGAACTTTGAGAGATTTTAAAAGTATTCTCAGTTTTCTTTCATTTGTATGATCTTCTTTAATACTGTCTTGTTTGCAATGCATTTGCATCTGCATTTACAATTGCAATTGGGATGGTACTGTTGTGCATACTGGACCGAAAGCAAACACAAATAAAACACAAACAAGTAGATTTATGTGGTTTCTCAAAACAGGGTACGTCTATGGAGGCAGCAGATTGTATATTATTAGAGGAATGATACAAACACTCAACTCAACCCAGTGCAATCCCACAAAACCCAGTGTTTCACTCTTACACTCGATGTTTCTCTCAAATCTGCTCTTTCTCACTCTCACAGTTGCACTATTTTCTTCTGCACACTTGCACTCATATTCCCTGCACTCTCTCGTCTTTGTCTCCATTTATAGGAGAAAGAAGAGCCTTAGCAGCAACCCATGTGCAGCCTAATAAATGCCAACCAACTACTACAATAAAAAAGTCATGGTGGTTGGAAAAAGGTTGATAAATTTGCTACAAATCTCCACCTTGGCAAGATTTTTCCATCCAATCCTCGTGATCGATCAATGTTGTCTCTAACGCGCCATA
>Ga0307514_10002093_pt1 | contig 21531 bp, 15 predicted proteins | sample 16_EM_MG_FD_203088 | JGI IMG/M metagenome (GOLD analysis project Ga0307514, IMG submission 203088) | Populus trichocarpa ectomycorrhiza microbial communities from riparian zone in the Pacific Northwest, United States - 16_EM | ecosystem: Host-associated > Plants > Roots > Unclassified | place...
GATAGGGATCGGTGCCCCAAGCTTATAGGGTGGAATGAATAGTTAATACATATAGACCTTTTGTTGAAGTGCAGACTCTTTTTCGATCGTCTTTGCGCATTGCTTAGTACCTGAAATGGAGAAGGCCGAGCCAACTCACTCAATAAGGTGTCGTACGGGCTAATATCAACTTCCAGCCTAGTCTTGTGGACCTTAGGGTACTGGAATTTTCCTGGTTGTGCACGAGACATTCCCATCACTACAATCCATCACACAGACATGTAATTGGTATATGTTGTTGATAAGTACCTACATCATACATAGGTACCAAGTATGTTTGTAGGATATGGTAGGTAGTTCGCTTGGGCTAATGGATACGGTCCAGCCATCCCTATCTATCTAGGTCCGAGCGAAGATCAAACTTACAATTCCTTTCCATAGAGCAGCTGTATTTCGAATTTCTCGCTCTCGCATGCTAGTCTGCTTGTCGTGCCAGCTCCCAGTACGAACTCACATCCCTCTGTCCGCTGTCCATTATAGTCCTACAGTATTTCACATTTATTATGGCTCTAATAGCCTGGCCCTGGGCCAAGCTTACTACTAAGTCCTTTGATTTCGGGAATTAATTCAAGACAGTAAAGTGTTCTCGCGTTGTGCCTGCCTAATCAAGCATGGCGATGCAAAGTACAGATATATTTGTAGGTTAACTGCGCCAGTAACCTTACAGTATCCCCAGTCTCCCATCTCGCGGTGGGGCTTCTGTACGCCATCGAGCGATCTTATCGTGAGTGCGTTGCCAGGGCTATAGGAGGTACTACTTTTGAGCTTCCGATTTGCTCTCGAGACAATAGAGTATATATGTATATAAAATATCTTGATCCCTGTGTTTACATATCTAGGTACATTTCAGGGAAAGATACGTTTTTTTCTGGAGCTGGGATCAATGATTTGAATCGGTCTCGCTAATATAGGTGTATTCACAATTTCCCTTTCACTGGGAGCAGGTAGGAAGTACGGTTTATATGAAATTAATTATATTACCTGAATAATCTATTCTATCAACGCACTATCTGGATATACTCTGTCAGTCAGTATATTGATACTCTTCGGAGGAAAGGCATATAGACTCAAAAAAAAAAAATATACGCATGTACAATATAGCTAAGCTTAAGGGACATCTAGGTACACCGCTTAATTAGCTTCTTCATTTACATGCATATGATGGCTGAGCATGAAATCGGGACTTCATACATACTACTCGCCTCATCCTCATCCTCATGCCCATTCCGTGCCTGCCAGACTAGCCTACCTATTCCCATGTTTCTCGTGGCAGCATGCCCAACAGGGAACATATACCCATAAGTCTCATTCCTCATGATACATCTCAAATGCCCTCATGTAAATCCTCCAACTAATTAAAGAACAAACTCACTCACTCACCTGCACATATAGTACCAAACAAGCCAATGGTTCATGGTAACGAACGTCGAATTCTCTCCATCTGCATGAGCAACTACTCCACCGCATGTGCACTTGAGTCAATACCAGCAACTGATACATACATTTGTACTCACATTCCCTTGGCCCGATATATCATTGGTATACTTGACCTACCCATGAATTATTACACTCTGCACGTACGCTGCCTGCAACGTGTGATAATTTACGGATGCACCATCTATTTGTTCCGCCCCACATAAACACAATTCGAGGAGTCGTGCAACCAGACTAACCAAATTCACCCACTTGCATCGTATAAGTACAAACCCTGAAGAAATTCCCATCCAGGCTGCCGCTCATCGGAGGTGCTTCATGCAGATCATGCTAACAGCCTCAGAACGGAAAAGCAGTCGGTACTTAAGTAGGTATGTAATGTTTACATAGATAACCCGAATGTCTGACCGCTTTTGGATGCAGAAAGAGGGCTCGTCATGTAGTCTGGTTACTCGCCATTAATATAATTTGATTGAGGTTGCAATACCATATCAAAATGTCTGAAGCTAGCTAGGGATGCTCTACACTACCGTACGATGTTTTCTGACCTCAGTATACTCGTTACCATGTCCCCTAAAGGGTTTCGTAAGGTCCGGCCATATGCTGGCTTTGTGTAACTCAAACATAAACCAGAGCTGCTGCAACCTTAGTATCTGTGAGTGTAGGCTTCCAAAAAGTGGGAAGCCGGATAAAGCTCGGGGTGCTGATGGAGGTCACTTTCTACGGTAACTAGGGCTTCTATACAATGGCGGACCGCCTGTATGCGTTAATAGCTTTATTCCCTTTTCTCTCTTGCTATAATCATTGGGGTCTGTCTACATTTCTACCAGTAGTAGACAGGGCATTATACATACTGTGCATGGTTATGTTTGCTCTTAGCTCTTGTGAATACACTTGAGGTGGATTAGCTGTTTGTTTTACACAATTCTCATCCAACTGAATCATCACTCCGTGAACCCCTCCAGGCCAACTGGCTGACTACATGTTGTGATAGATACATATATCGCCTACCTTCCGTTTTACCCTCAAACTTGGCATACCCCAACACCAGGAAGCATATGGACTGAAGCCAAACCGAGACCTTCTTCTCATATCAGCAACCCACAACATTCTACCGGGAACGAGAAATGAGACCCGAGACAGGTCAGATAGGTCAAGCAGAGAGCACTTCAACCCCCCCCCGTAAGTATATATAAAGGGGAAAGTTTAGTGTATATTGTGACCAACTGAAACCCCCAGTGGGAGGTGTAAAATATAGGATAGGTATGCAAGGAATGCAGGACTGTGTAAAACGCACTCTCTACGATCTCTACGAGAGACCGGCACCTGCCAGGCTTATACTTGCCCCAGTATGGGACGGAAAGAAATGGGGGGGTGTAGTCAGTCTTACATCATAATTAGATACAGTTAATAAGACCCTCGCAGTTACCCTGAGCAAGTTGATCTTGGTATAAAGCTAATCTTGTAGCGGGTTTCAACCCGAAGAGCCTCAAAAGAATGATGAGTTATGATTTTTCTGTGAGAAGTCCATACCTTGGTCATGCTTGCCCAAGTCCTCTTTGTCCCCCGCAGCTTTCTTAGCCTAGGCCAACTTAGGTAGTTATTACCAATTACAGCGAAAGTGGGGTCCGTGCTTGTCAACAAACTACACCGTGTAAGAGCGCATTCTCGTGCCCAGGCCGATTTATTTTTTGGGTGTGGGTAAATCGGGCAGGGTAGTTTACCTCTTGCCTATCACCCCATGGCTTGAAAGGTTTCTGTGCTACTGCACCACCAAGTAAGCCGCTCTTACATGGGACTGCTTCATGTGGTCTCGAAATGCTTTTCTCCCCGTGCGATCCCCTCGAGGCATTGCCGGTTTTTCTCGGTTCTTTCTTATTTGTATGCACCATCAATGAGAGGGATATGCCGAACAACCTGGAGCCCCAGATGGGTCCAGGGTGCATTACAAGATAATGTGCACGACCGGTAGAAAGAAAACAGTGGCTTTTGGTGGCTAGTAAGGGCTGGATTTCAATTAGCAAAAATGGGCCCATAATGATTCTGTTAGATAGCACTCCTTTGAATTCTACCATCAGTATGGAGGTGTGATAATTCATCAATTGTAACGATATCCCCTCTTTAGGCAATCACAGCAAGCGACTCCCATGGTTCCCCTTAACCAAGATTCTGTCGTGGAACTGCGGGTGTGCTGTCGAGGAAACGTAGGGCTCGAGGTGGATTAACTTCAGAGCCATTAAAACCACCACTCGACTATTTATATGAGTGTATACCTACATATGAGAGTATCTAGCACCTCATTGTACTTCTCATATATCCAACTTGCCCACATAATGCAAGTTGTATGCACTACAATAATTTAGCGATGCACCGAATAACCTTGGTATAGATCTACTTAGTATAACACCTTCTCTAAAGAGCCCGTGCTGGCTGATTTGGATCAACCAAGTCGCTATAGTTTCGACCCTTTCTATAACTGCGAGCCTAGCTATTCCTTACATCGACTCATAAAGTGTGGTATTTCCCGTGGCGTAAATGGATTTGTGAGCATAGTGTCATTAGCTGCACTTGCAACTACCTAGATCTGGTCTTCTCCAGCTACATACATCCCCCTTCATCTACAAGCTGCCTCCATAGGGGGGGCCGTGCAACCAGACTATACAAGTCGGTCCCTTTATCCTGCCTCTAGATCTCCTTTCGGGCTCTTGTATCCAATCGGGCTCTGTAAGGACCTGGAGCGCTAGCGTGGCTCCATCCTGCTCAACCCTTGGACCGTATACTGCCCTGCTTATGAACTTCCAAGTAAACTCGTGATAAGCAAACCAAGCCTGTTGGTAGTTTGCAGGTTCTGAAAGCAGGGAAGAGAGGTGGACAATATGGTCTACTTATCGTTGCGCTGCTGGAGCCAGCAAATGGAGGCCCACTGCACTGCACGGTGTCGAGGTGTCGGGCTCCTATTCTTTGCCCGACCTGTGGATTCTGGGACGTTCTTCTGAGCTCTGGGGGGAAGGTTGTCTTGGCCCAGTCTCCTGGTAGCTATGCATATGCGGTGACTCGCCTGTTGAGAAAGGCATAGCGCAAAAAACCAGAAAGAGCAAAAAGATATTGGCCCAGCTGGGACTCGAACCCAGATCACCCACCTCATACCCTAGTGCCAGACATGCTGAACATATAGTCTTATCTAGCAGGCATCTTACCATTAGACCACCAGGCCTTGTTGGAATGCTACGCCAGGATGAAAGACTTGACTCGCTTTATCTCCGGGGTGGCTCTAGTCTCAGTCTAACAGTCCCCACCCGAAAATCAGGCCCGGCTAGTCTTGTACAGGCCGCCATGTCTGTGAGTGCGCCTCTACGAGGGATTGTGCAACAAGACTCACGAGTGCGCTAGACCTGAGCCCATATCCAAGCCCGGTGTATAAGGGATGCATTCAAGGGGGTCAGAGTTCAACCTTATGCACTGGAATCCAGCGTATTCGGTTTCAGCCCCCCGGGCATGGGACTAAACACTGGCCTCACACAGTCGAGGCTCACTTAAGTACCACCTTGTCAAATAATGAAGACTATTCAGTAAAGGAAGAGCCAAAATGATAAAGTTTATGGCATCGCCACACCAAGCTCTTGAGCAGGCGTAGTAACCAATCAGTATTTGACTGTAGAAGTCTTGACCTTCTAACTAAAAGATAGTGCTGATCTAAGTAACCAAGTTCTCCTCCTCCCTCTCGGTCTAGCAGTACCCATGCCAAACTTCCTGAACCAGTAGTCCCATAAAACCTGCACCCCCGGACTTGGGATACCATTATTACTCAGTGAGCAAGAGCCCATATTCATTGAGAAAGAATCAGGTATTATAGCTTCGATAGTACAGTATGTTAATGGAATACCCACGGCATGTACAATAGTCTTAGTCACCCAGGAAGTAGGCTCTCGGTCTCACATTATTACAAAGCATTCTCCAAAATGCATGAAAAATACTACCATGTTTTGTAATAATACATGCTAGTAGGGCAAACTGCACAGAGAGTTACCCCATAATGTGTAAGTGGTTTTCAACGCAATGCAGCCCTATGCCCAAAATTAAGCTACCTGACCCACCAGCAAAAGTGCACCAGTTACCCTCACGTCTGCCATCTGCTACCAGCCCTCACACCCTTATTGTACCTGTGACTTGTCTTGTACATATATTAATGCTTGCTCAGTTATATATACCTTGTATAGAGCTTGATTCTTCTAACATCCTTCCTAATATTATACCAGTTCAAATGTTCCAGTTCCAGAACACATATATACCAACATAACAATGTAACCACAATATAACATAACCAACTCCCGAGGGCGCATAACAATCAGAGGATACCCCCGAGTGCTTATATGTAATTTAATTTAATTTCCTCTTCTATTAGCTCGTCACATGTCGCAAACTGAAATGTCTGGAAACCCCTGAACAGGAATATATGTGTATCCTCACTTATTCCACCACTCTCCCTATACTAGGTTGTTGTCTCTGATACTTGGCCCACACATACTCCATATCACAAGCGATGTACATCGCGCTCACAAATTCATCAAGGCCTCAATTGCTGGTCCATACATGCTTGGGTTCCTGCCCGGGATTCCTTGCCATCACTTCTTGCCTCAGAATCGCACCTGCAGATTTACTTCCATGTATTTACTGTAACCCTGGTGTTAATTTGAGCCTATTCGCATGACAATTTAAGATGTATTGCAAGCCAAATGACTCCATGGCCGATACATCGATACCCATACCTGCATGACTACATTGTGGCTCACTCTGGCATCACTCAAGAAGAGGTAGTTTGCTACTTCTGAATTACATTCGGGCCCGCAGGAAATAACTCTGTAAACAGCCCATTCTCATATCAGCATGCATTAGACTGTAAATACGAGGCCTCCTGGGCTGCCCGTTCGCTAAGCAACCTGGTCTTAACACAAATCCTATGGCCATACCAATGCATCATATTTCAACGGGATATCGCAGTGTTATTAGATGCATTCAAGGTATGCCAGGCATTGGGATTTAAATCAGAGCAACTCCTCCAACGCTGAGGAGTGAAAGTTCACCATGTTGGGAGCCAGCCTGATAATGGAAGGTAGCTTTGCGTGGTGCCTCCCTTTTTGAGGTAGGACCTGGAGTGACTTTTTTTAATATTTTTTTAAGTAATCATTAATCGCATTCAGTCTATCTAGACTATGGCGATGGGCTGCAGCTCCCAGGTAAACCCAGGTGGCCTCCCCCTTCCTCACGGGCCAGTCCCTGCCCACCTGGAGTGACTTAGGTGGGGAGGGAGCGCCGAAGAAGAGGACAAGAGGCTTTGGTAGATCTAGATAAAGTCAGACTCTGAACTCGTATTTTCAGACAACTTCCCGTACCGCCTCCAGGCAGGACTTTCTACCACATAAAAATAAATCGGTCTGGGCACGAGAACATCGATATCCAGGCTACTCACTTGCGAGCTTATACGGCCAGATCTCGTCCGATAGGTGTTGTGGGCCATGTCGGTACATCTGCACCTTGTGCAATTCAAGCGCGGCCCGCAGGCCTTGCGGCGGGGATTAGCAAACGTACGGGCTGAAGGGTACAGTTAGACCTTGCTATACTGGACGACCAAATTCCAGCACTTTAGCCTAAAAGAGCAGATTATTCAGCACTCAGATATGCCTTTCCGGTATAGCAAGGGAGAAATGTACGGGGACAAAGAGTGGAAAGACTCCCGTACTTCCTCACCATACTCTCCGGTCATAACAAGGTCATTTAGGTGGACAGCTGGAGTTTTGGTAGTGGAGGCTTAGAGGTATTCCGGTACAGCAAGGATTCCGCTTCAACGAGGTCTGGTATAGCAAAGTCTATTGTAGAAATTGGAAAGTAACACTAACACCCTATCCCATGGGCCGGTGAGACATGCCAGACATGCGTGAAGGCTGGTAGCTATAGGCAGTTCGAGCTCGAGCGTATACCGTAGCTTGTTTATAGTCTGCTTGGACCTTCATGCATGTCTGGCATGTCTCAACGGCTGCGGCCCATGGGTATCATAGGTACTACTCCGTACCTACTCGAATATAACGACCCGCCCAATATTTATTGTTACTATTCTACATGAAGGAAGGTACATATGCAAGGCTAATTATAAATACATCTAGCCTGGCGTTCTCGCCATTGTTGAACGTGATTCTAATCAGGATAATGCACGAGTGGGTGCATCTGGTGTGGAATTAAAGGCCTAGCTGCTGGACCGGGTTGTGGAGTACTGGTGGATGGCATTTTGGTAGTTAGCTATTGAACTTCATCATCAACAAAAATCCGCATCTTCAGTCTTGTAGATAGGTACCATACACTCACTCCCTATTCCAATCTGGCCGGGTGGTTGGTGGTAGTTCACATGTACTGAGACATTCAACGTTGTATCTGCATGCAAGACCGTTAAATATAGGGGGGCCGTTATATTCGAGTATGGGGTGTTACTTTCCAATTTCTACGGTAACTGTAATTGCGAAATACGCTCGCCAGATCTACACTGTATACGTGCCCTGCCGCGATCTGCGTTGAGTGGTGCGGCAATTAGAGTATACCTAACAGAGCGCACGTGGTGATCACCACCAGCAAGTGTATTGTGCCACGCAGTATTGCGCTGTAGGAAGGTCGAGTAACCCGCACGTGTTTTTGAAAGGTGTGGGTAATGATTAGAATATGCACTTACGATATATGTGTGTCGTACTCCGTACTGATGCTGAATGTAGGTACTCTAGAGTACAAATGCGATATTTTGCGCTGTACCACTGATTTACCATGGAATTTATATTATTATATATTAAATTATGTTATTGAGAACCTACCGCCCGTATAGATACCCAGTCCACGGTACTCCGACCCACGGTTGCGTTGTTTATACAGCTTCCTGCGCCACTTCGATATATATCATCCCCGTAAGGACATCCAAGTCAGGTGGCTCGTCCTAATAGGGATGCACACGAGTAATGAGTAGGTATTTAAAAATAAAAATAAAAATACGGGACGCCAATACTCTGTAGCTGAAATATCAATAAGTGGCCTGATCTCGCTTTTGGGTTGGTATTTGATGCTTATGGCATACGGAGTACAAAACATAGGATTCCATGTGACGTACTCCGTACTGCTTATGTTACTAATGACTGCGTGGTGAATTACTGCAATGCATATATTTTGAGTTTGTATATTAAAGGACGCCAACCTCAAAAACCACCAATACAGCAGCAAAATTATTCATGGTGGCGCTTGCGAGGCTACCTAGTTGATATTACCCTGAACTCCTATCTCTCAATTTAATAATTTAGTGACCAAATCCACTACGTAGTTGGTCATCATCGATCCCTTCTGTTGGCACGCTCGAAGTGGGAACCACTCGGGAATACCTGAGGTACCGATCGGCAGTTCGGAGCTTAATCCCGTTCCAGTTGCAGCTCCTTCGCGGGAGACTTTGTTTTGAAGATCTACGGCACCTGTTGCGCCAGCATAAATCCTAAATCTTTGTTCTCTCTGATTGATCACCTCCGGGATCAAGACACTCTACTTTGCAGTATAATCATATACAAAGATAGTCACGTAACATCGAGATGGCATAAAATCAGAATATTTATAAGGCAATATCACCTTCAAGCTGGAACATACTTACCGCGCTATATATATGAGAGCCAAAGCAAACAAACCCAGCATTTCTTGACCTGGCTTCAGCTTCCCCGGGATTCTATCTATTGGGAGCCGGGTTCGCAAAAAAATTTTGTTCGCATTCTGAATCCTGTCGATAGGTATTTATAGCGCTACCCAGAAGGCTTACGTATGCCCAGTTCTGATCTAGTTACCTTGGCAACGTCTACAGTGAATTGCCGTACACGGCACAGTCTGCGCACAGGTCTCCCATCTCGTCACTAATTTCGCCTCATTCTAGCCCGAGATCTTCCCAGGGAGAAGCTGTCGTGTTGTGACTGCGTTGCAGCTGCAGCTGCGTAAGTCGCAGAAAATGAGATCAGTACAGGGGGGAGGCGGAAGAGGTCTCACTCCATCCATAGTGCAGAAGCTCTGCACTAAACAGACTCAAAGCCCATGACATGATTACAGTACCCGCATCCACTGGCGAACAACGGTTCATGTCGCTTTTCAAGACATAGGCCGACCTCACGCGGGAAATTCGATATACAAGGACAAAAAACAAGTGGCTTTAACGTGAGCTCGGTCTCTGTCTTGAAGGCCGACATGGACCTTTGTTCGCCAGTGGATGCGGACTTCTAAGTTCAACCTAGCTACGGAGCTAGATACCGGTACAGACTATGTATCAGCTGACAGGCCTGACTAAGCAATCAGGTTATCAGGCACGAGACCACGTTTCTTGGTCGCTTTCCACGTATATAGGGACAGTTCGAGATCTAGATTCCGCTTGACTCGGGCACTGGACGTAAGATTCTGCGCCAAGACTATAGGATTCAATTACCACATTTGGCCCTTATACTCTATGTTGCCTATCTACGGGATTAGAGCGTTTCATGGCCAGCTAGCCGAGAAAACCTAGGTACATCAACTTATTGGCATGGACTAAATAAACGAACTTCGTACAGAGAGCGAATTTGAGTGCTCGTACTATGTTAGAGTTTAGCCTACATCCGAGATGGGCTGCAGGACGTTTCCCCCCATATTGATTTATCCTAGAGTGTTCACCCCACTAGTATTACCTAGGTATTGGTTTCCATTTTCGTTCAATGTCTTTACGTGGGGGTGGCGGCAGTAGCCGTCAAATCCAATCGGTGCATGCGGCCAGTATCCTAATCCGATATTATCATTCTCCACCTCCTTGAATGTTCAAGTTGTCTGTTTAGTGTAATAGTCTTGTGCCATGTATCGGATAAGTGATGACAGATGACACCTATCAATCACAAAACTACTAAGCATTCAAATTGCCAGTTACTGGTTAGCGATGTTTTAGCCTACCGGCGATGTTTGCCGTAATCTAAAAAGCATTGCAACCTTGCGAGAGTATGCAAGGGCCTCCTGAGCCCATTAATTGCCCACGTGCACCAGCCGCAGTGCAATGTAAGTCCTGCTCTATATGGCTGGGGGGTAAGTTATAATATTCAATCCAGTGCCACCGCTTTTGTGAAAAACATTGCTGAGACTGCGCATGGCTGGAACGACGACTTCCTATCGCGCCACAACCTGTCCTCCTTGCAACGATCTTCATAATTATAAGTTTGGCCTGGTGGTATGCACAGACGGCAGTGATTCATGGCATGTGCCGGCTACATTGATGCAACGTGACGAGACAACATACGCTAAGTAGGATGCTTCAGCCTTTTGGGCTTGGGATTGGTTCGAGACTACTAGGTGACCTCGATTTATGCACAGCGGGCTCTTGTGCCCGCTCATAGCTCCGCTGCCAATGACCAATCCCGTTGGACATAGCCGTTACAGATTACCCACTGGGCCTAGCCTGAACGTCATCCTTGCAAACGTTCGACCTATCTAGGGCTACAAGCTCCGAATGCCAGCTTGGTGTAACCTCAATTCATCACCTGGTAGGTATCATGAATTGTATACGCTACAAGTTTTGATGTGAGGAGATTGACACGGCTGAGATAGGGGACTTTGTGAGGAAATGAAGTCGGCGGTGATATGATCCCCTCTATTTCGCGGTGATGTTGTATGAATCACCTCTCACACCTCAATTTTACCCACTCACAATTGCATGCACGGGGTGAGAGAACTGGGCACTTTTTTAGCAAAGCATGTTAGATTGGGCTAGAGGTTGAGCAAGGTCGCTATTTGCGAAGCAAGGTGTGATTGCGGCAAAGCGAGCAAAAAGCCACTCTAGTCGCTATAGGCAGAGGGAGAGACCCCCTTTATCAAATGTAATATCTGCTGCCGCGACGACGGAGGTGAATACGTCAAACAGGCAAATCACATTGCAATCTTGGTACGTGCCAGGAACAGGAGGAGTCAGGCAGCATCCCAGAACGGCAATTGAACGACCGACGCTCCTCTTGACAGTTGGAGGCAGGGGGCCGTAATGGAACCAAGCGGAAGATCTGGTTCCTGCCGCCAACCAGGCTACTCTGCCGGCCAATCTGGGCATCGCTGCTTGAGCACAGGGTGAGGGGGTCTTCCTGAGGAGGTGATCAGAGCTATTCCCACCCTCCGTAATAGCATGATTGGATCCCCCAGGACTCTGACAAGCAGGTTCCCTGTGTCTCTCCTTTTTTAACTTCAGAGGTCGCTGTCGGGACTACCAATTGGAGAGGGACCTGAGTTTCGATCTCGTCAATCTCGAGCCTCATCTCATCCCATCTGGCTGGGAACTAAGGAGGGTGGTCACTCATTTTTTTTTTTGGCTCCATCTTTGTTCATCTCTTGAAGCCTGACTTCCTCTTCAATCCTTACACCATTTTCTTGCCCATATTGTGATTTCTATTGGGCATTTGGTTGATTGATTTGAACACAGGAGGACGGCAGTTAGGTATGTAGTACACCCAACCTTTCTCGTCTTGCGTCCTCTACTCTGCAGGGGCTTACCGAGGGGCTCTTTGTTGGGGACCCTTTTGTTGTTGGGTGGGAGATCTAGTACGTTACCGAAGGTTGGCGAGTCTCGCTAACTAAGGTCAGTTCATTTTTTGCCTGTCGACAAAATTAATCGAGTTCACAAATGCCCTCGAGTCGGTGCTACTTATGATACTTGATACCCCTCTGTTGAAAACAGCGGCAGGAAGCGAAAAGATATCCCCCACGCCCACATTACGTGTAGTTCTCAGCAAATGGCTCTTATCTCCAATCCCGACAATGCAGTATCACCGCCGGGTGTTCTGGCAATTGCCATTGTCTTCACATTTATTGTGTGGTTGTTAGCTGGTGTGCGATTTTGGGCTTTGCGACACTATACATACAAAAACTTCTCACCACGATGGATAAGTAACATGGCTGTGATGTTAATTGTAGTGTTTGTGTCAGTGGGCCTGTCATTGCTATTTTATGCATATCATACAGTGTATCAGATGCGGGATTTGGAAGATGTCTGGATGAGACTGGATGACAAGAGAAGTGATAATTCGACAACGCAAGCGGACATGGGAATGATTGATGCTGCGCAAGATTCACTTGGAGCAGAGCTCACGAAACTGGGATTGGGTACGATGAAGGTATGGGGTGACGCTACGGCCAGGCAACAATAGATGTACTCATGCTAATTTATTGTCTGAAAATAGTCTTCGCTGGCTTGGAGGTTGTGCTCGACTACTGCTCTTTGGCTCGTCAAGTTTTCTATTGTGATGGTCTATGTCGAATTATGGGATAACTTGACAAAAAGAATCCGGTGGTTGATGTATGCAACATTATGGACAATCGGATTGACTTACATCGCAACAGTAACTCTGTTTTGCATCGGAATGCCATCCGACAACTGGTGAGTGGCAACTATCCTGGGGCGATGATGAATTGAGCCTGATGGTGTCAAATAATAGGGGCCAGAATAAATCCTCTAATCTCCCGATTGTGACAGAGTATACATATGGAGCAGCAAATATTATCACCGATATTCAAGGTATCTTTTGGCTTCACAATCCAACTAATTATGGAACGGTAGGCTAATGTGGTGCATTCATTAGTTCTAACAATCGCATTGTGGTCTCTTCATATCATTAAACTTCCCCAGTCGAAGTTATATGCAATCTCCCTCCTCCTCTTCATGGGTTGTGTTACTATCTCTCTAGCGATCGCACGAGCGGTGCTCTACGATGCTCATATTCGAGGGGGAAAACAACTGGACCAAAGTGTGGACATCATTGGCCTTGTTGAGCCCCTAGTGGCCAGTTGGCTCGCGTGTTTACCAGCCCTTCGTGTTCTTTTCAGGTTCAGGAGGAGGAGCAGGGCTGGGGCAGAAGAATTAACGGAAAGAATATCTGGTTTGGGAGATTCTGGACATGCCAGAATTACATCAGCTGGGCCTGTTGATGCTACTGCGATTGGGCGTGCCTATGGCGGAGAGGATCCCCACGAACTTGCCAACTCGAGCATCCCCTGCAGAACCAGAATGATGTATGCAGGAAGCGAAAAGTATAGTGCAGGGAGCAGTCACTCGAATTTATCGCCAATCGGTGCTCAAATTATCCCTGCTTCGAGTAATGATGGAGGTGCTGGAAAGGAAACTGGGAATTCAGTGAGACTGAGCAGCTTCACAGGAAGCGATGGCAGCATGCAGATTGGGGAATCTGATGGAGAGGCAGGAGATAGTTGTTTTAACACCCTAGGTGCGCGCCGTCAACGGCGTATGACCACTGAGAGCACAGCGCCACTAAGCCCACCTCTCCTATTTGACAGTGAGAAGTTGAGAAATGCCTATAGCGCAAGGGCAAAAGCATATGAAGGGGCGAGCAGTCCTTATTCGGGATCCCCAGTAACTACACTCTCGCGAAATACAACAAGTGCCAGCCGGAAAGATGGTCGGGATATGCTACATAGTACTCCGGTACAGGAGGAGAATGAAGATGCCCAGGGAGGAGATAGGCGCACTTCTGGCCGTGGTGGTGGTGCTGGGACTGCAGGAGTGGTGATGATATGATTATGGACTGCTCAACTGGTGCATGAGACTATGAACTCGTGCAATGATGGGGTTCATGAGATATACGTTTACATATTGGTGGAGTCACTAATGCGGTGCAATCCCCCTGTCACCCACAGTTCACAATATATACAATTAACTCTCCGATTCTCGACCAGTCAACAATTACTCGCTTTATTCCATGCTATTCACAACCAATTTTGCGTGGTTCACCTATCTTAACATTTCCTTGCTTTTTTGTTCTCTTCACTTTTACTTATGGGACTCTTGGGGAAATCGAGGGACTCCGGCGTTTTGCAACTGGGCATTTTTTCATCTCTGTAACTATTCTTCGTATGTATTTCCATGTATTTTACCCAACTAACCAAACCCCATCTTCCATTTACTCTACTGCTCATTCACCCTGGGCTAGCCCCCCACCGGGCAAATCCAGAGAGCCATTTCCTTGTTTGTTTCCTTTCCTTTTTCTGTCTTTCCGTCTTGGGGGGCGTGCGTTTTACATTACCTCAATGTGAGCTCAGCTAAATGTATTATTTACTGTTTATCACTTTACTCTACTTTTCTATTGTAATTATTAGTTTTGCTTAGGTGGGACTCCAGACATGGCTGATTGATAGACCAAACAGTGGGGCCCAGTGTGTAGGTAGAAACAGGGCTTGGCCTTATCGAGTTGAAGATCATTGGATATACTTAGGGGCGGAAAAGATGTACTGCCCATGTTCTCTTTTTGAACGGTCTGTTGCAATTTTGGTGACTTTATTTTTATTTTATTTGATGGCGCTTTTGGCGGATGGGGTCGAAATAAGTACCTCCATACGGAGATGTGAAATACTTCCAGACCCAGGGGGTCACATATGTAGAGCCTGCGTGTAGGAATTATCCTCTCATCATACCTCGGTCATGTGATGGCAATCCCGTGATACGAACCAGGGACCCAGAGCTGGCCAGTGAGACACCCACCACTCTTGTATAAATGGGTAAAAATCTATTTTTCAGGGCAATGAAAAACAATAGAACAATACTATTCAAGCAGGAGTGGCCGACTAATGCAAGAGTGGCTCCCCCAATGCAAAGAGAGATAGGTACATGTAGGTTATGCCTGCCCACAAAAAGTCTTTCCCACCTTCCTATTTTGGAATAGTGGATATATGCATTCCATAAACTACGCGAATGCACCTTTTTATTTCATGTAGTTACAACCAAGGTTCACGCCACTCCGGTTGTCCACACCCGCTTCCCCACCCGCTTCCCCACGGTCCCGCTGCCGCTCGGCACGTCATTGCCGTCGTTCCCTCAACCGCCGTTTGAGGCCGTGCCTTCTACGAGGTTGGGGGGGGTCGGGAACGACCTCTGTGGGGACTTCGGATGGTGGCGGATGGTGGACTTCAGACTGCCGCCATTGATGTGGAAGACCAACGAGGCTCAGTGGAATGACATTCCAGCAACTGATCAAGTCCTCTCTGTGGATCCTATCTCGCAGCCAGCTACTGGGTCAAGACCAAGGAGAGGCCAAAATACTACTGCGGATGGTGGCGTTCGCAAACGTGGAAGGCTACTGGACCTCCGAAGTTCAATGTGAGGTTCCTGCCTCCGCAGACACCTGTGTCATGGCTATGAGGGGATGAGGAAATATGGATGTGGCATGAGGAGATACCGTATGATTTCGAGAAATTGACTAGCGTGTTCAGAGCTGTCAAAGTCGGCAAAGTATGGAATTATGCTCAAGAAGGCAAAGTACCGCATGCCAACATATACAACAAACGACAAGAATCAACCTCATCGAAGGTAACACTTTTGATGTTTTGTAAGATTTAGATAGCAAACTCAGATTACGAATGCGAATTCCATAATGAGGTTTATCTATTTATTTCTATACTTGAGTTTATTTGTTTGTTGTGTTTGGGGGGCATCACCAAGATGCACACGAGTTCTACAACCCATATCAGTGCTTGATGCAAATATTCCACGGTATCTGGGACACCAAAGGCCATCCCTGCTACGCCACGAGAAAAAGCAAGACAGCGACCAGGACGCAAACCTAAGGCCTTGGAGGGTCGAGTGTACAAGGCTAGAGGTCCTATCCGAAGAGTAGAGCGAAGCTACTCTAGGGAAAAAAAGGTGGAGGTCCTTATATTTCTCACCATCACCGAGTTCCCAAGTTTGATGATGAGGATGATAGGGTGGAATATTGGCCCCCTACACAAACTGAGGCAAGCCAGTGGTTTAAGATTCCACAGTGAACTATTACTAAGGGGTGGAGGAATCGTGTTTAGATGGTCAAAAGTTTGGCTCTCGGCGTCAGTCAAATGCATCATGGTTATGTTTATGGCCACAGCTGGAGATTACTCTATTTGAGCGCTTTGTAGCAGAACGTCAAGCTAGCAGACCAGTCAGACGGGGCTGGTTTCGACGACAAGCCAAACAGCTATTCTTAGAGCTGTATCCTAATGCACCTAAGACCTTTGTCTTTTCGCATGCTTGGTTTACCAACTTCCAGCGAAGATGGAGTATTAGCTCTCAAGCTATTACACGAAAGGCATCCAAAGTCCCTGAAGAATATCATAAATTTATTCGGGAGTGGCTTCGGTTCAACCTCGAAACTCTCAACCTCGAAACTCCTTGGAACGCGATCAGATCATTACAAATATAGGACGATACTCCCTGAATAATATCCTCAACCTTGATGAAACACCAATTCCATTTGAATACCTGGGTGGACGCAATTTTGATTTCATTGGGAATGGAACTATCTCAGCTAAGACTCAGCAAAGTGGTTGGGATAAACGTCAGGCAACATTAATACTTTACCTATTCGCCGGTGGAGTTTCCCGAATTAAACCAAAGCTCATCTTTCATGGATCTAGTGGACCAAATGCTAAGATCAGGAGTCAAGAGGGCAACCAATATCACTCCGGAGTGCTGAGTTCAACAAGACTGCATACGGCGAGAAGCTGTTTTTTGCAGTTTATCGATGAGGAACTTATACCAGTTCTCAATCCTAGCAGATCGGAATCTCTAGATGCCGCTGCCTTCCATACAACAGACGAAGTCCTTGCCCGCCTGAGAGATGCAAAAATCATGCCTTCATTAATTCCCGGTGGCTGTCCTGGCCTTGTTCAACCACTTGACACTGCCGTAAAAAAACCATTCAAGGCATATGGCTAGCAATGGCTGGCGGCCGTAGCTGGAATAAACTAGTAGTATATGGAATCAAGTATAGAATAGAGTATATATGCCAAGGTATATGTAGCTACTTTCGGGATATAGAAGTATAATCCTAGAATCATATAATCCGGGGATATAGTAAGCCTAGGAATATTAGTAGAGGTGGCTAGGCTATGAGCACAGTAGCTGCCTGACTGAAGTTGGGGTATATGTAATCAAGTGTAGATATATGCCAAGATATATCCTACAATCATATAATATGGGAATATGGCTAGTAATGGCTAGCGCGAGCATAGCTGCGGCCTGAATGAACACTCGTGGCGCCTTTCGACAGCCTCGCATTGTATGGTCAATAGGACTATTGAGGAGCATAGAAACACAGAGGCGGGATACACTACGGGATGGGGGAACAACTATGTAAGTATGACTGGGGAGCCATTAGGATTAGGCATGACTGCGGGAGTATACCCAGTGCCGATCTCCTTCCTGGCAGGCTGCTATATATAACATGTGCTAGTTGGTCAGCTGATTGATCCAACCTACCCTAGTCGTGCCCAAGTAGCTTGCATGTCACGGGTTCAGCTAATTACCTCTCTACCTCGCTAGGCAACCAGACTACCCTGTACCACGGCCGAGGCTGGAATGCCCATAGCACTGGCAAATAAACCCCTTATGCTGTCATCTCCGAAGCTCTCTTATATATATCATCTCATCTCCCTCCTCATCTTATACCCTCTACCACCCCTATTATCATCCCTTCATATAATTCCGACGAACCTCATTACTTCACAAGTGCTTCTTCGTCTACTTCTCTTGTTTACCACCCAATAACATGAATTCACGGAGGTCCGGTGGTAGAAGGTTCATTCTCCATACCAATGTCAGTTGGTGCTTCTGAAGGTGAAGGGGAGGGGGAGGGCTGTTTACGTGACCGGAGAAATCGGTCGCTAAAGGATCTACGTCAGCTGGAATTCCATACAACCAATGCTCACGTTATTTCTGCTACACAAGACCGTCACCATCAACTGCACATACACTCGTGGCGCCTTTCGACAGCCTCGCATTGTATGGTCAATAGGACTATTGAGGAGCATAGAAACACAGAGGCGGGATACACTACGAGATGGGGGAACAACTAAGTATGACTGGGGAGCCATACCTTCTACCACTGGACCTCCGTGAATTCATGTTATTGGGTGGTAAACAAGAGAAGTAGACGAAGAAGCACTTGTGAAGTAATGAGGTTCGTCGGAATTATATGAAGGGATGATAATGGGGGTGGTAGAGGGTATAAGATGAGGAGGGAGATGAGATGATATATATAAGAGAGCTTCGGAGATGACAGCATAAGGGGTTTATTTGCCAGTGCTATGGGCATTCCAGCCTCGGCCGTGGTACAGGGTAGTCTGGTTGCCTAGCGAGGTAGAGAGGTAATTAGCTGAACCCGTGACATGCAGGGTAGGTTGGATCAATCAGCTGACCAACTAGCACATGTTATAGCAGCCTGCCAGGCGGCACTGGGTATACTCCCGCAGTCATGCCTAATCCTACTGTAGTAATTGGTAATGAATCACAAAGATCTTCCTTAGTTATCGATGGATGGACATTAGGTGACAAGCGTATCATGACAACACATGTTGTTGGGGACTCCTGGGACCAGTTCTGCAAGGATAAGAAGGATATGGTTTGCAAGGCATTCCGGGATGTTGAAATAACCCTTCCAATTGATTGCAGTCAAGATCACCAGCTACAGATCAAGGGTATTCCAGCTACTAGTTTTGTTATTGGCGATGGTAGTGTTGATCCGGAGTCCGAGTTTGCTGATTCAGTATCGGGCGCTGAGTTGGAAGGAATGATACCGATGCGTTAGAATACACCTGGGTGGTTGAGGGTTATGTTCATACTATTCCCTCCTCCATTACACCTCCATAGATAGATACCAGTTTACAAGTCATTTTTTGATACTGTATTGTAGGATAGCTGCGTGATGTAGAGGCAGAATGTGCATTCCCGCGGCTCGGTTATTCAGACATATGGATGTGGCAGGAATGACAATGGGCACGTGGTGGGGATGGTGTGGGTGGGACCAGTAGAGTATTAAATAGATATAGAAATAGAGTGAAGTCGGCTTGTATGGCATGTTAGGTAGTGCAATCGCATATGCCAGGCCTATGTGAGCATAACATCGCATATACATGCATATGCATTGCATATCTGCTATAAAGACTTTTGATCAAGTGATTTTGTTACCGACTAGCAGACTGTTGAAAAATAAACAGGCTAGAGGCGACAGCGGAAGATTCTAGGGGTTAGTCTAGTATGTAGACGGACTTGGAGTTCGGGCTTGAGTTATTCGATATATGGAAGTTTTCAAGGGAATCCCCATCGATAGTGATTTATGGAGGTGATTTGCTCTGCCTTTTATCTACAGCTCGCAATGCCTGAAACAATCATCAATGTCATTATCGATGTCGTTATCGATGTCGCCGTGATGTACATATTAGGTGACAGGTAAACATTATTCCAACTCTCCAGGTAGTATATATAGACAGCTCTCTCTAGTCCTACCAGAACAGCCGTCAATTAAAATCTTTCTCTACTCTTGCCTTCCTCCCCTTTTCTCCTCTCATTCCTGTAAAGATTTACCCTGAAGCCTTACTAGACAAAGCTTAGGACTATCCCACATAGTTCTCCACCTCCTTTACCTTCTCCACGTACCGATTTGCACTTTGTGCTCTGTCCCAGGTATTCTGGGCAAGTAGCAAGGCCTCACCGGGTGTGAGAAGTGGCTTTTGGTACAGCGTGTAGTTTGCTACTAGGTACAGTACTTTTGCTGCTGTGCTCACCACTCCTTATCTTCCAAGGACCTTCCATCTTCCTTCACTGCTTAAAGAAAGATGTCTGTAATATTCCGTGGTGGGTTTTCATTCCCACAACTGTTGAATGTCTGACACAAGCAAGTAGAGTACTTATTGGTGGTTGAGTAGGTTCCGTTCGTGGGGTGAAAGGGTTGGCAATGTCCAGAACAGTATGTGAACTTGATCGCCAACCTCCCAGGCTTACATGGCCCATCGCTAGTCCAGTGGCTCATTGCTTATAAGCCGCGTTTTGTTTCTAGTCCCTCAACCGCCCATGCCCCAGGCAACCAACTGGATTCACGGGGATGCAAACATCACAATCAAGAAACCTGGTAAGTAACACTTATTTCATATTTAGCGTCCCTGCTAACTGCTTAAAGAGACAGAGCTGTTTTGTTGGATTCACGGGGATCCAAGTCCCTTTCCCGCCGTAATTGACCGATATAGAACCATTGGAAATCGAGAAAACGTTATCATATGTGTGTGCATAAATAAGGGGTTCTTGGTTCTTGCATTTAGTTACGCCAAGTAGAGATTTAGCAGAGGGTGTGCGACTGAGATAGGTTCCAGTGGTGATTCAGAATAGTCTCACTAATTCCAGTGGCAATTCAAACGTTTTCTCTATCGAGAAAGGGATGTAAAACATCATTGATAAGAAGTCACATGACCAAACGATACCACGCTAGGGTGATTAGTGTGGTATCGTTTGGTCACGTGACTACGATGCGAGTGCTGTAGGTGTGTGTGCCAGGTTAGCCAATAAAGCGGTGAATCTTAAATCTTGACTTTCCTTATGCATAATTGTCTAACTAATTCCAAATTCGCCAGCTCAAGATCACTGCAAGTCTTCAATTCAGCTCCCCTGACCCTCAAAATTCAGCTGTCTTTCAGCTGAATACAGCTCTCGGTCGCAGAATGTTTATACATGTCCACCATGCGCCGTAGACATCAACACCGCAGATCTCAATTGACATTGCTACTCATGCCCGTCCTGTTGTTTTCTCTGTCGAATAGATAACCGCGTCGGCGCGGATATCAATTGTCGACAGGCGTCACGAGCTACGGAATCATGTTGTTGGCGGAATAGCTTTGGCGGACTGTCATTGGCGCCTGATAGGTAATCTCAGGGTATCCATTTCAATGAGACTGGGCTTGTAGTATTTTTTGGCACCATCAGGTGTGTCAGGCATGATGAGAATGCCCTGTAGTATCTGCGTTGACGGGTTATCGAGTGTGTTAATACAACTGAAAATGCGATAAAAATACAGGTGATATAATGAGTTCAAGCACACCCTCAATTCAAACATGAATCTTTTTCTCCGCCATTGTATCAGTTTTCAGAAATATCAGCTACCATGTCAAAATCCTCCAACTCAGAATCCACATCCATTTCTACACCATCGGCATCTGGAACCTCCTGTTCTGCATTCACTTGCCTTGTAAAAT
>Ga0307514_10002094_pt1 | contig 21526 bp, 21 predicted proteins | sample 16_EM_MG_FD_203088 | JGI IMG/M metagenome (GOLD analysis project Ga0307514, IMG submission 203088) | Populus trichocarpa ectomycorrhiza microbial communities from riparian zone in the Pacific Northwest, United States - 16_EM | ecosystem: Host-associated > Plants > Roots > Unclassified | place...
CGACAGGGGCAAGCGAGGCCGATGGGGGCAAGCGAGACTGGTGGGGGCAGGCGAGACCGGTGGGGGCAGGCGAGGCTGGTGGGGGCAGGCGAGGCCAATGGGGGCCGTAAGCCGCCGGGCCAAATCCCTAGTCAACACTTTCTCCTTCTCTCTTCTCTCTACCTCAAGTCTATGCCCACGGTTCTCCCCATATCGCAACATAGAGTGTGGCATATATGGACCGCCTCCCCGGCGTACGGCTTATGGGCTTCAGCTGGGCTGATGGGGATCATGATCTCACGATGATGATGGTCGTTCCAGACTCAGCTGGAGATGCCAGCTGAGTGCGCATGCATGCGTACAAGGCATAGTCTAAACGCCGTATATAAGATCACACGATTGTTCCAGTAGTTTAGAATATACAAGCTTCTAGCAATCAGTATTTCAACATAGGGAGTGGCCAGTAGCAAGAGTGAGAAATAATGAAACCGTGTACCGGTGCTTCGAGAGGCCTCACTAGACAACGTTCTAGACCATATAGCAACCATTTGATCGCCAGTCATCTGGAATATCTATTTGGACATTACCAGAGTCTGAGTATTCTGGTATTTGTATGGCAATTAATGTTAGTTAAGTATCACGGAATTTACCGCATTGGCGGTGAGGTCACGAATTTGCCTGCTGCAATGTCAGCAATTCATCCTTAAACAAGCACAAATAACGCTATCCTTACCAATGCTTCGTTTCTTCGGGTACCGTGCTGCCGCCTCTCACCGAGGCAAACCTATACGATTGTATTCTCAACGACCCGGGTGTCTTCAAAGGGGACCGGGGATAGGTTGCATTTCACACCGTAACCTTGCGTCATGTTACATACTGCTCTTCGTCGTTATCACATGGCTTTCGCTGAAGCACCCAGCTTCCGAGCATTCTTCAATGCCGTTCACAAACAATACAGGCCATAGAGAGGAAGAGAGGAATGGATATGTGAGAGGTAAATAAGGAGAGTTGTAGGGTGTGGTTCATGTTAGTGGCGTAGTCATAATAGCTGCGAAAAACTTGCCTTCCGAGATAGTGGAGGTCATGGAATAACGGTCTCATTTTCATCTGGTACGGAGGCAGGTCGCTCAGAGTTACGCCGCAATAGAGTTTCTCTATCCCTAAATTTGCAAACAGGCTTTATTTCCTCTAGGGATGATCGGAACAACGTTATTTACCGGTGCGATAGGATGTCGCTGTTACACGAGCGGGCACTGGAGCACCAGACATCACTCAACAAACTAAACTCTCCCACTGTTGCGATATAGGGAGAACCGTGTACATAGACTATACGACAGAGAGAAAAGAAGGAGAAAGACTCCTGATATATACAAGAGAGTTCTATACTTTATACTTTACTATCAGCCCAGCTTACAGTCAGCTCGTGTTCGGCCTATTTATGCAAGTCCCACTTCGCGTCAAACATAGATCCCGAGAATTCAACATCGCATCGAGCCAAATATTTGGGTTGCCATGAAATTCCAACCCTTCAACCATGCCATCGCATAGGTGACATCATCAATCGACGCTACACGTTGCTACGGCACCTCCAGGTAACGTACTAAGGCCCAGTGTGATGAACCATAAACAAAGCAGCAGCAATGGTAAATAGGATTCTCCAGATACTACGATTACATCTGTATAGATTTAAATTCATTGTAAGTTAATTCTGTGGTGGCCCGAGGCTGAGTGATGGGGTTCGGTGCCACGATCTCCTATATCTTACATATGCTGACACCACTGATACACTATAGTTTAATCAAAGCTTTCAGTCTGAGCACTATTTGCACCGTCTAAATGTGTAAGGTGACAGTAACCAGCCGCACGAACCACGTTCGCCTGAGTATCCACGATCCGGAGCCAAATGTTGATGTGCATTTGGTTCGATGGAGCTATGTACGTTACTCATATAGCCGTGAGTAATATCGGAGGTCAGTCGGATTAGATAACGTAGGCCACGGACAATCTGAAATTTACGTTCGAAAATTTCGCCAATTAAGTGTGAGATCGACTATAAATCTACCAGCAGCTGTGCGGTATGGAGTAAGAATTCTCGCTGAGATTTACCTGAGACTCACGTTCTTTTTATCTTGCTGACACGTTGGGGATGTTGGGTTTTCTTGAGTCATTTTGCCGAAGACTTCCGGGATCGACAGCCCGGGCCGAGCCGAGTTGACGATCACTGCCCGCTAAACTCTAAATACCAACACTTAATGATTTACATCAGGGTACCTTTGCATACAAACAAGAAACTTGGCTAATCCATCCACTTTCGCTTTGTCTTCGATTGATTTAGCATCCAAATAGATGTTTTTAATAGAATTGTTCTCATAGCAACGAACGAAATCGGATGGCGTGATCGTAACGGGAAGGACTCTCGAATCTTCCGGCGCATAGTCAAGTGCGTAGCCTCCCATCAATACAAAATATGCTAATTTCATGCTGAAGTCTTGAATCAATGGTGACATAATCTCAAGTCCGAACGCGGTTTTCACCGGCAATGCTATACAATCCAGCAATCTTTTCGAAAAGGTAGTGCACGGAGGTTTTATCCCAGATCCTCGTATGGAATCTTCAGAATACGCCGGCGGATCTCCCATACCCAGAGGTATTGATTCAACGAACACCAAAGAACCAGCTCCGGAGTAAACATCCCCATTAACAGCTTAGCAGATTTGAACCCCAAGAACCGACCACCGCCCGGTCTGGTGACAACATTAAGGTGAACGGCAGTCCAGACACACAGTGCGAGAGTAATGACATATGGAAGCACAAGGCCTATAGTTCCGCGACCCCGCAGTTCCGCAACCTATGGCGGTTCTGGTTCCAAAACTGGTAACGCGGAAGTAGGAAAGATGAAGGTGGCCGCCGAAAGTATCGTAAGGGGAGTTTCGATTCGGTTTTGCTGTCTTGAATGTTATCAGTAGGCGCACTAGGTCATTTTGGTGCAAAGATGGTGTTTGGCTACTGCACCTCTTCATTCTGGACTGGAATGATCTATCAGGTTGTCGGGTGGATGTTATGGCTTCAATATTTCGGTATTGCAGAGATAGGTGTACGAGTACAGAGGTCAGTCTCGCTTTCCCGCAAAACGCCGTCGTTCGGATAGCAAAGGATAGCTAAGAGTGAAAGTGGTGTCGACAGCTCAGACGTGAGGAGTGAAAATCTTGCAAGTCGAGCAAATTTGTTCTGCGTTTCGCCATTTAGGGGTCGTTGTTCGTTTGGCTTGCTTTTTATCTGCAGCTCAAACGCAACCCCCGGCGGGCGGAGGATTTGTTGGCATCAGCCTGCATGTTAGCCTAAATTTAATGTCTCGGCACAGCTATCGTGGACCATTCATGTGCGGCATCTGCACCAACAGCTAATGTAAACATATACTCAGGTTAGGCTGTAGAAGATTGGACGCCCCATTCTGGCAATGGACTTTTGCTGTGGGAGCAGGGTGTTGTACTCGGGTTTGGCAGTTGTTATACCCATTGCTATACCATATCTACTTACGTAGTTAGTTTGTTGTCGTAACAAGCTGGAGAAGGAGCGTTCGATCTTCTACAGCCTGACCCGAGTACACATCTTGTGTTGCTTCGAAGAAGTCTCATTGGCCGGAATCGTTTTTGGTGTGGCTAGGCCTCAAGTTCATTGGTCCTGTTGTGACCTATTCGTGGTAGCCGCCCATCCATGGACAGAGTGGTTCCACGAATTGTACCACCATTCATGGACCCATAAATGGGACAGGTGAAAATAAGGTATGCACATTAAAAAATAGCTTCGCTTATAAAATAAGTACTACTGGAGATTTCTTTTACGATTGAAAGTGCATTGGCTTTGCTTCGCTTTTACATATTTCTATTTTTTATAAGCCTATTTGCTTTGCGTTTCTGGAATATATCTCATTTATAAGTTTACTGGCTTCGGTGCACTGCAATGTATATCTTTTACAAGTCCACTGGCTTCACTTCGCTTCTACTATCTCCATTTTATGATAAGCGTATAGGCTTTGCTTTGCTACCATATATCTCACATATAAGTCTACTGCAGCTGGCTTTGCTGCACTGCTATATATCTCTTTTACATGCCCATTTACTTCGCTTGTATGTATTTTTTTTACAAGTTAGCTGGCTTCGATTTGCTAATTTACTGACTTTATCTGTAAATATTTTACTCAGCTAACTTTACCAGTAATTAAATTGCTGGCTGTCAATAGTCCTCTTGGTGGTGCGAATTTAATTTGAATAACTTAATTTTATTTGTCCCATTGATGGAACCGCCCTGTCCGTTGATGGTACTCCCCGTCCATAGATGGGGTGATTCCGCGAATGGGTCAGAAAAGTCTCAAATATTCGGCATGTGGCAGTGCTTCGGTTTCTGTGGCGTCATTCGTGATCTTCCCCATCATTATTTTCCTTGGGACTTGCGCGTCATTGCCACGTGACGTTTTGTTGCTATAAGGGAGAATGGCAGAGATAGCTGTAGAATATCAGCTAGAGGTGAAAGGTAAAAAGAGAGTCAGAATAACCCGCACGTATGCGAGTCGCCGTAGGTTGCTAGGGCGCGCAGCGGCCGAGTAACCGGAGCAATAAGCAAACGTGCTCCAATCCTTTCTACTTCTGTATGAGATTTGTGAATTTCTTTATCCACTACTCAAGTGTGCTATTGTTGTTGTTTATTCATACTGTATGCACTCTAACTAGAGTATGACAGGACCTATTACCCCCTCCGCCTCTGGGCGAGCCGGCTAGATGGCGGAGCTCCCCCCCCGCTCCCCTTCATCCCCGCTGCCATATGAAAGTTGAGAGATAGAAAAGAAATGAACTGAAAAGAAGGAGGAAAGGAAAGGAAAGAAAAGGAAAACAAAAGAACGGATTACTCAAGTGTGCTAACCAGATCTTCATATTGACTCCAAAGCTCAGCGATGTTCACATCCTATCGGAGGCGATGCCGCCACCATGCCTCGTGCTAATACAAGTACATCCACAAAAATTGCTGTTATCAGCGAACATCTAACTTATCACCGCAGCTCTATTGGTACCAACCTTGAGCCACACCACCTTGCGACGTATAACGCCATTGATTGCCATGATAAGCACTGCAGAGCGCCTATTCGCAAGAACAGATTTCTTCTCAACCGTAAGAACTAGTTTCAGGATATCAACGTAAAGTGTTTGGCACTCCAACTTCAATGGTATACAAATTCTGGGCACAATTGTACAATACATGAGTGGAAGACACGAGGACTGAGCATCGATGTTGAGGTAAAGTACATTGCGATTCTGCCCTGGGCTATTTGTGGTGTGTCGGTATATGTTTGCATCATTGATCGTGGCGAGCTGTCGCAATGAGGTAGCATCTTATGGCGAATCGAGATACACATAGAGAGGAAAGACTATAAGATGTAGATAAGATTTCTATCTGTTATCGGTTAACTAATCATCCTTGATTAGTTTGGTACGAAAATTAACATCGTATAGAGCTACTCAGAATAGGTTCCTCCATGCATTGTTACTACATTCTATATCAATGTAATAACAGGTCGGGACGGTGCGTGAAGTTTTTGAAGGTTAGACTGGCAAGACACTGTCCCTGCTATGCAGAGCCTCAATGCACTCAGAACTGACACCACCGGGAAAAATGACCTTACGCGACGCGTAACTCATAGAGAAGCTGTTTTTGGGACGGTAATTCATTGCATATTTGACGCGTAGCACTATGAACATGCTATGGACCTACATGTTGACTAGATTACAACGATATGCATGCGATTTTGTGCACTGCATACTATACATCACATTGCATACAACAAACTTGAAAGCAGGCCGCCAGATGCACTTCATTGCACCCTGGTCGCAGTCTCAGTCTCGGTCTCAGCCAACGTGACGTCTCTTGCCTCCCCTGCTGCCTCCTCTTCTTCGTCCACATCCGCCATCTCTTCTTCATCTCCCCCTCCTTCCGCCACCCCCTGGGGCCTAGGGCCAAGCACCACTCTGTTCGAGCCCGTTGCGATGTCCTGAGCTGCACTCGTGGGCGCTCGTCCTGATACCTGTATTTTTCTGCTCAGCCGCGCCGCTTCGGTGTCTTCCCTCTTGTTCCCGCACCTGCTGCTGAATGCGATGTGATATCCTTCGCAATTAGGGCACTTCTCCAACGTGTGGCCGCAGAGTGAACCCTGCTTTGCAGTGCATCCCACCGCATTGCACTTGTGCTCGCTTGTCCAGTGATGGCCTCAGCAGTAGACACATTTGGGCTTGCTGCCACACTTGTTCTCGATGTGGCCCCATCCACCGCAGAGCTCACACCTGCTCTCAGGTCCTTCGTTGATGTACATTTCGACTCGGTACCACATCCCCACCGCCTTGATGCCTTTCTTGAATAAGCTCTGTACGACCATGCTCCCCATTACAACGAAAACTACCAACGACGCGGCAATTTCTCCGTTCTGCCTTCTCTCCCTGATGGTAGGTGAGTTCACCAGCCACCTTACTTGGTTGGGGATCACTATACCCTTATTGTCCGCTTCGAATTCTTCTCGCATCTTCTGCAGGCGATCCATGTACTTCCCCATGTACCGTATGAGAGGGACTGGGTCAATCAGTAGCCTTTCCAAGGACTCATTCTCTTCGACATCCACGACTCCTGTGTCCGCTGTCCTCGCTGCAGTGATGATGACGTCTCGGTTCTGCCGAGCCATCTCTGCTGTCGCATTCGGGTGCATGATTGCATTAATTGCGCCATTGGCATTCCGTTTGGCGTTCATGATCCTAATATAGGCCGGTGCCTCCTGGTGGAATAGAGCTCCGTTGATCGCTGACGTGATTTCCTGGTCCATTGTATTGGAGAGCGGTATGCTCTCGTCTCTTCTTAAGATTAGGCGTCTCTCTGCCATTCTTGATCCAGCTGTCGGGCCGGGGCCTGGGCCTGGGCCAGGGCCTGGGCCGACGGGTGCCCTCTGACTCTTGGCTCAGGGTGGGACGGTCTCCCACTGTCTAGCAGGTGTGGGTGTGGGTGCTGACTTTGGCTCCGGCACGGTGTGGTGGGAAAACGGCTCCCACCACTACAAAGCCACGCATTTGAGCTGGTACGTGACTGCGTTAGGGTTATCGCGGCTCTGCATCACGCCATCAACGAGGTTGAAAAACCTTAGCTGGACGGCATCCGACACCACGATCCAGGCAGACATCACCAATCACATACCTATCATCATCACATCTCTTTCCTTCTGCTCTCGGTTGTTTCTTAGTTCTAGCCAATCAACTATCTCACTGCTGCTACTGCCTCCCTACACTCCTCGAAACAAATCATCCATTATCGTAGCTTTCTACGGAAGCTACCCTGTGCGATCTCCTGATCCGGGATTTCCGCCACAACGGGCGGCGGTTTTGGCTGTAGTTTGAGCTGCAGTTTGGACTTGGGCTTCGGTTGCTGCTAAGGCTGCAGGCACTCCTCTGGTCCCTCTTCTCGCGTCGTGTCTGCATGTTGGGAGGCTTCCAGCCCCCCACCGTCCGTCCTCGCTGTCCCTTCTCTTTCTCTCTCTCTCCCCTCCTGGCCTTGTGCTACCCCTCTCATGGTCATTGTGATCATGTTCGTGATGCCCGACCCACACAGCTTGTCGTCCTCATACCGGGCGTCCCACTTCTGCTCTCTCTCAGGGATCCACGTCATCATTGCCAGCCGCTGTGCCTACTCGTGGACTACCCAGGCGTCCATCAGGTGTGCGAGATGTCTAACTATTCGGTGCAGCTGCGTCAGTTCCTGTGCCTGCTGTCGTATCGTCCTCTCCATGTGGCTCGTGCAGTCGCTGGGGTCCGCCGGGGAATCGCTCCTCCATCTCCATGTTCCGTACTCGTTTCTCTCCATCTGCTCAAATATGGTTGCGCCCGCAGTCTCCGCGGCGATGGACCGCCGTCCCCATCTCCATCGCCACATCCATTGGCGCGTCGCTCCTCCCATTTCCAGCTACTCCCGCGTCCATGTCACTCCTCCCGTTCACTCTGAATTCGGTCATCACTTCTGTGAGGCAAGCCTCTTAGTCCTTGTCGTCGCTTGCTCGTTGGCCGACCCGTTGGGCCAGTCTCGTTTTCTGCCAAGCCACTACGCGAACCCACTCCGTTGCGTGGGTCCCTGTGCGCGCCCTCCTCCAGCGGTCATGCTGGTGCTGGGACGTTCGCTCCGAGGTCAATTCGACATCTAGAATCGATTGCCGCCCTCAGTTTTTTAATTGCTATCGTTGTTGTCGACATATCGCGCTATTTCTGTTTCGCTAAGACTTTGGTCGGTTGTAACGCCAATGGTGATGGTGTTGGCGATTATGATCATTGTACCAGAAGAACTTATACAAGTAGATTGGCTACGTCAATGTCAGCATCAAAGCTTCCACAGACTTCGAGCCTTCTACTAGCCAAAGCTTCTACAGACCTAGAGCCTTCTACTAGCCAAACTCCGGGAAAATTGACCTTACGCCACGCGTAACTCATAGACAAGCTGTTTTTGGGCCGGTCATCCATAGCATATTGGACGCGTGGCACTATGAGGTCCTATGGACCTGCAAATTGACTAGATTACTATGATATGCATGCAATTATGGGCGCTTGATACTATACATCATGCTGCATTCAATAAAACTGCCAAATGCACTTCATTGCACGCTCCCAAGTACGCTCTGAAGTACACTCCCAGCCTCCTTGACTTACGCACCCAACTAAGCTCTCAAGACGCTCCCAAGTACCCTGCGAGTACGCTCCCAAGTACACCTCCGAGTATGTTCTCAAGTACACTCCCGGGAATGCTCCCGGGGATGCTCACACTTGCACTCGATGGCACACAGCCAGCCTGCTTGGCTCCTATACCAGCGCTCAAGAAGCTCTCAAGCACACTCCCGAGCACGCTCTGAAGTACGCTTCCAATTGCACTCGATGGTACACTCCCAGCCTACTCGGCTCTATGCTCCCAAGTACACTCTGAAGAGGGAAGACACTCCCAATCTCACTTGACTATATGCTCACATGTACCCTCCTGCATGATCGATCCAGAGACTTGCTGAGTTGCAGAAGCCAGGCACCGGGAGGCATCAGTTGCAGGCGCTGTGGTGAAACGGCAGAGCAAGAAGGCAGAGACCTCATCATCAACACTGCACCGCACCTCTTGCGGCATTCCAAAGGCAATTCGTGAGAAAGCGCGGTTCTGGCTCGAGGAGCGTAGGAACAGGGTGAGAAGATATGATACTACCCGGCCGTGAGGATCCACGAAATCTCGGAAAGAGCAAGTGAAAGCGACAGCTGGAAAAGATTGAATGTGTATTTCGTTGTATGTGATAAGATGATATAAGATGAGATTCCACCTACCCGGGGCCTCTCGAATATCTACTCCCTGTCACTCCGTCCATCTCTGTTACCCATATATCTCCGTCTGCCCCCGTCGCCCAGTCCATCTCAGTCAACCCTGTATCTCCATACACCCGCCATAGCTCAGTCCTCTGCCAAGCTGAGTGGCAGTGGTGGTGAGAAACGGATGTTCCAGCCACAGCGCCAGGCTGCGGGAGGCGTCAGTTGCAGGCGCCAGGCACTGACAGGCGTGAGGCAGGTGGCGTATGGTGGGCAGTGTTTGGCGGGCGGCATGTGGCGTGTGGTGTGTGGCAGATGGCGGGCTGCGTATGGTGGCCGAAATCATGACGTTGGTCGATATCATAGTCTGAACCTTATCTTTAGCATGGCCACCGTGACAAGATCTCACTATGCCTCATGAGAGTCATGGTATTGCCAACTGTAGCCATAGATTCCGCAGGAAAGGTAGACAATTGCAGTTTGGGGAGAGTAGATCTCCAACTCAGATTGTCCAGTGGAAGCTAGTGCCCACTTCCCATCGATTGTGGGCGTATGTGTGCAGAATCGGTCTCGGGCTAATTGAGATATTCGCGATGGTGATGGCGATGGCAACGGTGATGGCGATGGCGATGGTGTTGGTGATAGTTATAATGATCATAGTACCAGAAGTACTTAGACAAGTAGGTTCACTACATCAACATCAGCATCAAAGCTTCTACAGACTTTGAGCCTTCTACTAGCCAAAGCTTCCTCAGACCTAGAGCCTTCTATTAGCCAAAGCTTCCACAAACTCAGAGTTTTCCATAGGCCAAAAGCTTCCTGCGGAAAACTCTACACCTCCCGAATATGCTCCTACATGCTCGATCCAGAGACTTGTTGTGCAGTGTTCGGTGGGTGGCGTGTGCGTGTCGCCGGTGCCTGATAGTGGGGGGCGGGCGGCCGAAATCATGACGTCGGTCTATTTCATAGTCTGAATCTAATCTTTTGTGCACCCACCGAGACGAAATCTCACGATGCCTCACGACCATGGTGTTCACAATTGCAGCCTTAGATTCTGTAGGAATGGTAGACAATTGGATCTTGGGAAGAGCAGATCTGCGACTCAGATTATCCAGCGGAATCTGCTGCTTGCTTCCCACAGATTGTGGACGTATGTGTGTGCATTTCGGCCGGGGCTGATGGTGACGATGACGATGGTGATGATGGCAATGGTGATGATGGTAATGGTGATGATGGTAATGGTGATGACCGCAATCGTGATGGTGTCAGTGATGGTGATCATAGTACCAGATCCACTTAGACAAGTAGGTTGGCTATGTCAACAATAGCATCAACGCTTCTACAGACTTAGAGCCTTCTATTAGCCAAAGCTTCCAGACTTAGAGCCTTCCATTAGCCAAAGCTTCCAGACTTAGAGCCTTCCATTAGCCATTGGTTCCACGGACATAGAGGCTTCTATTAGCCAAAGCTTCCACAAACTCAGAGTTTGCCATCGGCCAAAGGCTTCCAGTGGAGGAGAACTCTACTCCTCCCGAAGCGCGGCTCTCAAGCAGGCTCTCAAGCAGGCTCTGAAGTAGGCTCTAGAGCAGGCTTTCAATCGCCAGCGGGCTCTCATGCAGACTCGCAGCGATAGTGTGTACAGCAGCAGTATCACAGCAGGCACTGATGACAAGTATAGGTCCATCTCTGGCCAGCAGCAGTATATAGTTCCATAGGCCCACGCGCACATCTCTATGAATCGACTATAGATGACTATAGGCTGCGCGTCGCGCAGGGGTCCACGGGAAGCTTGCTATGAGCTGCGCGTGTGCGCGTGTGCGCATAGTGCAGCCTATAGTCGATTTGCACTTTTGCCGATGTGCATATATCAGAATGTTCCATGGTCCTGACCAATCCAGTAACAGCCTCAAACGAGTTGTAGTAAGTAACAGTTGATAGATGGTTGTACAGCAGGTAGTAGAAACCCGGACGCGATTATAGTAATACACTTTAATAAATTCCAGTGTAACTACACATTAGCATACTCTAAAGTTCAGTTAGAACAGAGCGCGGGGGAGCGAGAGCACATATCACGGCAAAATCTTCTGATGATAGTTCACTATATTATTATTCATGAACTAGTGCAACTATATGCATAGATATCACTAAGTCAGGAATATATGCTCTGTTTCAGCTACATCCCAGTGACCGTCGATGATCACATTGTCCCTAAACGGACAGTCACTGATGCGGCCGGCCTCAGCGCAGCCTCAGTTTGGACGCCTGTCCTGGTGGTGGCTAGAACTGGCTTGATTTTGGTTAGCCGGGCCAGCCCGCTTTCAAACACTGGAAGATGTGTCAGAGGACACCTCTCATAGTCGGGGTGGCCCTCCCTCTTCCCATTTGACATTTCCGTCTCCTTCTTTAACTTCCTCTTTTCCATCTGTTTCTAACATTAATATCTGTTGCTCACTGATCCGTCCGTAACACAGGGAGGGGTTTGAAAATTTCAGTTTAAACTCTAGTCTTAAATAATAGTATTGCAGGTTACACATGTACTACCATTATTGCTATAACCCCTCTGGGGTAGGCTCGATATTGCGCAGAGTATAGAAACTATAGCGCTGTTCACACTGTCATGAGTAAAGCGTATTGTACTCTGTCTCCCACATTCCTTATTTTCGGTTTCACAAGCCATATGAATTTCTTGAGGCCGCGAATATTAACCTGGTATTGATTCTGGTCGTTACGGCATCAGGAACTTTGTTCGATTCTTATTGGTCAGAATTCTGTGGCTGAGTTGCAGATCGTGGCATCAAACCCAGATTGAACTAAAATTCAAAATCCCCTTCCCAATTTGGTTGACCAGTTTTTCTCAGACCACCAAGTGTTAATACCTGCAATCGACAGGCCGTCTTTCACTTCCAAGTATCCAATTTACGATACCTCAAATATTCATGGTGTGGTTGCACAAAAATCCTTCAAAAACAATGTTTGTCCACAACCACTCACTCGATATTAGGGATAATCTAAATCGTCGACCAAGAAGTGAAAGAGGGCCTGTTTATGCCTATTTCGAGTATAAAACACTTTGTGATTGGAACACAATTCGTTGACTTTATTAGACTTGAACGGATTAAATATCCAAGTGGAAGGTATCTTAACCGCCAATCAGTTTTCTCTGGCAGCAGAGACGGTAGAGATTAACTTACTGGAATCTGGAGAAGGAGCTGGACAGAAGACAGTCTACCTAGGCTACGTTGTGGAAAGTCCATTTCTCACAACTACTGGCAGAGTAACGGGTGACGGTAAGCGCACTTGAAATACACACTTGAGAGTGATGGGAAACGCTCTTGGGAAGTGCACGCGAAGTAGATGGGAAGCACACGGCTGTGCGTATAAATCGGTATCCCTATTATGATAATCACGTTAAACTATGGCCAAATTAGAAACTTCTAGTATCTCGGCACTACCGCTAGATTCCTGGTTCAGCATTCCCCAGCAGCTGGAATAGAAACATTCAGAAGTAGAAATATCCGGGGGAATTTAACAATCGCCTCCTGAAATAGCAGATAACACTCGACCCTCTGAACTGGTTTCATCAAGACATACATTTTGCCTGCTTAAGATAGCTCTGCGACACCCGGTTGTGATATCGATAACCCTATTACCATTCGTTCGATAAAGCAGGGAGCCTCTCTGGTCAGTTCAAGGAACCGGTATTACGGCTAAATTAACTCTTCCTAGCTCTACGCTCGGGAGAAGCTGAAGCGCGAAACAGTCTCCCACCATGATAAAAATGATCGGCTTCATATGGCCCAAAGCAAGAAACTAGTTAAGAAATTTCTGAAAAATAATCTAGACCGATGAACCAGTGGTGGTAGTTCGTGCAATGAAATCCTCGGTGGTGCCTTGGCATCATGACAATCCTGGTTATCGATTGCTAGCGCCATCGGCGAAATTTTTACAACCACCACTTGTTGCAGTAACAAACTCTGGTGAACAAGTTTGAAAATTGAGTGGTACACCGCAATACATTGTCACTGTTACGTTCGAGAGTAGCCGAAGTATGCAGATTTGGGGATGGTGTATCACCCCCGTGCGACACAGCAATCGCTTCCAGGTATGTAGAGTTTAGCGAGCCGTCATCGTCCGCTCGGCTCGCCCGTCCTGTTGTGGAAATCCTCGGCTGAATGATGCAACACTCGATAAGAAACAGGACATTCCCGACGGGTCACTTTGTAAGTGCAGAGCAAGAAAAAAAGAATGTAGGCCCAGGCAAATCTTAGTGAGGATTCTCACTCCTTCCCGTACAGCTGCTGGGAGATTTACAGTGAATCTCACCATTAATTAGCTAAATTCTCGCATGTGAATTTCAGATTGCCCGGGGCGTGCATTATCTAATCAAACAGACTTCCAAAGGTACTCACGCCAAGTGTGCTTATGTTACATACAAAGCGTAGTGGTAGCGTTGCTGCCGATAGGATGTGAACTTCGCTGAGCACTGGAGTTAATATGAAGATTAGGCTAGCATACTTGAGTAGTCGACAAAGAAGTTCACAAATCTCAAGTAAAGAAGTAGAAAGGATTGAAGCATGTTTGCTCAACGGTACGGTTGCCAGCACACGTGCAGGTTATTCTGACTCTTTTTACCTTTCACCTCTGGCTGTTATTCTCCTACTATCTACTCCATTCTCCCTCGTGGCAATGACACGTGATTCCAAGGAAAATGACAATGGTGAAATATCACAATGGTGTTGCGGATGACGCCACAGAAACCGACGCACTGCTATATGCCGAATAATTCCGGCCAATGAGAATGCTTCGAGGCGACACAAGATGTGTATATGTTTACAACAATATGCATGCATATAACGTAGAGACCCTAATTGAGTGCGTGACTGCTGTCTACAGCTGGTCATAGCTTCTCACACGGATATGTACACAGTAGCCAATGTTGCATATCCGGTGGTGACGAGTGGCAAGTGACTCAGAGTGGCAAAGGGTGGCGACGGCATCAAGGTTTTCTCAGATGATTCTCCTGTATACAAGTTGAGTCTTTCTCCTTCTCTCTTCGCTCTGTGTCATAGATTCTACACACACGGTTCTCCCTACGTACTATAGTAACAGCCAAGAGTGGCTCTCTTGTTACTGCATACACTCAACTATCTTCCTCTAAAAGTATCTTCTAACGTGCATAACTCCTTCAAACCAACTGCGCATCAATATCTAACTCCAGATCGTGGACACAGGCGAACGAGGTTCTTGCGGCAGGTTCGAGCACCCTCCACTCGCGGCGATGCAAATCTTGCCCAGACTGAAATCTACGACGGATTTATAGTACATCAGAAGTATTAGTATATGCAATCGTGATACCAAATCCCATCACTCGGTCTCGGGCCACCACCGAAATTAACTTACCATGAACATAAGCCTATTCATTCAATGAACTTGTATTATCTGGAAAAATTCCTTTTTATCGCTGCCGCCTTGTTTGCATTTCTTCACAATTGGCCTCGGGCTCCCTCCCGTCACCCTGCAGATGCCGTTGCGGTAATATTGATTGGTGATGCTACTAGTGGCTATGCCTTGGTTGAAGAGTTATAGTGTCACGGTGACTCAAATATCTGCCTGGACGCGATCTTATATTCTTGGGGTTGATCTTGTTTGTCTCGAAGCGGAATGTTGCGTATATTGACCTGACCGAACTGATATTCAGCCAATCAGCTGAGAGTAAGGCACCAGTTACGGCACACGGCACAATGCTCGCAACTCTATTCTATATTTTCGGGTCATTCTCTGCGCCCTCTGTACTATTGTCTACACACTCGCACGGTTCTCCCTCCATATCCCAACACAGGACGGTTCAGTCGATCGATGTCTGGTGCGCGAGTGAGTCTAGCCCGTAGGCCTCCGTTATCTTTGAAGAAAAAATATTCGGCTCCGTTATGGCTATTTCAGTAAGATGAGCCACACCCTACAACCAACGATAGGCTCCTGAACTTCCTCCGCCATAATGACTCTTCAATTTCCTTCCATTATGGCCCTCCCATTGTTCGGGGGCAGCCGAACGCTCGGAATCTGTGTGCTCCAATGGTAAATGCAGTAGTGTTGATGGCAAAGAGTAGTATGTAACACGACTCATGGTAAATGGTGGCAAAACGCAACCTCTCCACCGAACCCCGCACTCTGTGAGAACAACCCTGGCACACCGGGATTGCGGGCGCATAGTTCTGCTTCAGTGAGAATCGGCTGACGCACTCACACCGGAAGAAACGAAGGATTGGTGTCGCTATTACCGCGGGTCTGAGAACCAATAGAGAGCGTTGCACCGGGAGGAATATCATCCGTGAGATTCTGCAACATTCTCCGCAACTCAACGCAGCTGACAATATAACAACTGCATAGCTAGGTTGGAAGGCATTTTCTATTTATGTCTCAGAATTATCCTAAATATTATAGAAGCATATCGGGTATCGTAGCAAACATATCGTGCTGAGGTGTAGCTGGCGGAGTAACGCATGTATATCAGTGTAGGGGAATAAACGGATATTGATGGTACGCGCACGTACCTTATTGTACGCATTTTGTGCTCCATCTTTCGTTAATCACAGCCGAACCTCATGAGTTGCTACAAATTAGTTGTTGGGAGTCAGCGTATGGGGTCCCTGTGGTCTAGTCACACCTTCACCGGTATTCGAATGTATTCTACGGCCGCCAAATTCGGGTTAGCGTAAGATTTCAGGGCCGCCACGACCGCCAAAGAAAATCAGACCCCGCAGATTTCGAATCGAAATTCCCACGCAGAACGGAATAAGCCACAGTAAGAAACACTTGGACCAATTATGCTTCCCGACTAGCAGCGTGTAGAACGTCAAATGATTCAGGGCGGGCCCACTCTTTAATGCGCTAGGGCCTATATGCGTCATGAGGTGCATATGCGCAAGGCATACCGTTGCCTATAATAATATCACATTCGCGTGAGGAATTTAATACCAAATGCGGGAACCGGCTGAAACCTACTCAAAACGGACATTATTGCCATAGGTTTCAGTTCTTATTCTTATCTCAGCGCCGACTCAAGACAATACTAAGAATAGCATGGCAGACTGACACAACATGAGATGATCAACTACGAAGATGACTGTTACGGTCAGCCCAAGCCACGAGATAATATATTTGCCAATTTTTCAACATGCTTTTCAAATCCGTTACCGCACAGAGAAATTCATACCCTTTACAATTGATTTACAAAGAGTCAACACTTTTTATAACTGACGGCTGCTACTTCATAACACTGAATTCTATTCCGTTCTTGTCCCAGCGATAGCAGGTACTAAATTCCGAGACAGACAGAGCCTCCTACTAGCGGGAGACCTCTCAGACAACACCGGCCACCAACCGTGCCTTCAGGCCTAGAGGACCCTGTACCTACAGCGACTGGGACTACCTCACCCTGGAGATCGGCCGCTACGTTCATCGAACACAGCATGGTATCAACTTATTCCATCGGTCCCACGATGTTTAGTACTGATGATTAAATCACAGACTCCGATACAGTTACCTCATCGCAACGCTATATCTGCGTTTGTCTCTTCCATTCCGTCCCGTATCAACCTAAACAATCCGACCGATTTCGATCCTTCATCGTTCCATAGCTTTGGTCGACCTCAGCAATCGAATAATCCACCCAGCGTTGAATCTGGTGAAGCGGTCCCGACTGACTTTCCAAAATACCCTGTGAACCCAACGGCAAACGACGATCCGGTTGAGGCTTGTATAGGCAGATGCAATTCAACAAGCAACCTCTGGTGGTGTAGCCAGTGTAGCAGGACTAGTAGTGTAGACATAATTTTATGCGGAAGATGTTGGGAAGGACAGCTCATTCATAGCCACGTTAGCGGAACAACACACGAGAAAACTGAGCTTGAGATTCGGAAGTTGATAAACAGGTTAATGCCCAAGGCCAGCTCAGAATGCCCCACCACCTCCGAAGTATCCTTACCTGTCAATACGAAATGGTTCGGAGTTAGAATCAAATCATTCAGGGCTAATCTGGAAGTCACGAGGCGATTCAATGAGATTTCTACGGCCTTGGGCGACAATATCCCTTCTTTGGTTTGTTTTGTTGGAGAGACTGGAGCTGGAAAAAGCACTTTAATCAGCGCTCTTTTAGAGGTAAGTATTTTTTAGCATACCCGAATATGACTGCGACTAACTTCTTTCAGTTTGACAACCGTGGAAGCGAGATTGGCTCGGTTGAGGCACCAATCATTGGAAGCGATGCGACTACTCCCACCAGCAGCGACGTTCATCTATTCCACGGCCGTTCAACCTCTGACCCTGACAGACCCCTCTTTTACATTGATTGTGAAGGTATGCGCGGGGGTAACAACCCCACAACCACGGAGAAGATACATCCCAAGTCACCTATCCGCCCGCTCCATGATTACGAAATTGATTATTTGAGCCCCGATAAGTGCTCAAAGTCCTGGATGGTAAACAATCTATATCCCAGGATACTCTTTACGTTCTCCGACGTGGTGATATACGTTACGAAGGAATCCAGGTAAGAGCTACTTCTTTCAGCCTCGGGCTTGCGCATTCTAATATCTAAAGATCTTTGGAACAAATCCTTACACAGTTCATACAGTGGGCGGATGCGGTTTATGACTGTGCTGTGAACCAACCGTCGCTGCCATACGCCGTTATTGTCATCAACCAGGTCCAGGTGTGTTTTAAATCAATCTCTTCACTAATTTACCTTCTGTATGGTGACCGCTAATATTTAACATGTGACGCTAGGACATTCATGACACAAAATTGTGGAGAGATGATCTAACGAAAGACGTGTTAACCAAGCTTGCCGGTTGCATTTCCATAAATCATGACTTAAAGACCTTAGCCGAGACTCGGAGATCTCCTGATAGACCTGTCAACACAATTGGCGACCTTATTCATTGTTATTTTAGTAACATTAGAATAGTGTCCATACCGATAATGACTGAATCTCCAGCATTATTCCAGAAGCAACATCAACTATTGAGTCGCATAATTTCCGAGGAAACGAAGCTGGCCAGGATTAACAGACTTCATGCGGAACTTTTGTTGAACTGCGAGGAGCTTGCCTTATGTCTGACATACGCTTTCAAACATTACTCTACGAACAAATCGCAGCCCTTTAACTTCGCTACGTCCGCGGTCAAATGTCGTCGTCCCGAACCAAGTTTCAGAAGTCATGTCATTCAACTAGCACGGTTAATGCTGGATAACCTGCCGACAAGGCTTTCCCGTTCTGCATTCAATACTGATATTCTCGCGCCTTTGGTTGCATCTGCTCTCTTACTTGATGTTTGCCGCAACGAGTATCCAGATCGATGTAGGTTATCCAACTCTGAAAGCAGTCAAGTTAACTGACTAGTGAATAGCAGAAGCTGGGGTGATAGTGCGGTACGGAATACATTTTCGGGCTGCCATGAAAGAATTTTGGGACAATTTTTGGCCTTGTGGGTACACTGACACAGAAGGCGGCCACTGTGTTAATGTCAAGACGAAGCACCTCAAGGGACATCAAATTAATAGTGGAAAGTCAGTTGCAGGTGGCAACTACCGTAGTGGAGATGGCGATAGCATCAGGGATATTTGCGAGCAGTCCGTAAAGAGCGTTTCTGACGAATATACCAAGCTCCTCCAACGCCTCGACCAAAATGCAATACGCTCCTCGGCCGCTGTGATTCGGGCTGAAATATTGGCCGACCAACGGTATTCTAAGACGTGGAGACCACGCCCGAATGTTTCCCTAGGTGCAGGTAATCCAGATTCTGAAACCGCGGTTAACCATTACACCTGCTTCGGATGCCTATTTTCGGTCCCAGTACTGGCGCTTCCCTGTGGGCATGTTCTATGTGACACATGCATACAGGATTTCTCGCTACCGGATAAACAACGTCAGTGGGTCCGGACAGTCAAGTATTGCCCGCTGTGTGGGAATAATGAAAAGCTATACCCGGCTCCTCCCTGGACTATCTGCAACGAGCCTAAACAAGCAGCTCCAAGGGTGTTATCACTCGATGGGTAAGCTCGAACGTCCTCATTTATGGCCGGCACTGATGCCAATTAGTGGCGGAGTTCGTTCAATAATCGAACTCATCATCCTTTCTGAAATCGAGAAGCGTACTGGACTTGATATACCGATCCGATGCTTTTTCGACCTTATCATAGGCTCAAGGTATTATTTTCCATCTCTACTGGCATATACATGACTAATTTTTGTTTTAGCGGCGGTGGTATTGTTGCCCTAGCCTTGAGTCAAATGACTGCCGTGAAAGCTCTCAAGATGTTTAACGAGTTCTCACACCAAGCGTTTCAAAAACGTTTTGGAGCAGATATTCCCGGTTTTAAATATGCTGTGGAATGGCTCTATAAAGGCAAGTACAAAACAGAACCTCTTATACATTCATTGAAGGGATCTCTCGGAACTGGTGTGATGTTTGGTGACCCTGGGGATTACACACACGGCCGAAGACCTGTGAGAGTTGGCGTTACGATGACCAATATGAGCTATAAATCTTATCTAGTTACAAACTACAACCGTTCCAGCAAACCCACTACCGATGATGGTAACTCCTATCTGTCTCTATTTCACTATTGTCAAACAGGCTGACATCCCTAAGCCGGAGGTGGCATGTACAGTTTTTATCGTCCCAAGAACAAAGCTTGCGAAATGGCAATTTGGGAGGCGTAAGGATGTTCGACCCAAGACATGACTTTTGCTAATGATGGAATAGTGCCCGGGCAACATCTGCCGCACCTCGGTATTTCAAACCACATTATATCTCGGATAAGGAAGCAGAGTTTATGGATGGAGCAATTAATTACAGCAACCCGGTATATGTTGCCGATACTGAATCGAAGCTGTTGTGGCCAGACCATCAACATCCTGACATCGTTTTATCAATTGGCACTGGATACGGGCAACAGCATGGTGATTCCCATGAAGATGATGAGCCAAAGCATCCAAACTATGGCCGATTCGTTTACAAGTTACTGGAATATATGTTCAAACAACATATTTCAAAACAGTCCCAGATAACATGGGAAGGGTTTTTAGCTAACCAAAGAGTTGTCAAAGAAACAAAAGATGAACGATACCATCGTCTTAACGTGGAATTTCAGACCGGAAAACTGCCGGAACCTGATGGTATCGAGGAAATGGAATACATGGAGACTGAAACTACCTTGTACTGCAAGGAGCATCCAGACTTGATAACGGCAATTTCCAACAAACTTATCTCATCTCTCTTCTATCTGAAACTAGATGAAATAAAACAAGATCACACAGATCAGCACCGACAACTGTGCAAAGGTTTTCCATCAGATTCGTTTGACATAGGACGCTCATAGTTAACAGACTATTTAGGAACGATATTGTGTCGATTGAATGCCGATTCGCAAGGCTACGACAAGATATGCAATGTAATGAATTCTCACTATAATCTTTCTGAACCTCAGATTCGCGTACAAATAGACAATGAAGAGGCGCAACCAATCAACACCACATTTCGAAATACCCAGAGCGGAAATCTAGCAGCTAGCATAACGTTTTTTGCGTCTTCCGAGAAACAGATTCGTATATTTCTTCATTCTCCGTATAGTGAGGGATACTTTCGTCATCGGCATAATGAGGATTACTTTTTGATTAGTGGATTTCCTTGTTCTATGGCCGATTTGAAACTGTTAAATACAGAGATACAGTGAATGGGGTTCGTACCAGCTTAATCCAAGATAGGCTGATAGCTTGACAAAAGTTAATGTTTCAACAGGGGAATAGCCACCGCGATTCAACTTACGGTTTGCTCTATCGCTTATGGGATACTTTGCGCATTTTTTGGGTTATGTTGGAGGATGAAGATGCGTTTAATGTGCGCGGGGGAGCAGAAATATATCACGGCCGAACTTTATGATTGTTTTTTAACTATATAATCTGTTCTAGTCCATTCACGGAGGCGGTTCCTCCGCGGAGAGACCGGTCCATTCGCGGAGTCCCACCCTCCGTGAATGGACTGGTTCATTCGCGGAGTGTATATACAAAAGTGCTAATTACGCTCAACCAAAAAAAAATTTACTCTGTACACCTTCATCGTGATCCCTACGAGCTGTATGCCTCAACGTCGTCGTATATCTACAATGACACAGTGCTCTATGTCATCATTTGAAAC
>Ga0307514_10002095_pt1 | contig 21517 bp, 27 predicted proteins | sample 16_EM_MG_FD_203088 | JGI IMG/M metagenome (GOLD analysis project Ga0307514, IMG submission 203088) | Populus trichocarpa ectomycorrhiza microbial communities from riparian zone in the Pacific Northwest, United States - 16_EM | ecosystem: Host-associated > Plants > Roots > Unclassified | place...
TCAGCACATACCTACCAGTTACATGCTGATTGAATTGCTTAAGAAATCACAATGGAATCACAATGGAAACCCTGGGTAAGTGGGGGTCTGCCCCCAGTGTGAATGGCTCGACCAAAGAAACCACCTGGCTGGATACCTCGGCCACGACCCGACGAAGAGGAAGAGGAGGGTGGAGGTATAGGGACTGCGATGGAGGTATCGGCAGTCTTGTAGTCGGAAGGATCATCCCGTTCTACAAAAGGACTTGTAACTCGTCCAGCTGGGATCCCTTCGATGTCCAGGTTATGGGCACGATGCAAACGTTCATGCGCGATAACCAGTTGGTGGATTAAATTGTCCTGACAAGTAATCCTCTCCTCGGCCTCGTCCAAACGCCTCTCCAACCGTTCAAGCCTGCTCTCCAAATTGTCTTGACGAACCTCCTCTCTCCCAACATGTTCTGCAAGCCGATCATCCAACGCTGAGTGCATAGCTGTAAAGCGATCCTGAAGAGTAGTCATACTCTCCTTGATGGCAGCATTGAAGGAATCCCCGGCAACCGTCAGTTCTTGTGAACAGTTCTTAAGACGAGCCTCGATCCCTTGTATTGCCTCCTTCCTACGAACCATCTAAAGGGTGACCTTGTTAGACCAGACAAATAGGTCACAAGGCAATGACCCCACCTTTTGTTCCAAGTTGACAACGTGGTCGTACACGAAGGAAGAACACACGGCAGTGTATCGCATACTCTTTTCCTCTGACGCGTTACGAGGCTCCCCCTCCATACAATCCATAACCCCATATTCGATGAGGTCGTACAAGAACTCATCCTTGTAAGTAGCGGGGTAATCCTTGCGCTCAAGGAGCTTGGAGTCGGTGATCAAAGCAGCTGACCACATCATGTTGTCAGCAGACAAGTGGCCAAGGGTTTCGTTACGGGCATTCGGACGACGAGCGAGTTGTTGGATCTCCTGGTTGGAAGGATACCCCTCCCTACGACCCACGTACATCCTACTGGTAAAGCGATTGTGGACCACATTACGACGCGAGATAGACTGGTAGGGGTTGTAGAGGGAATGGATGACAACGTTGGCAGTGGTGTGAGACATAACGAGTTGGAGGGCAGAGTATAGTGACGAAGGTTGCTAAGAACCACGGACCAATCCCTCAGTATTTATCCTAACTCCTATTGGTCCCGGCCCCATCACCCATCACTCAGTTCGGTCATCTATCAAGTCCAGACCCCTCCTTAAAATTTCCTGGATCATCCTCGGTATTCGAAAGAACCCCAATTTCCACACTTCCCTATTGTCCCCAGATTACAGACTCTGACAGTTTTATTGTTCTTTTGACACATTCTTTCATCCCCTTGATTTTTATATTATTTAGAACTCTGTTGCTTCTTCGGTGATTTCTCACCTCCGACGTTTCATGTCAGCGCCCCTTTTCCCTCGACATTCATTTCTTATCTATTGCGCCATATCATGACTTCATGACTCATAATGAGCCCATCCTCCGTCATTCTTTGCTCGTATGGTAGTACATTGACGTTTTTGCATTAGTGGACGCCTTTAGTCACGCCTCATGCATTTACCATCGCAGGTAGTACTTAAGGACTGGGTTTCCTACTGTACCAAAGCAAGCTTGACAATTTTCAGATAACTTTACCTCCTCTTCCCTATTGGCGAGACAGTCTCTAGGACAAGCAAGAGTCAGGCAAGATTTCTGACTAGTCTGTTGACTATCCCTCGTTCACCCAATACCTTAAACCCGACTCCAGTAAGCAACTAGTTTGTTATTGGTTTAAGTTCCTTTAGACGTCCAAGTCTCTATCCTTTGGATCAGAGAGTATTACCAGTTCCCCAGTCTAGGACACCGCATTCGTTGTGAACGTTGCGCTGAGGCTATAGGGAAAAGTGGCCCTGACACTGACCAGGGACACCACGACTCGTCCCCAGTGTCCTCTCAACAACCAACGTCCAACGAAAGAACTATGAGACAATCCTGAGTGTTCAACAACACCATAACTACCACCTACTAGGAAAAATCCACATAGATGACGATAGGACAACTGCGATTGAGAACACCAAACAGATATCAGGCACAGTGATCTACACAGACCACTCAGGCCACAACAAGAAAATAGGAGTGGCAGTGATTATGATGAAACACAGGGGAAGACACAAGACACTCAAATACCACCTGGGAGACGAAACAGCTCATACAGTGTATAAAGCTGAAGTGGTAGCAATCATACTCGCACTTCACATACTTACAGGCTTGAAGACAGTAATTAACGAGGTTACTGTAGGAATGGATAACCAAGTGGTTTTACTCGGAATGCAAAACCAGAGATCAAAACCGGGACACCACCTCGTAGACTGAATACACGACGCGCTTGAAGATCTTCAGGTTACACAGGCAAGGATCAGAGGCAAAAGGGTAAAGGACTACAAGAAAGGATGAGGGAGGATGCGACTGGAAGATGGCAGCAAAGGATGGAAGGAATGGAACCTGAAGATAAAATGTGCAGTCAAATTCATGTGGACCCCAGGTCACGAAGGCATAGAAGGAAACAAGAGGGCAGACGAAGCAGCAAAGGAAGCGGAATCAGGAGAGTCAAGTGACCCCAAGAAACTCCCCGCCTTCCAAAGGCATACACCACTCCCAGTGAGCGTCTCAGCAACTCGTCAGGTTTTAAAGAAAGAGATGAAAAACAGATGGAAAACAGAATGGAAAACCTCACTGAGGTACACAAAAACCAAAGGCATCAACAACTCCCTCCCATCCGATGACTACCTACACATCATTTACCAGCTCCAATGCAACCAGGCCAGCCTCCCCACCCAACTCAGAACAGGACACATTCCGCTTAACACCGTTCTACACCACATCAAACATCCCAACACCCCCAACTGCCCACACTGGAAGAACGGAATACACAAAACCATACACCACTTCCTGATTGTATGCCCCCACTACAACATAGCCAGATGAGCACTACAAGCAAAACTTCCACGCTGTTGAGCTTGAGGGTGGAATGTCTAATATTTAACCAGATTTCTACCCAATATATATATATACTACCAACTCCTCTACTACCTCAGTATGAGGAACCACCCCATCAACCAATCTTCCTACCAGGTCACCCCTCAGCAACCAGGAAGACCCCAAATCTTCATAGAACATCAGAAGGCCCCAAATCTAGCCTAATTAGGACTAGCTCAAGAAGCCACCAGAAGACAATAGTATGGTCCAGAGTACCCTAGTTACCTGCACAAGCCCAGAACAGCTTAGCTGTGCATGTACAGCCAATAGTCACAGCATTCCTGTCCACCTAACAACTGTGGCAATGTAGCACTGCCCCAGCACAGGATTCTAGCACAGCCAGGGTATCCAGCCTAGCAACCAAGGCCATACAACACTGCCCAAGCACAGGAAGTACCAAATAGTAGAGCAAACAGGCAAATGGAAGACAGAAAAGTGACACACATGGAGACCATCAGCACAAGACAATAGAGAGAGCTGTGTTGAAGAGTGACATGTGACACACAGCCTAAAACAAATAGATAGAACGCAGGAAACCCAATTAGTTGTAGGTAGAAAAGTATATAATGAACTCATCCCCAGGTCTAATAGAAGGTAAGGTAACCCCCCACCTTTACCCTCACACCCTAACATCCCTCAGAGGCAGAGAGTAACCCTCTCTTTTCTCTTTTCCCCTCCCCTCTCACCCCCTCTACCTCATCTCTTGGATCTGTGTGATCAGTGCTAGTTAGAAAGCAATCACATAGCCATTTGTTGATCTGAATCCCTGAGTGAACCTCTGCAAGTACAAGTTAGTATTGTCACTTCAGTGTCAAGTTAGTCAGCCTCAAGAATATAAGAGATATTCTTGTCTGTTCCTGTAACTTGGAAGAAAGGATTTGTCTCTGTTGTGACTAAAGGTTAGAATCCTATGATAGGGTTACTTTAGGCAGAGAGTCCTTCCATTGAAAAGTCATATCCCAGCAAGTATCAGTCTAGTTTCACATTAGTTCAGTATCTGTCTCATTCACTTGAGATCCAGACCAGCAAGATTGTTTGATCAGTTTGATATCCCAAACTAGTCACACATTTCCAAGTTAAGTTCATCCCCTCTCCTCTTCAAGAACCCCTTCAAGACATCAAGTATCCCCTCACTTTATCAAGAACCCTATCATCAAGAACCCTCTCAGCAAGAACCCTCTCATCAAGAAATCCCTATCCCCCTAATCCCCTGTGAGCCAAGAGTAGTTAGTGAAGATCAAAAGCTTAAAACACCTCTATCACTACTGAGGAAGTGTACAAGTCCTCAGCAAACTCAACAGGTGATTGCTGGAAAGTCCAAAACCCCACTTAACCTGTGGAGTTGGTGAGATTACTTTCCTAATCTAACCAACCAGCCTGCTTGCCAACACAAGCGAACCAAGATCAGAAGTCACCCCACCTGAAACACCCCTGAAAAACCTTAGGGAAAACACTTGGGAGCGGCTGAGCCCAACAACGTGACTCATCCTCGATATCATTCCTCCTGAGCACACGAAATGGAATACCCCACCTCCTCACATACATAAACAACACAAACTGTCTCAAGGGAACGTTCAGAGAAGTTCACCCCACAGACAGCCTAGTCCTCAAAGAAAAGGAACCCAAGGAGAAAGCCCAGTTATGCCACAATCGCGATCAAGAAGACTGATGAGGGGCCACATCACCTTCACCCCACAACCTGACCTGAACACTTAGTAACACTAGCAGCGAGCACCACCCAACACAATCACTAGGCAAGTTGTTCCATTTTTACATTGCTATGTTACCACCTTCCTTTACCTCACAAGCCCTCCCCCCCCCCAGATGACCCAAAACACACTTCCCCTACCACAAACAATACCAAGCACAAGAACAAAGGAAAGGAATAGGAGAAGTGAAGCAAGGAGAAGGGAATTGTTGGGCCGAAAGAATGGACCAGCGGGATGGGACACGTCCCTGCACGACAAGGATTTAAAGCTCACCCACCGACACCAGACCTATCCATTCCTCTTAAATAGTGATGTGTAACATAGGCTCATCACCTTAGCACAATAAATAGGAACCCAAAAAAAAATAATCTCAGGAACTTGATGAAGCTGCACGCAAAGACATGCCCAAGGTTTTTTCAATACTTATTTGGTTCTTTGCTAAGAGCATGCTGACATGGTTTTTAGGATCCAGTGAGAAAGGACCCAGCAGGAAATTGTCTGGTGAGAAAGAACCCACAGACATGGGCCTAAAAACTCTTTGTACATCTGCTGTATGTATATGCTGCCTCAATGTCATCCCTCTCTGTCACTGATTTCAACACCCTCAGGAACCAAACTACCTCAGCATACCCATGTAGATCCAAAATCCCTTGCTTGGATTCAATTCCTCTCACCTGGACTCAGTATTGTTATTGTTGTTATGTCAGTCAGTCTTGCGTATTGTCAACAGGCATCAATGACCCAATCACTGATGATGCGTACTGATTACAGATGAGTGTTCTCACTGTACAATTTATGTGTAATTGCTATTTCTCAATGGACCTCATTGAACCTCAAAAAATTGTCATCATACCTCCACAAGTATCATTGGGTCTCAATTAATTTCAAAGCACGAGGAAGGGCAACATTTCCCAATATCTGTTGACTGGTCTGATTCCAAATGAGATGCATCACAATGCAATAGTATAGTATACATGAGGTATCTAGATGTGATCAAGAAACATTGTTCTATGTCGTTCATCCTCATCCATCCCAAGGAAATGCAGAAAATATGACACCCAATGAGGTTGTGTGATGTCTGTCTGTATGTATCAGTCTGCATCAGTCCATGTCAGCCAAACTCATGGGACTTTTTGGTGGGGATGACCTGCCACCTGGGGATACCGGCAGCTCAGGTGATGACTGCTGACTACACCGCAGACCGGCAGCAGCAGGTCCGGCGATGACTGCTGACCCCCGGAGTGGTATACGCCTACAGTATGAGATTCAAAATGCGGTGAGAACAAAGTACCATAAAGGGTAAAAGTCGACGAGGAAACATGATGAAATGCCGCATATAATAACATGAATCCGCCTAACCAAACCCTCGAGAAATCACATAGATCACTGTCAGACCGCCACCGGTTCACTGGTTTACTATAGCAGGTACAAAAAATTTACACACTACCGCGGTCAAAATATATACGCATAATACACCACCCATCATTCCATTCTCGCAAGTACTTCCTCGGCCTTGCCCTGGAATTCATCGATGCTCTTGTACCCGCTGAGGCCCATAGTGACCTCAAGTTCCGCGAGAATCGTTTTCACGATGTGCTTAACACCATCGGCTCCTCCGAGAGCGAGACCGTACACGTATGGCCGTCCCACTGATAAGGAAACAATCAACTTTATTGCGAAACAGACCACACATACAGCGCATTCGGGTGAGATAAGAACGAGACTCACGTAAGACGGCTTGAGCTCCCAATGCCAACGCCTTGAAGATATCCGGACCAGTCCTGATGGAGGAATCGAACAGCACGGTGAATCGGCCGGATGCCTGGGCCTCCTTAACCTTGGTGGATTTCATGATGTGTTCCAGAGACCAGAGAGCCGAGACTCCCGCATCGACTTGTCGACCACCATGGTTCGAGACCACGATGCCATCTACCCCCGCGTCGACTGCGAGCTCGGCGTCAGCAGCGCATTGAACTCCCTTCAACACAAGCGGTCCTTCCCAATTATCTCTGAGCAGCTTGAGTTCGTCCCATGACCTCTGTCTGCCCGAGCTCATCTCCCTGACCCACTCTGTACCCATATGAACCATAGTCTTCGCCACGGGATCCCCCTGCTGAACACGCGCGTTGATCCCGTGGGGATCGTACGGGAACGCCAATTTGCTTCGGAGCTCTGGTTGTTTACCGTATCGGGCCATGAAAACGGGGTCGGCGAACCCGTTCTGACACCCGTAGGAGTGGAGGAAAGGTAGATAAGCCGTATCGAGATCGTGAGGACGCCAACCGATGGACATGGTGTCGAGAGTGATGATGAGAGCCGAATAGCCATTGTTCTTGGCACGGTTGAGGAGTGACACCATTACTTCATCACTGTATGGCCTAACGAATAGTGAGTCGAGGACGGTCACGAGGGGAAAAGGTGCAGCCTACCAGTAGAGCTGATACCACCTATGGCCGTCCCCGTGGACTTCAGCCACTTCTTCCATCGATCGAGTGGCAGCGGTGCTCAAGATCATTGGAATGTTGGTTTCCTTCGCTGCTATCGCAGTGGCAATCTCGGCCTCTGGATGAAGAATACCTTGCACCCCGATCGGGGCCAAAAGCATCGGAGCCTTGAACTTATGACCGAAGATGGTCGTCTGGGGGCCCAATTTGCGTCATTCAAAACCGTGATTCAGAGGAGAATTGGTTGGTACCTCCAAATTACGGGCAGTGCAGTTTCGCAGCATGCGGGGGATGATGGCCCACTTATTGAAATCTTTGCGATTGGCTTCATAGGTCTTCCATACGCCAGCGCTCCCGAAAACATAGAGGAAAGCACCTGAAGAGAGCCTATAAGTTTGATCCACTGTTGAAACCCATCCAGCGTCATCCTCGCACCTTCACTCGCGACCTTGATTAAATGCTCTCTTGCCAGCTGCTCTAGCTTTTCACTGGTGTCAACAGTTCCCAGAGGAGGCGGACGCTGTGTGGAGTACAGTGCGATGTTGTAAGTAGACCATTCTGCGACGAGTTTGGAGTTCATGGTGATGAGAGGGAAAAGGCGACGAGGTCGAAGATGGGGGTGAAGAAGTGCTGAGAGACGACTCTGATGGATTCCCTGCAAACGACGGCATAATTCGTTTCTGAGTCGGCGGAGAAGGAACGAATGCGGACCGGGCGTTCCCCGATAAAGAGCCGGTACATGAGTTGTCCCAATAAGGAAACACGAAAATCATTCATCCCCTTCGCCTCGAGATACAGAAACAGATAGGGTCATCTGGTCATATCAGCGGCGTGTGCGGTCATGAGCATACGTTTACCTCCTCAAGACGTCATCCGAGGACCCGAGGACGATATCGATTCTGGTTGTTGCTTGTCCTCTTCTGATGAAGATGAAGATCAAAATGATCCTAAAACTTGGGACGATTGGATCTCGGATTCCCAGCAGAACAGGGAGTGTTTTTCGCTCTTTGAAGACAAGAAACTTGCTTCGGTTGCGAAGGCTGTAGAGTACGACGAACAGACCCATGGATTCAACTTGGATCGCGTCTCTAGCAAGCTTGGTGGGTGAACTCGACCCGGGCTCCTTCGTCCCCGACTGAATGCGGTCATGTGCTTCACCAGCTCTCGACTTTCACCAGCGCGTCAGACTTATCAACTACATTCGCAAACAGGTCTTATCACAGTTCGCTGATATTCGACTATGGGGCTCACAGCTTGTTGTAGAGACCTTCCGCGGCAGACCTTTCCTCTCTAACCGGAACGGAACCTTTGTTCACCGACGATCAATACCTCATGCCCGTGATCGAGGATGATCCTCTACTTCGTAAGCACGCCGCCGACCGAATCCGACTTTGTGCTACCGTATACTCAACCTCGATTTTGACGCGTAGAATCCCAATCAGGAGATTGGTCCGATGAGGAGGACGTCGGGACCTCCTCCGGAGCAGCCCCCAAAGACCTGAAGTCCGCCCTTCATCGGATAAAAGCCCTCGAGGCTAACCTTGAAAAAGCAATGCGAGACTTGGCCGGCTACCGAGAATTTGTCACCAAGAGTCTAGATGTGGATAAGCTCGCTGAGGCGGTCGCGCCTGCGCCCACAGTGGGCCCCATCATTCCCAAACGGGACGATGATTCTCACTACTTCACAAGCTATGGATCTATTGGTACTCGTAGCGTTACCATTTGTTGTTTGAGATGGCTCACCGCTAGGTTATTAGATATTCACGCGACGATGCTCACCGACAAAGTACGCACTTCGGCTTACGCGTCCTTTATCCTGGGGACTCCCACAGTGTTCAATGAGGCTGTCGTTCTCGACGTTGGCTGTGGAACTGGTATACTCTCGATGTTCGCCGCCCGTTCTGGAGCGAAACAGGTCTATGCCATCGACGCCAGCGATATCGTAAAGCGCGCAGAGAAGATAATCCAAGACAACGGTCACGACGATGTCATCACGTACGTGTCCAATCCGCTTCTAAACCACAACCTGGAACCTTTTGTCTTGGTATGCATGGCGGCTAACGGGAGGATTTGAATCGCGTTCCAGGGTAATTCAGGGTAAAATTGAAGACATAACACTTCCTGGAGGGGTGACCGAAGTGGATGTGATTATATCCGAATGGATGGGCTATGGCCTATTGTACGAATCCATGTTGGATTCTGTCTTGGTGGCGAGGGACAGGTTCCTCCGACCGGGAGGGGTCCTGGCGCCGAGCCAGTGTAGGATGATGCTAAGCTTGTGCGAGGGGGCGGATACATACAAGGATAGGCTGGGGATGTGGGATGATGTTTATGGTAAGTGGAACAATCGAGGAGCCCACGTTTGTGAAATGATTGGACACTAAAACTGAACAGGGTTCGACATGTCTGCGATGAAAGAGGAAGTGTACGGCGAGGCGATTATCGATATCGTCAAGCCCGAAACCCTAGTTAGTGATCCGGCGATAATCAAGGTCCTTCAACCTACAAACGTATCATCATTCCAAAATCTAATGAACCCCTACGCGTATAGGACATATTCATTCCAGACGTCCAATCGCGTCAACTCAATTTCCAATCATCCTTCCACCTCGTCTGCACCTCAACGAAACGCACCAAAATCCGCACCTTCGTGTTATACTTTGACACGTTCTTCTCCCCGTTCGGAACGCCGATCTCGCCAGCGACCAAGGTCCAGGTCGCGCACGAGGGCTCGCCTATCGTCGCTGAGGTTTGGCCGCTTGGAGGGAGATTCCAACCGAAAAGAAGGGCGAGTCAAGGAGGGAGCAAGACGCCGGGTGAGGAGAGGATAACGAGTTTCAGTACGGGGCCAGAGAGCGAGCCTACGCATTGGAAGCAGACGATTTTCCTCCTCCACGAACCGATACGAGCTCACGAAGGCACCGTCGTGACCGGGGTTTTCTCGTGTAGGAAGAGTGATGAGAATTCTCGAGAGTTGGACATCGAGATCAGGTACTCGGTGAAGGATGACGAAACGAGTCCCCCTGGAGAGCTTATCGTCCAGATGTACAAAGTTAGGTGATCTTGGGGCATGGACGAGAATATGTGCGGTGTGGTGGTCATGAATTAGTAGTCTTAGGTACATGTATGTCTTACTGTAACAGCCTCGTCATCGTCTCTATGTAAAACCCTTGTGGGTCCGCCGACGGCGCGTCCTGGAATCTCCCTCAGGGTGAGTCGGGCGCATCATGGAACTCCTCTTCTACTCTGTTTATCGTCGAAGCAGCGCTGAGGAGTAGGAGCATTCCCGTCGCTTCATCCTTGAAGAAGTCATCGAGGCACAGCGGTCTGAGTTTGAGGTCCTTCGTGAATCGTGAGCGTGTGGTTCCAGGTGATCATGGGTGTATTTGGAAAATACCATGGATTTCACTTTCGCCAGTGCGGCCGGGTCACCCTCCATCTTCTTCATGTATTCCCTCACAGGAGCCATCGCAGCATTCCTACAAAGTTCCTTGAGGTCTGACCCCGATAACCCTTTCGTCCGCTCTGCTAGCTCGTCTAAAGGGAAATCTCTCTCCAACTCTGTCTCCTTGAGCATCTATGCATTGACGATGCTCAGCAAGGGTAGCCTTACAAGATAAGGTCACGTACCAACGTCAAGATTCTCTTTCGTTGTGAAGTGTCGGGAAGGCGGACGGCGAACCGCTTTGGCATCCGACGTAGAATAGCCGAATCGATGTCGTTCGGTCTGTTTGTCGCACCCAGCACCATTATCCGATCCTTACCTGAGAGCAGCCCATCCCATAGTCTACAAAATATGATAGGTTGTACTTGGGAAAGGGAAGAGCGATCCACGTACGTCATAAATTCAGCTTTCATCATCGCAGTCGCTTCATGGTCTCCCTTCGTTCGCTCCCGCAAGAACGAATCAATCTCGTCGATGAAGATTATACAAGGTTGGGTCTTCCGCGCGAGGCTGAAAAGACCCGCCACGAGTTTATTCGACTCGCCGAACCATTTGTTTGTTAGGACAGAGATAGCGACGTTGATGAACGTGGCTCCTGACTCTTTGGCGAGTGCCTTCGCGAGCATTGTCTTTCCGCATCCGGGAGGACCGAAGAGGAGGACACCTTTCGCTGCACCGGCGAGAATGGAGGAGTTGTTGAAGAGGTTGGGGTACAGGAGAGGGTATATGATCGTCTCGCGCAGTGAGGAAATGATGCTGTCTAAACCGCCGATATCTGTTCTCCACCCGTTAGGAGGAAAGTGATTGTTCTCTATGGAGGACTTGCCTGAAAACGTCACATGGATATCATCTGGGTGTATAATTTCGGAGGCAATAGCAGCTATGGAACCGCGGATGAGTATCCTTGACGTTGTCCAGTCGAATAGGTGGGGACGAACATTCGTGCTCATTTAGCTTGAGACCTTTGTGACCCATCCTTGCAAGTGCCTCGAGACTCTTCGCCTCAACTTCCGTCTTCTCATGTCCGAGGGCGTAGTCAATCAAGTACTGAAATGTCATTAGATAACGTTCAAACCGATCTTATTTCCATCGAACCTTGACCCCATAGTACAATGCTAGCTTGACAGGACAAACACCATCAACTAATGGGAAGGAGTCAACCTCAAAATAGGTCACATACGTTCGAAACCGCGAATACTGCAGCTGCACACGTGTTCCAGTTAGTGGTTGAGTTTATTACCCTCTCGGGTAACGTGGCATTTAAACACGTACTGCTCAATGCTGCTCTTTTTAGACTCTCGTGGTTCATAGTGTTCTCGTGGACATGTACGAGTTTTCCGAGCCTAGTCACGCAATCTGTATGTCGTCGACGTCGGAGCGGTGGGAAGGGAGGGTGATGACAGGGAGAAAAATCACATGACGTGAGATACTGATGGCATCATGACCCTTCTCACGATCGTGACCATATCTCACTTCGGCTACACATCACGTACAGTTCGGTACCTTTCACCCTTCGCTGTTCTTGTGATGTGTAACCCAGGTTTGATGTCCCTCATACTTTTTGGCAGCATCGCTGATTCCCCCGATTCAAATGTATCACCGATAAGTTCCAAAAAAACGTTGACGAGGGCACCCATGCCCCCGGAGGGGTGTGGGATTTAGAGCTGCGTTGGAGATCCGTCATCAGCGCCAGCCCCCGCGAGTGGCGGCAGGACCATGGGAATGGTTATGGACCAGAGGTTTGGCTCCAGCATCGAGTGTCATGCCGGAATACCAGCCCAGCGGCGCTGTAAGCTGGACAACAAATTGAGGCCGCACACTGTGGACAACGACCTATTGAAACTCGGAAATCGACGGCATGAATTGTGAATCGTTGAAGACCCTACAGACCGAGAGTCGAACGAGAAACCGAGTCCTCAACCTGGTCGAGGCTGTCGTACGGACCAACCACTACCAGCGCCGTGATCCCGGAGTGCCCAACTCCAATACGATCGAAAGGTAACGATTTAGATCGAAACACAAATAACTATAACTCGGACCCCTGAGAGTACGGGGACTCATGCACTATCATGCATCATGAAAGGCACAAACTGTCTGTATGTTTTGCTCTTCATAACATACCTTCTTCCTTACCCGTTTCAAAGCTCGATCATCCTCCGCACGATGCTACCCCACGACGAGAAAACGCTTGGGCAGATTGTCGTTTCGATGAGGGAGGAAAAGTTGTTTCGCGCCATCCGATGTCATTCCTCTATGAGGCAAGCTTCTCCCAGTCAAACAGCGAGGTGGAAAGGAATCGGCCGCCGCGGGAATTTAAAAAGTCAACAATTAGGCCTGTCTTGCTTACTTCCGCACGGCGGAGAACGAGGGTCTGTGGGGGCTACTTAAATCGGGTCCACATGATGAGGTTTCTCCACAATCACCTCTCTTGTTTATCGTCTGCCATGCCTGGGATTAGTGTCCTCTAAGCTTTCTCCGTCGTTTTTCTTGCCGCCTCTGTCGTCTGCAGGAGGCTCAAGCGTTGGAAGAGAAGTCGCTCTTTCTCCCTTCCACCAGGGCCAAAGGGTTGCTGATCGTCGGGAATGTACTTGACATCCCTCGAGGGATTCCGCTATGGGAAGGCACTTTGGAGCTCAGTAGGCGGTACAGTTAGTCCACACGATTTTTGGCTCCCCTCGACCTATCTCATCAATTCGCGTAGATACCGACATCCTATACCCGGACCTCCTCGGGAAAGACATGGTGATACTCATGGCAGTGCAAATGGCTGTATCCCCACTACCACACCATTCACAAAATTTAAGAACTCATATCTGATACGAACCACAGGTCGCTGGCAGCCCTACAGACCGAAAAGCGGGTGGGGAAACCAGATTGCCGACCTGCTGGCCAGTGGATCAACGAACCAGCAGATGCCGCGATGCCGGACCCCAATACCATCCACCAAAAGTAAACAACGAATTGGGGTCGTATTCTGCGGAAAGTGGTCTATCGAAGTGAAACTGTATGTTGGAGTTATGATACTGTCCATAACATCAGAAACGTATGCATCCGTCCCAGTAGTGTCCCATTATCTGAGGTTTGCTCCATGACATGCCTGCGTCCGCGCAGCATGCGACGAACCAAAAATCAGCTGTGTAGTTTCGAGGTGGAGCCAACTTTCAAGGGAAGCAGCCGCAACGCCGTGATTCCAAGCGCGCAGGTTGGAGACAATGTCCACGACCCCACAGCTCATGACACAAAGTCCAGTGATACGTTGCGTTACATCCGCTGGAGGATACCTTTTGGGAGTGCTGCTCAATCATGTAGTCAGTTTAGGAAGAAACGAGAGCTATTAGACCGACCTATGCTGTTTTTTCCACAGAGGGTCAGGTAACCAGAAGCAGACAACATCGCGGCGACGTTGTCCGACGACTGATTTTCGATGTGCCGGGCGACCCTGCAGGCGAAGTTGTTGACTGGCACCTTTAGGACGTAGGAGAGAAAGGAAGAAGGCAGAAAGCAGGACGCCTGGAAATCCAAGGCGAACACTTTTCCGTTCGTGTCTTTTTTGAAATTGCCAGGGTTTATGTCGGAAAGACAAAGCAGCAGCTGGTCACCAAAAGCAACCCGCAGCTTGTAGCCAGCAGTTTTCAGGATCTACCATGATTATAAGCCATTTGGACTTATCGGGGAGATGGAGTTCACTTACACCATTGATGTGTTCCTCAAGCTCTCCGACCGTCTTGTACGTGATACGAGAATCCCAGTCGAGGAAGAAGGGATGCACAACCGGACCTCCGGCAACGGGACCAGGCGTAAGGCTGGGTGCCTTTATGCCATGCAACCGCTGCACGACTTTCGCGACGAGTTCGCTATCGCTCTTGTCGCAGTTGGGTAGCGCGATATATTCCATTACAATAAAGCCGATGTTGAAGTGGGTCTTGGGGACCGTGAAGGCGTCGAAGACGCGAGGGACGTGCACGAAAGTGGTTGGATCAGCAGCGAGGACCCTGGCTACCCAATCCTGCGTTAACGCCTCGGCGATGGTGACGTTCACGCCGTATTTGGCCCAGGCCACGATAGGGCCGTCAGGAGATTTGCGGATGGCGATTCCGCGGCCGTTTAAGTCCGCCTTCAGGCATATGGTTTCGATCTCGTGGCGAGGGGGAAGCTGATCGCTGAGGAGGAAATCGGATATAGACTGAGACATACGACTAGGAGTGGGATTAGTTCTCTGAGAGGCCGAACCAGGCAGTCACGAAAGGGACGACGTACATTGCTGATTGATGGAGCAAGCACCAAGTGCGATGGGATTACATAGACTGAGCGAACAAGAGACACAACAGCAAGCCTGGGAAGCTCTGGCCGATCAAACATCTCCTGGTGGGCTAAGCGATCAAATTTCCCTACTCGGGTAAGGGAACCGTCACATCTCGCATTGAAAACTTAAAGTCCGCTAATGCGCATGTTGGAATTTGTAGAGGGTTTCTAGTCCCGCTACATTTGGTAACAAACATTACTTACTCTCTTTACTTCTCTCCGCCGAGACTCTCAACATCACAGGTACCGAACCTTGACAGGGATGTCATCAACAGGGCGATCCTTGGCTGTGCTTGGTTTACCTCGAGCTCGTCAAGTAAATCGAGGACTAGCAATGAAGTCCTAGCACCCCGGGCGCGGTAGTGAGGCCGATCTCCCGCTCTCAGTCGAGGAGCGCGCATTGGGCAGCCCGAGAATTACTAGTTTGCGCAGAGTTCGGAACAGTGCAAGGGTGCCAAGAATCCGTGGCCTACTCAACCAAGGGGCAATGCCAGAAAATAAAGCAATGATCGAATGTCTGAGATCGAGTGCCTTTCCTGACACCTCAAAATGAACCACCCTCCTGCCCCCTCCGACAAACTGGGGGCACCTCCCGTCTCCAAATTCACTAGAAGGTTAAGAACCCCATCCTCCCAAGTGACCGTAGTGATCTAGCCGGATGGACCCGAGATTAATAAACCACCAGAGAGAGGACGACCCCTGATCCCCACCAGCTACTCACCGCTATAACCACGCGTATCATGGAACCATTCAGGTTCCGCAAGATTGACACTGCTTATCTGGGGTGCCGCGACGGCATGTGCGTCCATTTTCCTCAATTCCTACTTCTCGTGTTGCTGAATCTTTCCTTTCTTCGTTGTTATGTAGCTCTCAAGCCGCCGCCGCATGGTACGCTGATAATCTCTTGACCGACATGGTCTGTGTTGAGCAACACAGCGAGCACCTCTACGATCTCCTTGGTTGGAAGTACTCACGGCCTACTGTCTCCGCCAATCTATCCAATAGCGAGACAGAGGATCTGGACGCGCAGCCCGTCCGGGGCTGGATGCGCACCGTCAGCAGGACTGACCGGGCGGTCTGGCCCGCCAACTATGTCCACGTTGAGAACGAGAAGCTCATCTACAACCAACCCGCCAATGCCTGATTACGCACAGTTCGTGCTCGCTTGGCACCAAGTTGTACTTTTTCCGTGTTTTCGTCTTGTCTCAGATTCATCACTACCTTTTACCTTCCTGGCAAGGTTTCCCTGACCTCCAATATCAAGCGCTCTGACGTGAGAAGTTTCTTGGGAGGTTTTGAATCAACGTTTAGCGCGCTCCCACAACTCTTTGATAACCAGGTTCACGCCTACGCGAACTCAGTCGGCATACTACGTCAGCGACCGTGGACCGTAGCTGGTCCGCGTTCTGGCAGGGATGAATCCGTGAGAAGCTAATTTTCCCTTCTGAGATAAAACGCAGCGGCGCCTCAAATTCGACGAAAGGATACAAAGTACACTAGGATTCGAGTGGGAGCTTCTAAATTGCTCCACAGGCAAAGAAGTCGAAACGAAATAAAGCTTAGATAACACAACACATCCTTTCTTTAATGAACCCTAACCTCGGAGTCGGCCAAGACCGGAGAATCGATGGAAACAACCGACTTAGAAACCCTAACGGGTGCCAGTTCTACAATCCTGTTTTTCTTAACTAGCAGCCCCTTCTTCCCAAAGTACCGTTCCGAGTCGAAAGACCAATGGAGACTGCCGACAATCCAGTCCGCTAGGCCTCGGACGTAAACCTGCACCTGTCCATCGATTTCTGGGCCCCACGATGGAAGGAGAGTACGGTTCTCGACAAAACGGTCGATGGATTTCTTGCAGAGGTCTCCGACGAAGTCTACGGCTTCCTGGAGGTTCATGCCATGGTGATGCATCATAATCACAATCATGTTGTGTGTATCGCCTTTTGCCTGTTCACGGTTGTACGAGAAGACATCCTAAAAGGCATCAAGAACTGGAGGTGAATAATCTCGCTTAGATACTCACGTTAGACCAAGTGACCAGATCGTTCGCCGCTTCGTCTAAACTCTGGATAATTGGATGTTCCATAACCTCGTCAGGTAGATCCAAGCCGTTCGCGTATTCGATCAAAGCCCAGCAAGGCTTGCAGCCCGAAGTATCCCTACGCACGATAATGTAATCCTCAATACTGGGGATAACTCCGGCGGCTCTGTCACGGGCTTGGGTCGTTACCGCTTCGAAGAAGAGATCCATGGTTTGCACGAAACGCTTTTTTGATCCCTGGGAACCTTCGGCTATGAAACGGGACCAGTAACTAAACAACCGATCGGACGGTTAGATTTAATTATCCGCAGGGGATAGATACAAACCTTTTCGTCAATTTTCCGACATGGGTCTTGGGGTCGTACGTTTCAGGGTGGCGGTAAGTGGTCATAACCTCGCTTCTAATTGTGAACGTGCTCCTGTCGTCCATGTCGTCCGAGAGATCGTCGAGATGGAAGAGCCAGTTCATGAAGTCGCAACACACCCTGAGCTTATGGAGGGGGACCAACGGGTAGCATGCGCAAGTCAGCTCTAGAGATGCGATGGTGAGCTCGTCGAACGTAGGGAGGCGGTAGAACAGTAAACATACCTCCGGCTTTGAGACCGTGCAAGGAGTTCAACGCTTTCTCGCTGCGGGAGATGTTGCTGCCGTTGATCATCCAAGCCTTGCACTCCCAAACAGCGCGAGGCAATTCCTCATGCACACGAAGATCGAACGTGCAATGAGAGACCAGGTCTGGTATCACGAACATCCGCGGATAGGGCAGGGGGTCAACCAAATGAGAGGAAGCCTTTGGGGGAGCGACGGGGATGGGAGACATGTTTGATGAGTAGGTAGTTTCACGAGGGTCGAGAGCGAGGTTTTAAAGGCGAACTGTGCCGTGGTGAGAGTCGCGCGTATTGAATTGCTAGACGAGAGCTAGTAAGAACTAGGAGCCCGTTAGTCCAGGGTAAAGGAAAAAGATAAGAATAAACGAAGTACTCGAGATAACTCGACGGAAGAACGTATCGTCCGATACGCAGTCGGAATGAAATTGTAATATTCTAATAGCGCGAAGGCAGAGGGACTTACATACTCCCTCCAGAGGTTAGGGTAGATGGGCGTCCTTGTAATACCTGGTAAGGCTATGATGAGGGTGCCAAACAGGTGGCTAGTTAACATTTCAAGCCCAGGCGGCAACAACATCTGTGGCGCAGCCGTCAATGAGCGCACAGATCAACCACCCGGTCCAGTATCATAGGTTGAAGCAGGCACCGTCGTGAGGAAAAAAGATGAACGCGGTATCAGAAGTCCTGGCACCATGGGTGAGTTAAAGTTCCACGATGTACCCGCAGTAACGCTTGTCCCAGAGATCTGGTACTCGAGGCGCAGACCCAACCCTGCAAGTGAGTTATCTGACCCTGCAAATGAGTTGGCGGGTACTGACATATCCACTTCGCTGGCCATGCTCCCCGAAGATAAGCAGAGTCGCGTTCAGGAACAACCAATTTCAATATCCAAGCGCCTAAAAAATTCCGCCAGATATTTTCAACCACGAGGCAAGCATAAGATTATTAAATACGCCACGAGTAGTCGTCTGGTCGCTCATCCAAGACCGGAATGTTGCTGCGGCCTCTTGAGAGGGTGGAATTTTTCTGGACATACTGTGGCCCATTCGTCGATACGAGCCGTGCCTCGGAGTTGGGAATCAGACAAACAGAAAATAGGATATTTTGTGGCTGTCCTATGCTCTAAAACGAGGCTCAGTGAGCAGAGAAAGCGGGGCTTGACGCAGGCGTCGTAACCTAGCAAATGCCATACTAGTTGATGGACTAGTCGTGGCCCACTTCGCATTCCGAGGCCTGGGAGATTCTGTAACACCTGGTGTCACTATCAGATGATAGGTCAAGAGAGGTCGATGGGTTTGTTCCTTCATTCATGTTTGAATGGGTGGCTTCCTACTAGGCCCGAACAAGATAATAGATATTCTCCTTGACATATCTGGCATACTATGTCTTCGCATAAGGAGTCAGCAGGTTGGTGCAAGCATGGGGTAGTACCAAAAGAGCTACTGAGGGACAGTCCCCCAGTGGGGGCGCCCGAATCAGGTCGAAGTCCGGAAACAAGTTAGTATGGAGAAATCCGGGCGCTCCGCAAAGGGTCGGGATGGTTCCGTCCCCAACTTCGAGTTCCGAGGACCGCGGCAACTGACCACAGACACGGGGGGAGGTCTAAAACGCCCAATACTCAGTGACCCCGCTGGCGTTCAGCCTTATTTGTTTCGGGCTTCGGACCTTGTATCTTCCATTTCTAGCACCGCAACACTCTAGAAGAGTCGACCAAGCACCCACGCGTGGCTCTGCTTCGGACCGGGTCTTCTGAGCCACTAATGAGTACGCAATGCGACCCTACCGGTGAAGCGCTGCCGCCTTGCTGCAAGAAACTACTTCTCCAGGGACTGTACCAATTTCCCGGTCTCAGTTGATACTGACGTTACATTCCTGTCCTCGAATAATCACCTGGCACAGATCGCAAACTTTGAAGTCAGCAGCTACAGATAACTCGAATCTCACAAGTAGGGCGGCCAAACTAACTTTAGTGCTCCGAGGAAGCTTTAAAGTTTTAGGTTTCATGACAGTCCGATCGGTGGGAAAACGCACAACCACCGTTTGACGTTTTGCCTCTAAAAACCCAAAGCGAGTGCCAAAGCGAGTTATCATATCCATTGTTTATTCTATACAGTATACTGTATATACAAACCACTTAGACTCGTGCGGTCCGGAACTTATCATTCTAGCTCCCCTTCATGATATTCTTTCTTACTTGTTGACGCCAGTAGCATTCCCGACCCTGGGAGAACAGCTCACATCCGAATCGGCCTAATATCCCAAGAACTACCCTGAAGCATTGTTCGCAAACTCAGGCGTTTCATGGGATAAGACTTCCGAGCGCATCTTCAATGTGGCGTGAAACAATGGTCGAACATGTGGTTTTAGTTTCAGTTGATGTATCAAAAATTAAAGTACACAGTCAAAATCGATGTCATAGAGTACATTTCAATCTCGAATTCTGTTCAATAACTTCATTCATAAGTGCGAGCACATTATTTAATACCCTCCAGCCTAAGGGTGGGTGGGTGAGCAAGCGAGGTCGAAATGCGCAGATTAATATACCTTGCGTTCCTCGCCACGTTCATACATTCGAGTGTTGCCGGTAGCCTTTCCGACCACCTTCTCGGTAGTGCCTGAAGAAAAAATCAATGGTCGAACTCCATCCTACACAAGCAGAGGGGTAACAGAGTCAACTTACCCTTCACGCGTTCAGATAAGCTAGGCTTCCCACTGAAGCCGCCATCTCCACGAATCTCGTCGTCGTCAGGCCTGCGGTCGGGAACAGTACCACTGGATATTCCGTAATTCCCAGAGGGCTCAAACCTCTCTTGATCATCTTGAAGGGGTACTCTGTCACTGTCAGTTAATCCACCCCGGCGCGACTCCTGTTCATAAGCTTGACCACGGGAAGAGTCATTGCGACCATAGTCAGGGTCGGCAGACTGGCTCGTGACTTGGGACAGATCCCTGCCCGATCGGTCGCCGAAGTTCGAGGAACGGGTAATCGGGTCATCGTCATCTGAAAGAGAGAAGCAGAATTAGAGTCGGTATCGAGAATGTTGGCCGAAGGCAAAGCATATACGTTGTCCTTGCCCTTGAGTGGGATCTCGGCCTTCGCTGCGGATGTCGGGCCCAGTGTAATGTGAGTCGCGGGTAGTGGAATCACGGTCGACTGGATGGCAAAAGCAGAGTCAGGACTGGCATCGGAAGATATGGGCGCACACAATTCGACGTACATTGTCCTTGCCCTTGCCCTTGAGTAGAGTCGTAGTCGTTACTGCCAAGGTTGGGGGTGGTGGTATCGTCGTATCGCTCAGACATGATGCTAGTGGGTGATGCTTGTAGCGGTGAGGGAAGATGGATTGGTGGGCCTGCAGGTGTTTATATACGCAAACGGTTGAACCCGCATGATGTCAATGGAGTAGCATGAGGGATCACCGCCGCTAGTGGTGGAGGGAGCACTCCCTCATCTGTTCCGCTGGTGCTTTGTACGCTTGAAATGGGGACAAGACTCCGATGACATAGCCACTGGTCCCCACAATGTGTAACATCAGTGAGACACGGTGCCCAGGATCCAATGAGTTGCAATTTCGGCCACTGGCCAGGCGCGTCCACTGGGATAAGGGAAGTTCCCGGGACTCGTAGAGTACTGGGTTTTGTAGTTTTTTCGTGTACTTCTTTCCCGCCAAACAGGCGCCGGCTCACGTGCCCTTCGAGATTTATTATTGTCTCTGTCTCTCGCATCTTGGTTTTGTAGTCCGGCATCACTACAAGTCCGCTGAATAGACAGAAGTGGTGAATGAGTGTGGTTGGGCTCGGTCAGACGCGGAAGGAGGAGCCGGTGGGAGGGTGGGTGCCTCTTTCACGATTTTTGGTTTCACCATAATCTGTTCTATTCCCAATGAAAAACAACTACCCTCTCTGCGGAACTGACTGGGGTGGGAGAGGGGGGATA
>Ga0307514_10002096_pt1 | contig 21517 bp, 19 predicted proteins | sample 16_EM_MG_FD_203088 | JGI IMG/M metagenome (GOLD analysis project Ga0307514, IMG submission 203088) | Populus trichocarpa ectomycorrhiza microbial communities from riparian zone in the Pacific Northwest, United States - 16_EM | ecosystem: Host-associated > Plants > Roots > Unclassified | place...
TGTGTTAATCAGACTACGTTTTCCTATTTTCCCCTAGACGTAGCCGAGGAGAGGGAGTCTGAACGAACATCACTCTGTAACAGAACTGCATTACAAAATATTAGCTGTTGACTTCCCATATCCCCCCTGGTGCTATGGCTTCTAAACCCCTCTCATTGCCTACCTCCCCTACCTCAGGCAGTCCATATCCTGGTATGGCAATCCTAGCACTTCGTGACCGAGAACAGGCTATAACTTTACGCCCAGCTCCAGGCCACCCATACCGCAAAACCTTCCTTCGAGTGCACTTGCACCGTCAAACGCTTGCCAACCTTCAACTGAAAGCTGGAGAGCTTTGCCACATTTCCGTGCCAAAAACCCGCAAAGTAGCTGCTGGTGATGTTACCACAGTGTTGGAATTATATCCTGCAATAGCATGGCTTACCATCGATGGCTAGTTGGGTGGGAATAAGGCGCAGGTATCTGAGGGTTGGAGAATTTTCAGTGGAACTACCTTGGAGAGCAAAGGGTTATTACTTGGAAGGTATATTGGACAGAACGGGGTTGTAAATGAGGTGGCCGTAAGGGAGATGGGAGATTCCCCAGATGGATGGCAGACGGAGGGCAGAGGGTGAGTGTCTATATTAGAAAATGCTCTATGTAGGTGATTTATCAATTGGCTTTCATACCAGACTAGTGGGTCGTGGCTAATGTGTGATTTTGAATCTAGTTGAGGGGAAATATGTGTTTGAAGGAATGCCATTGAGATCCCTAGAGTATAAAGGTGCCAAGCGGGACTTCGAAATAACCAGAGTTGTGCCCAGCAAAGCACAACGGGCCAGTGCTGTTTCGCCTTCCCATAAAATCATATCCGCCTACAAGGTGACTCTAACAACCACTGTTGACCTGGCAGGAATGAGGACTACCAAAGCCTCGGCCTCGGAGATAGCAATACAAAAGTCAGGGGAGAATAGGAGCAGAGAGACAGCATGATCACTTGAAGCTCCACTGCATACAGATCCCCCGAACTCAGCACCCCTTCCTGCCTTTGCTCAAATTGCCGGCCTTAATACACAGCTAGCGAAGCTAAGATCACTCCTTCTCCCGAGTTTATACTATTCTCACCGCATTACTTCCATGAATTTGACGCCGTTTTGGGGTATTCTTCTCTATAGCCCCCCTAGTACAGGCAAGTCGCTGATTATGCGCTGTCTCCCCGGTGAACTCTCTTCGTCCCTCACTCGCCCTCTTTCCACATTCTCTATCTCGAGTTCAGTTATAGGCAAATACCTTGGGGAGTCTGAAGCTTCTATTCGGAAAATTTTCGGTGATGCCAAAATGAACAAGCCGCCCGCCATACCTATCGATGATGTGGACTCACTGGCACCTAAGCGGCCCCTTGGTGGCGGATTGAGTGATTTAGACGCTTATGGCGGAATTGGATGAGCTAGGAGACGGCATCGTCGTCGTTGCAGCAACGAGTAATCCCAATAACATTTATGAAGGACTCAGGAGACCAGGAAGGTTAGAGCAGGAAATTCAAATTCCACGCCCAGATATGAAGGCTCGAGAAGAAATCTTGAGTTTGTTACTGAGCACAGTTCCAAAGGGATGGGTAATGCAATCGAAGGACCTAGAGAAAGAAGTTCAGGGTAACGAAGTCACCAACCAAACAGAACCAGACGTTGTGATAAGGTCTCGTACTCACGGTTTTGTCGGTGCCGATCTTGAAGCTTTGGTGCGTGGAAGTATTGCCCACGCAATTTCCTGCCTAGAAACACTGTTCCCACCAACAACGGGTGAAACTCTGGCATCCCAAGATACCATCCTAGAAGCTGACCTGGAAAAGTCCTTGAAAGAGGTGAGTCCGGCATCTATGAAAGAAGTGTTTCTTGATACTCCCAATGTTCGCTGGCCAGACGTTGGCGGGCAAGCAGAGCTGAAACAATGGCTCCGTGAAGCTGTGGAGTGGCCTCCGACCCACCCTGAGGTCTTTACCCGCCTAGGTTGTACCCCACGCAAAGGCCTACTACAATACGGATCTCCTGGTGATTCCAAGACATTGGTTGCCAAGGCACTCGCAACAAAAGCCAAACTGAATTTTATGACAGTCAAAGGTCCTGAGCTACTTAATATATGTTGGGGAGTCAGAACGTGCAGTGCGCAAAGTCTTCAGGAAAGCTCGTGCATCCAACCCGAGTATAATCTTTTTTGACGAAATTGATCCACTCGGTTCCAGTCGCACCTACTCTGGGGAGCATAACGGGGTAAACGTTCATACTGCATTTCTGAACGAGATGGACGGAATAGAAGTTCTGCGTGGAGTAGTCGTCCTCGCTGCAACGAACCGACCCAAAATTCTAGATCCCGCTTTAATGCGGCCAGGGCGATTTGATACAATTCTCTACGTTGGCCCTCCGGATCTTCCCGCTCGCAGAGAAATCCTCCAGATCAAATCAAAGCAGATGATTGTTGCACTTGATGTGGATCTGAAGCAGTTGGCCATAGACACGGAGGGATATTCTGGGGCCGAATTAGTTCACCTGTGTGATAAAGTGTCACACTACGCCATGAGAGAAAGCTTGCAGATTATCAGCATCGCTTGGTGGCATTTTGAAGAGGCAAAGAAGCATTCAACCAGGCAAATTACGGATGAGATGCGAAAGTTTTCCGAGGAATGGGAAGGTAGGAGGGGTTAATAGATTATAGTCCTGTGTGGGTAGGTTAGATTACCGAAGATGAGATTACTTTTGCTCAATGAATTTCTTTTTTTTTCCAGGTATGGAGGGGTTACTGGGGCGTATTATTTATCTAGCGGTAATTCTGGCTCTTTTTTTTGACCGGCTACTAGACTAAGTAGAATTTGTTAATATGTTGAAGATATTCATATTAAAGTCGTATATACAATATACTGTAGACCCTTGCGGAGAGCTTTAGGTCACAATAAAGCTTGTAACAGTGGTAACACATCGAGTAATGTTCAGGTCTACTGTGCAGGTGTCCACTTCATTAATTCCACCGATTAGCATAGAGTATGAACCCTGAATCTAGAACTATCTTTTTATCTCTTGCTTCATGCGTTGAACGAATTATATATTTTCTTCTTTCAACACTGGAGGGTGAATCTCCTCAAAAATGTCTCCTCAAAATATAGAGCAGGAATCACTTAGTTACCCTGAGGTCTCGCCTGATGGGTCGATGGGGACAGACTGCTCGATAGGACAGCCTAGCTAATAAGAGTTTGTATTGCTGCGCATGCAGGTGCTAACATAGAGCGCAATAAAGAGCTGGTAGAAAAGAATGCAAAGAAGCACGCTCCAAAGGCTGGATCAAAATGCCCGACCCTGCCTGACACCCAGCCTGCACTGGCTGGTACAGCACATCTGAGTAAGGTGTGTCGAATAATAATAAATAATAGGAAGTATATGTATATGATATGAGGTCTATGTAAAAATAGAAAAATAAGGAAGCTGCAGAGCAGTCCGACATGCACGTGAGTTATGTCCAGGTTGGCCAGCTGTAGAACAAATGGTATTTTACTCCTGGAGCATATTGGCGAGCCTCACCACGGCGATATCCCGAGGTATGCGAGTGCGAGGAGCATTGCATGGAGTTCTTCTTCTGAGCCTGTAGAATTGCGGAAGGAAAACAAGAGGGAATTGGTAGTTAAGACGTAATATTAGAGCAAAGGCTGGTATATCATTCTGTTGATATGCATAGCAGGTAGGTACATGATTTTGTCTGAAGGTTGACTTGATGGTATATTTTCTACACTGCGAGCTTGCGTAGGCTAGAACCGCTGAGAGAATCTACGAACTAAACACACTTTGAGCTATCTTTTAAAATCTACTTGACTCATCAAAAGTTTAACTATACGGAACTTTTGAGGATTAGCTTTATAGTAAAGACAGATGGAGTCCACGAAATCCCAACCGAGGAAGACATTTTCACCATCACCTTTAAGATCTCACGTTCCAAGAGAGTGCATAGATTGCGCAGCAAGGCTTGGTTGCAGGGTATGGGCGTATCCCCAAAGCCTAGCTACGATGGTCGATAGCTCGCTAGCAGTTGAATTCCCCGAACTAGCTGCTCACACTCTCTTGGTTTCTATACCAAGGCTTCAGGCTGTGAAGCAACAGATTGAGCGGTTTCCGCTGCGTTCGAGCTGGCATCCAGTCGATATTGTTTGTCGATATGGGCGTGCACGTCCTCACACACTGCAATACCCTCTTTCAAGTTCATCTGAAAACGCACGCGAGAGAGCACTGCAGCTAAACCGATACATTCAGGACGGATTCGTTCCATCGGGAGAAGAGGCTGGGTTTAGATCTTTCTATCCCGCCTCTGAACTCTTTCGAGCAGAAGCGGTATTTCCTCCTCCACCCTAGATACTACACCCCTTTATGTAAAGTTTGAGATCATTACATATTCTTACTACATACAGATGAAAGAGAATCCATTCTTAGAGGTTGCAAGAAGTGCGGTTGTGATCCGGCGAGATCAAATTTTCAAAGACGGCAATCATCGAACCTCGACTCTCTTATGCTTTGAGTATCTGAGAATGGCAAGTTTTGTGCTAGAAGCACACCCTCTACTCATTTACTCAATACTATCCATTGTGGGTGAGATACGTTTCGAACGGAGTGTATTGATCCTTCAGCGCATGTTGCAAAAAAGGAGTTACAAGGTAGCTGAAGATTTGCCGTCAGTCGAGTACCTGCAGCAAAAGGCTTGCGAGGCCAAGGAGTTGCCTGTATGGGCAACCCAAGTGTACCAGGCAGAGTCCATCTTCACGGATGTTAAGATCCCCCTTATTGAGCGGAGAGCATTCGCTCGATGGCTGAAACGATACGATAGGCTCCTTTTTAGATCTTGGCGAATCATCAGGACTCGGGCAGGTACAGCGCGAGACTGGATTGCCCGGTGAGGATGGGAATGGTGCTAAGGAACCAGCCTGATGGTCATCAAGTGATTATCTAGTACTCCAAGGTTGACGTTGACTGCTTGTTGTTCTGGTGGGGAACTGGAAAAAGTAAATTTAGGTTGGATGGTCGGTGGAGGAGATAGATGTACGCCGGCTTGCTTGTTACTCTGCTCATCGTAAGTACATGGATCCAGAGTTCATTTGTCTCTTGCTTTAATTGAGGCATCTCATCTATGCAATTCTAGGCATACAGTATTGGATTACCCATTTGACCTTCGGAGTATTCCTTATTCCAATATGCTCCTCCCTGAGCATACCAGACTTTCACTCCATTGCACATTGAGCCCGTCAATGACACCGGTTTACTTGCTTGCTTCTGATGCGACAGAAATCTTGGACAGTAGTAATCCCAGAAGTATCTTGTATTCTGCCATACTGACACCGATGATCAGCCCTCTGTATTGTCCACAAACTACCTGACGAAAGGGTTTCCAAATGCATAATCTCCAGGTTCGCTGCCTGGAGAATGCTTTAACTCACTAGCGATCGATTCAAGTAAGGCGACGCCACGGCTAAGGTTGAGCACATTGTAGGCAACGGTCGCAGTTCAAGAATCGCTTGCATGTCGTGTTTGGGTTCCACATTTTTCTTCCGATAAACAAACCACCAGCGATATACCCAGTTTCGGCGTAATCCTTGTCCACGATCGCCACGTCGAGTGTTCCTTTAAATGTATATTGGGTGCTCACGGAGGTTGAGGACAGAAGGTTGGGAAAGTTGGACGTTTTATGTAATGTTGCATAGCTCGGAATGGTCACATTCGCCGTGAGCCATCTTATGTACGAGTACATGTCCGATATTGGGAATCCTCAAAGGGATACTTCTCAGTCGAGAGCAGCGTAATTCTCATCACCCTTCTTGACAGATTGAGTAGCTTTGGGCCTTCTTCTCATCCTGCAAGATTAAGGAAAATTAGACAAAAATCCAACTGTGATACCGGTACAAGGATTCAATATGGCTTTCTTACATTTCATGACTGCATTCGTGAAATCCTGTAGCTTGTTGCCGACAATAGCAATCTGGCTCACTATCTGGTTTGTTTCTAATGAAGTATTAATAGAAGGAAGAAATCAGCATGAGCATTTCAAACAAACTGAAGAGAGATCCCAAATAAAAAAGGAAAAAAAAGCCAGTGGTGATAGATATGATAGGATGAAATCCTCAAATATTGTAGTTAGAAACAAAGTAAATGTCGCTTGCTGGTGGCAAGTGTAGGAGAAAGTGGAGCTATGAATGCGTGTTACTTACCAGCGGCGGGCTCATTTTCTGTGAACAAGCATTTGTTATCCCCAAATCGGGAGGGAAGTAAACGGCAGGTACAGCTTGAAAAATGAGTCCACTTACCAGGTGCAGGTGGAGGGATGACGAAGAACCGAATCTTCCTCGTGGAAGACTCCACCGCGGAGATCGAGAACTGTACAGAGCTCCATCTCAGGGATCGAGCTTCACAGCATTTGCAATATCTTGGTCGTCATTGTATGTGGCCTTGATGGTGAGGCTGTCAGGGTCATAGTGTGGCAATACATATTTCAACTACGTGATTCGTGGCGTGGTTGTGGTATTGCCATCAATGCAGAGGCTTGTGTGCCTCTGGAGACTTAGATGCAATGGAAACTGGTGGATTATGCAAATTAGGGAATTTCAGGATATATACTCACCACTAGTTGGAGGCTGGCAGGCTTAAGCTTCATGACATACTAACAAGCATATAAGGCCTTATCAGATCGGGTCTACGCCTGGGTAGAGTGATTATAGGGTGGTATATGTCAGCGGGGGTTGTTTTGTGATTTTTTGTTCAGAGCAATGCATACCAGTCTAGGGGCTTGTCTTCTTGCCTAGTAGTATGCACATGATATCATATAGAGCGGGTTCGGTATAGTTATGGTGTCACCTCAGTCCGTATATATTTTCGTGGAACTCATCGTGATGCTCAAGTTCACCTGTGTCGTTAGCCCATCGGCTGTCGTTAGCCCATCGGCTGTCGTTAGCCCATCGGCTGTCGTTAGCCCATCGGCTGTTGTTAGCCCATCAAGGTTACCGATGGTAAGTAAGGGCGGTTTTAAAAGAGTGTGTCTAAAAACTAACTAGGGTATCAAACACAGGCGGGGGTGTTTTTGCCTCCAATCTGTCTTGGGCCGGGGTGAAAGCAGGTGCTATGCCCAATGCGGTAAGAGGTTCGTTTGGGAGGCGGGTTGCCTGCGACTAGATCGCATGCTCGTCACGCAACACTCTCGTGTCGAATGGCACTCTGAAAAACAAAGTATGTGATCCTTAACTGGGGAGCGGGTACCTAAGTAAGGAGGCGGTTTGGGTATTCAGGAAGGTTCTTCCAATTCGAATTTATACACTCTGTAAGGTGAAGTGCATGGGAGCTCCGTTGAAGCAACCAGACTAACGACAGGCCTTCAATGCCCATGCAGAGAGGGCCTGCTTAGTGTGCGGGGGGGTAGTGATTGGCTGAACAGCACCATCTAATACTAAACTATATCCTTTTAGTAGCGATCGGCCACTGCCATGATACTGCCCACCCATCTCCATCTCGGCCCGGATGCAGCACTTTGGTGGCCATGGCGTAGGTATCCTGCTTTATAACCTAGTCCATTCTTCCCCCCTTCAAACCCACCTCACTTGCCATCCCCACTGCACAGCACTCACAATCCTGACTCTATACCCACTGCAAGTCTTGAGCCCATTGGACTCTCTGATTAGTGCTATCTTTCATCCTGAACGTTTGAGTGTACCGCAGCTGACAAGCAGTTCCAAAAAGCTCAGCTCAAGTGGTTGGTGCTTCTGTTTTCAATTGATTATTTATATTTTCCATTTACACAGTGATTCCAATCTCTAATCAAGCTTTTACAGACAACTCCAGAATTTCTATAACACCAGACATTCCTAAACATGACTCGTTCACACAAGGCGAATGACCCTGTCCACGGAGTTGAGCCCCAAGGGGCTCAAGACTCTGTTCCACGCAACTTTGGAAAATATGCTGCCCATACTGAGAGAGCCAAGAAGAATGGTGGCGGTAAAGCAAATTGGTAAGAAGGGCATCAAAATATCTTCACTGCTTCTTGGTAACAAATTATTATCTATAGGGGCCGTGATGGAGACGAGCTGTTAGACACCGAAGAATTCCGAATCCACAATGCTCGCCGCCGCTCGAATAGTAAAGGCCATATCGAAGATATGTTTGTTCGATCCAAGTTCGAAGAGGACGAAGAAGAGCAAGTTTTCGATGAACCAGTTAAGCGGGTTGAAACTTCTAGTTCAACCTCCTCCGAGTCTTCCGAAAAATCCTAGACGAATATCTGTATACCACCAATGATTGATTTTCATAGAGGGAAATGGAGCCAGAATCTATTCTTTCTCCTGCTTGCTTCCTCATTTGATGTAAGGGCATGGGTTAAGTTGTTTTTTTCCCTTTTGTTTGTAACTTACTCTCTGGATGGGCTGCGTTTGCGCTTTACTTCGGTTTCGTGAATTCTGAATGATGTATTATGCCATCTCCGTCTCACTCTGTCTGGCTTGTTTTGTGGGGATTCGAATAGTCTTCCGAAAGGTAGTAGGAATAAAAGTCAATCTGCCACATTCATTATTATCACCTCATTCGTCGCTGAGGGAATAGTTAATTCTCTCTATATTGGTAAATGCTCTTGTGTATACTGCTATGCCCAACTCGAAGTTGTATACATAGCACAAGTTTACTTAATGTGGTATGGAGGAAATATCAATATGTAATATCCAATTCCAAATACATCATAACTTACCCAGCTCATCATAAACGAAAAAATGAGTACTTATCAACGATAACAGGGCGCTGAATATGCTGCAATACTTAAAATAGAAATCAACAAAACAGAAAGGATACCGTAAACTTTACATGCATGGGGAAAACAAAATAGCCGGCACAATTTGTGATCCCATGGCACCTCCGTCCTTTGTATATGGTCTAGAACCCATATATAATCCCAATCCATTACCCAATTGCTTGGTGTATACGGTAGGGCCCTCTTTGATTCGTAAAAACCGCTCAAGGCTCTAGACATGGAAGAAGCGGAGGAAGAAGTTGACTACAACCGCCAAAACAAGAGCAATACACAAGAAAGTTGGCCCCAGGCGATCATCAAAGTTTCCTTGTCCCCTCCTACGAATCGCCTGTGCACGCCAGTGGTAGGTCATGAGGGCATAGATCATGCCACTTAGGGCGACGAAGGTGAAGAGGAAGGAACATATACGGCCAACCTTGTCGCCGAAGTTAAGAAGTCCAATGGCAAGACCGCACAATACGACGCTAAAAGAGCGACAATACTATGTTAGCTGGGATTGAAGATTCGGGCGAGAGGTAGGTGTACAAACGTGAAATTTAGCCATGAGAGGAAGGTACGCTCGTTTGCGAAGAAGACTTTGGGCTCGACACGGGTGGGGAGTGCAATTCGCTTGCCTGTAATGCGATGGTTAGTTATGACTGTGTGATCTTCCTATCAGCAAACCAAGCGCGTGAGGAAGAGAGCTAACCTGGGGCTGTCTGGAGAAGAGGCTGGGTAGACATGAGTATGAAAGTTTACCGTGGTCGCGTGCTCTTATTTGTTTGTTTGAAATCTATTGTTTTCTCGTCAGTTCAATCTGAGTTTTCCCGCTCTGGCGATCGGGTGATCAAGGGTGGATAAGGTAGGCGAACCTTTGATTCGGGAAGATGTGTTCTTGCGACAGAAGGGATAGACGATTGTTTAAGGTGCTATGGCCTCGGGCTTCTCTTCGAGAGTAGAGGAGAAGATGTCAGAGAGACGGGCAGGTTTAAGTCGCTCAATAGCTCGGCCTAGCCTGCCGAAGTAGTGAGTGCTGTATCTACAGCAGCGCAGGGTATGGGTGGAGGCTTGGGCGAGTGCCGATGCCGATGCGTCCTAAATGGTATACAGTACATAGGTACCACCAATATCCTCCTCGCATTCAAGTTGCTCAGACGGATCGAGGAAGAGGAGATTGGCTTTGCAGTAGCATATTGTGAATTGTGAATTGTGAGTACCTACGTACATGCAATATACATAATACATACTGTATACATCACACTGGCGATAACACTGGCAAGTATTCCTTCTTCGCAGAGCTTGAAAAATCTTCACAATGGGCTTTTAATTTATAACCAAAGCTACTTAGGCATAGTACTGTACATTCAAAAAAAGAAATATCACGTACAGCATCTGGTGGGCTACCGGTAGTCCTTACCTAGGTGGTAAGTAGATGTGCATTGCTGGATAAATTTTTGCAGTCTCGGATCTTCCCCGCTGCAGCTGTATGTACAGTACATGTAATTGTGAATACCTACCCCTAATACGTAAATACTGTGGTATTTAACCTCTGCAATGTCGTTTAGAACAGTTGCCGCTCTGACGTTGAAAATTTTCGGTATGTTTTCTGCAATCGTATAGGAGGCTACGACGGAGGAATGGCCGCTGATCTGCAAGAGTGGAGCTTGACTATTGCACACTCTAAATACATGCGAAAATCGGCCATATTAGTCGATATCTCACGTGGGCGGCTCTTATCCTCACGTGGATGCGGGGACAGGGTAATTCTACAACCTCGCTTTCCATCAACTATTCCACCAGCTATTCCACACTCTCTGATGAGACTTTTTCAAAGATCCCGAAATTTGCAATGTCCAGAACCTCACTTGTGCAAATCATTCTGTACATTTCTCACCCACCGTTAAACACGAGATATATACCGTGGAAAGAGTATGGGAGATAGAAGTTTTCAAAGTAGTATGATATCCCCGAAATCCAACGAGCAAACAACTGTGACTGACACCGGATACAGTATACCAACACCACCAACCTTCCCGCCCCAACAGCTCACGTCACCTTCTCATCACAACCTCGACACTTACCCCGCAGCTTCGACATTACCACCCCAATCATCGAGGCACCCGCTCCCACATACACCCCTCGGAGGCTCATACTTACCCTCTCCCATCGAGCTTTGTACATCATGATCATGTGAAGAGAATTTTCCGGTCCGTAGCGGGCGATGGGCTGGGGATTGCGTACGCTCCCGAGGATGCAGCAGAGGAAGAAGAAGCTGCGATTGCCGTGTAGCAGAATTTGAGTGCGGAGTAGAGGGAAGAAGAGTTAGGCCAATATGGGAGACTTTTAAGGTTGTACTCCGTATACGGGGACCTTTAGGGGCTTCAATGCCATTGGAATGAAATTGATACTGGGAAAGACGGAGCGGGCAAGGGGAAAGTTCAGCAAGATAAGCAAGCCGTTGCTCCCGACTGGGTTGAGGCAATCTCGGACTGGGCCCCTATAGCGGCAAGGAAGACACAAGGCCCTCCTCAACCACCGAAAGTAGTCAATACGAAGCGGCTTGTATTCACTCAGTCCTCTAGTCTCTAAAAATTTGAGTGCCAAACGACTCAGATGCCATACTACAAAAATATCATGAGAGCGAAAACGTGAGGAGACCTTGGGCGATTCGCTTCATGTCACATATATTTGCTGAGATAAGGAACCCTGGCATATTTACAAAAGTCATGGCCTGGATTACGTAGCCTCGCTTCCAGTCCCCAAACGTTGGGCTGCTGCCAAGACAATACAAGCAACGTAACTAAAGATCTCAAGGTAGAATCTGTTGGTGTACAGTATACCATCGGTGTCTAGGCAAACCTGGCACCCAGTGATCACGTTTTGTCCTAGCGGTAATACTCTCCAACAGGTTATGAGCCCGGTCGGCGCAAGTTCACGAGTTCGATTCCCTGAGAGAGCGCTGGGACAAAAGGAAGGGTATTAAATGGTTACTTACAGTGATATGAGCCCCAGCTGCAGTTTGATGTTTAAGTTTGTTGGCCCTGAAGAATTTACCAGGAGCATAATTGTTGATTTAATCCCTGTGTGCGGTTTGGGGGGGAAGTGTTGGTGTACAGTATACCATCAGTGTCTAGGCAAACCTGGCACCCAGTGATCACGTTTTGTCCTAGCGGTAATACTCTCCAACAGAATCAGGTACTCCTCTGTAGGCCAATTTAGTTTTTTGGTGTGTGATAAATCATGTAAGTAGTAAAGTTCACTCAGATATAAGCTACTATGATCACTACAATCAACTTGCGCACTCCACGAGTTGCGGCCAATTTTAATATTTCTATACTAGTTTTATTTGATTCCTCAAATGATTTTCTCTGGGAGAAGCTAATTTGTACTGGACCTTTGGGTGGTACCTTCAAGACACTAATATCGCTAAACCCATTCTCCGCGAAAACTAACATCTCTAGTAGTGCTTATCAATACAGGAACCAGTTACACCAAAGACAACATCGCTCTACCCTCGATAGGTGGGAATGCCGGAAGTGGCCTTGGGCAGTAAAGTGATGGTGATGGCAGCTACTGGTGTTCCTGAGCATGGCAGAGAAACCCCATCACCAATAGCTCGAGGTCCTGGAAGTGTGACGCGACTAAAAGATAAGAAGAGCTTGGATTATGTTTTGCGGAGTGGACTGGCAGGTGGTATCGCCGGTTGTGCTGTACGACTATTCTTCTCAACTCAGCAATAGCAAGCTAATTGAACGAAATAGGCGAAAACACTGATAGCACCTTTGGACCGAGTCAAAATTTTGTTTCAGGCATCTAATCCCCAGTTTCTGAAATACACTGGTTCTTGGTTTGGGGTGGTGAGCGCTGTGAAGGACATTCAGCAGAATGAAGGGGCGTTTGGATTGTATAGAGGTCACTCAGCAACACTATTGCGAATTTTTCCTTATGCGGCGATAAAATTTGTTGCCTACGAGCAAATAAGAGCAGTCCTTATAACGTCGAGGCAAGAAGAGACGCCATTCCGGAGGTTTACGAGTGGTAGTCTGGCAGGCATGACTTCAGTCTTTGTCACATATCCACTGGAGGTAATACGTGTGCGGTTGGCATTTGAGACAAAGAGAGACCATAGGTCAGGTCTACTTACTATCTGCAAGAGGATATACAACGAAGGTGGTTACTCTACTACATCGGAACGCACACTACCACATGCACCAAAACCTCTTGCCGGGCTCCCCAACTTCTACCGTGGTTTCTTCCCTACACTCTTAGGGATGTTACCATACGCGGGGGTTTCTTTCCTCACGCATGATACAGTGGGAGACTGGTTACGCAGCGCAGAGCTTGCAAAATATACAACTGTCCCACGTCCTGCTACACCAACTGGAGATCAAGGCTATGAAAGCAACCGAAAGATTCCGTTGCAAGTATGGGCGGAACTATTAGCTGGTGGATTTGCTGGGCTGTGTAGCCAAACTGCTAGTTACCCATTGGAAGTTATCAGAAGGCGGATGCAGGTTGGTGGGGCAGTAGGGAACGGAAAGTTCCTAAGAATGGGAGAGACTGCCCAAACAATCTACAAAACGAGCGGAATTCGAGGATTCTTTGTTGGCCTCTCCATTGGCTATGTAAAGATAATCCCCATGACTGCGTGAGTTTTTCCCCAATTATCCATACTAGTGTCTTCAGCGGCTAAAGTTTACCAGTACTGCCTTTTTCGTCTATGAGCGTTGTAAATTATACCTTGGAATATAATTACTGTGATCACACTGTTGAGGCGGGTAAACAGTGGACTGGCTATAGATCCTGGTCAGCGCTCTTACGGTTGAAACTAGGCCTAAGCCTTCCACCGTAGTCATACACTGGGGACTTGCTCAATTATGCGTCTTCTGCATCCAGCTTGGATCGTTTTGTGGGAGCCATACCTCAAGACCCTGATTCCCTCCATTCTGTTCAGGTGCTGTGTTTCAATCGAGTATCTGTTCTATATTTTGCGCTGGTGTTTTAGTTCATAGTTTGTCCCCCCACATAGATATGGAAGTTTGCCCCGGGAGTGATTTTATATAGACAAGAATTTCGCATATTGGAATCAACTTTAAAGTATGATAATAGTGAAAAACTGTATCTCATCCATCAAAACCAAGTAGGCCTGTCCACATCATCACGTCCCTGTCCCTGCACCCAGAGCTCCTACTGCTCGACATACTCAAATTTCTGCCGGCACATTGGGCACAGCCCCCTCGAGCTTTCCGTATTTATCCAATCGAGAAGACAGTGCTATCCACCCAAAAAGCAAAAGAAACAGGGTAAACATTAGCTAGAGCTCAAATCCAGTGTAACATGATCTCAAATAACTTGCCATATGGAACGAATGCCCGCACTTCCCGACCACTAACGAACGTATGTATCAGTAAAAATGCACCAAGTACTCGAGGATGACATACATAGGGAACAGTCGTCCCCAGGGAATCGACAATTCGGACAGGTGCCATCGAACTGAACACGACAAATACCACAAACTTCGTCCTCGGGGACATCCCACTTCCACGATGCAACGGCGTTCCAAGACTTGATTTTGACTTTCATGGCGCTGGGGTTTTGTGGATATCGTGTCTGCTATGTATGGATGGGAAACTTGTTATAGTTGTACACACAAGATGCCCGTTTCTGAAGACACAATCAAGCAATTAGCAAAAGGGACGCTGAAGTCTATATCTCTTGAGTTTTTCAAGAAAACAGTTACTGATGAAGGAGCAGAGGTCACATGATCACATGCAACTACCGGTACTTCTCTATTGTAGTCTTATGCCAAGCTCCCCTTTGTTGACTCAGCACACACAATGTAATAGCTTGTGCTAACTAGACTATATCTACCTAGGTACAGTAGTTCCTTTTTTTGACATGTAACGGTGTTAGAACTAGATAGCCCCTCCCAATTCCATATAGAAATATTGTAGATGGTTTGCGTGTGTTGAGCACTTGCGCGGGTCAGGTCGGTTCCCCATTCCCCATGCATTACGTTATCTGGTCTGATTGTAATACATATTTTGCCGGAATTTACATAGGTACCGGTAGCACAAGAAATAAGATGTCTACATTCCTTCTCCAAAGGATTAGACCAGCGTTTGCCTCAGTCAGGAGCCAATATACCCAATCTCAGCGGCTTTACAAGGCAGGGATGACCAGGCCTTTTTCGTCATTTTTGGTGAGTCCCAAGGAGCTCCATAACGAGCTTGGGAAGAACGATCCAATAAAGTCTCCAAAGACAATTCCTGTCTCCGCAGAATGGTTCTTGCCCGGTGATGGCCGGGATGGGCGGCAGGAGTTCCTAAAATTGAGGATTCCAGGAGCAAGGTTCTTCGATCTGGATACTATCAAGGACCCGGTTAGCCCCTACCCGCACATGGTCCCTACGGCCTCTGTGTTTACAGAGGCTATGAAGAGCCTGGGGATCTCTAGGGATGACACTGTAAGTTCCGTATGTCCAACACGTTTTGTTCGCTTCCTGAAAATAGGGTTCTATATTAGGTTGTCGTCTATGACAGCCCAGCCCTCGGTATCTTCTCAGCACCAAGAGCAGCATGGACTTTCAAAGTCTTTGGGCACCCCAAGGTGCATCTTCTCAACAACTTCAAGGAATGGGTTGACGAAGGATACCCAGTGGAGTCTGGCCCAGAGAAGCCCGTCTCGAAAACTGAGTACCCAGAAGTCGAACCAGACCACGGCATGATATCTTCGTTTGAAGAGATGAAAGATATTGCTCAAAGCAGTGACAACGGAAAGAAGATACAAATTATCGATGCCAGACCTCATGGTAGATGGACGGGCAAGGATCCAGAGCCACGGTTGGGTTCGTATAATACTGCATCTACCAATGGTCATGTAGATACGAGGACTAAGAAATACATATCTAACAGGTCTTTCATCTGGGCATGTCCCCAACTCAATCAGCCTCCCATTCAGCAGCCTGGTTGATTCAACAACCAAGAAGCTCAAATCCACTGAAGAGCTCAAAGAAGTCCTTTTCCGCAGTGGAATTGACCCGTCCAGCGACGTCGAAAAACGCTTGATGTGTGGTACTGGGGTCACTGCAGTCGTACTAGATGTTGCCTTGGAACAGGCCGGAATTGGCGGCAACAGGAAAATATATGACGGATCATGGACGTCTGTGGCCCCTCCCTTAAGTCTTCATATCATATACGGAAACTAATAATAGAGATAGTGAATGGGCACAAAGGGTTGGTGATTCCAGTGACTTAATCGTCAAGTCCTGAAGATGGACATAGCATATGAGGAATAAATGGTAATCAAATAGTAACACGCTCTTCACCTTTCATAAATGTGCTGACCTGTTTCATGATTGCCATTGTACGTTGCACATGGAGCCAAAAGACTTTTGGTGTATGAGAGGGATCGTAGTAGCAAGAGAACTCACATGCTACACGATTCTTGTCACAGCAATCTGGACAGGTCACTATGCTTTCATTCTTTTACAATTTATGTAGGTCGCCTTGCACTCTCTTGAGGGTTCAACATTGTTTGCCTCCCTCAAGAGTATGAACTCCACAGTGACCTCCTTGCAGCGCAAGAGTATCACATCCCCGCATCACAATTGATGACCGCTGCACCACCAAGCCTGGTACTTAAATATTCCCCCCCAAAAAAAACATTGGATATCAAACAGTCCCCAAAAAAACGCCTGCCAAATCCCAACCGAAACTCCTATGGCATCCCTAAAACCCCAAGAACTCAAGTCGGCTTTCCAAACAAGTAGGAGGCATCACGGGACCAGCCTATTGTTGCCAGATTATCCTGCGCACCTTGAGCCCGTTGCCCTCACGAAGTTGTTTAATCCCCTTGATCAGAAGGGATATGCGTGGAACTTTCGTTCCAGCAGCATTACCCGTCTTCGATTGCCAGAAGGGGATTTCCTTCTTTTCATACTCGTCATGGTCCTCGATATATCTGAGGGCAATAATATCAGGTTTATTCCGATCTGGACGCACTCCCAGGATTCGGTTTCCACCGGGCGTCTTCAGACTGAGAAACTCCGAAGGGCAGTGTCTGATATTTTCCCATCGGCTACGGATACACTCAGTCAGTCTCACTGTGGTTGAAATAAGAGCTTGGGAAACTTACCTTGGGTTCTGGATATTCTTTGAATTTATGTTCCACCTGCTTTCCGACATTGGACCACAATCCAAGTGAGACTGTTCCTTTAAGCCAACGCCGGGAACCGCCTCAGCAAGGACGTATATGTCAAAAGCTTCGAAAGACTCACTCCCAGAAGGAGTCGAGGACTGGCCATTCTTGGTAGGTGATGTGTCAGGATTATTTCTGGAGGTCGACTTCTTGCCCCTCCGCTCCTTTTTGCCCTCCTGGTACCAGGAGTCGTCTTCACTCGGGCTCTCATGAGATGAGATGGAGCCCGACCTGCCCCGTTTGGGTGGCTTGTGGGCATGGCTCCTTCTCATTTCGGATTGGCCAGGTTTAGGAGGTAACATTTTTGATTTTATTTGTCGAAGAGGGTCAAGAGATATGAGGATAATCCTTTGCTAGTTGTTGCTAAATTGTTTTTCGTAAGGTATAAATTCTTTGGAGGAGGGTCGGGCTGTTGGGGGATTTATACAAAGGCCCTTTCGGCGCCCCCAACCCTATATGCCTGGTTGCCCCAACTTAAACATTTGTCTTTCTCTTTTTCCTACAAACTCTAGCATATGCTTCTCCCCAGAGGGCGAGTGATACTCCCTCAACCGTGGCATAATAGCTAGGGTTTGTTCCAGAAAGGATAATCTTGGAGAGTTCTTGGTTGAGTTTTGGTGATAAGCTCACTGAAAGATTTCTTTAAAAAAAAGGGAGGGGGAGGGGCAGCCTCGGGCCAGATCTCTGAAGGAGTATACCCAAGAGGATGTCGAGAGATGGCGTGTAGACCTTATGTTCTTTTGCATGCACCATGAAATACTTCCTTATCTGGTGCAAATATGGGAGCTTACTACTTATGGTAGTATGTTCAAGCACTACCAAGACAGGCTACCCGAAACAGACCCAGCTCTATTCTTTTATGCTTATTAGTTTTACTGGTGAATAAGACACCAGTGGTCTTACTCTCCGTTTAAACTGTATTTAGATTTAATAAAATGTTTGCACTGATCAAGTCATGGCCAGAAAGAGTCTCATCAAAAAAAAAAAAAAAAAAAAAAAAAAAAACTTAACCTTTTGCTTCATATACGTTGCTTTTTGTGAAAGGGAATATACCTAGCACGTATAGATCTCTTCTCAAAGTAATAACCCTTGGAGTCAGGTTGCGTAGACCTCACATAGAATTAGAGTCTAAGTTAAGCTAAGCGAGGTACCCCATATTTTCGGCAACAAGGTAGTCAGGTATCGCTAGAAGAACTTAAAATGGAGAGCCTGGGGATATGCGGAGGCGAACCACGTAATTACCTAAATTTGTAGTCTTTGGTACTACAATCCTGCCACGTGTTAGTGAGCACTTTTTTTTTGGTCTGGTCACGGTTTTATGCCTTTTCAATGAAACCTATTTTTATTTTTATTTTTATTTTTATTTTTATTTTTATTTTTATTTTTTGGCAAATCATTACTCGTATTCAGTCTATCTAGACTATGACGAGAGACCGCACCTACTACCTAGTAGGTCCTCTGCCCCCCCCCCACACTAATATATACATGTTTGGTGAGAGCTCAGAATCGAATCACTCACTTAGGGCTTAACACGAACGAAGTTTCAGTGGAATTTTGGCTGTTCAATGCCCTGGCAGAGAAACAGAACTTGCCTCATCCTTGTGGCACAGGCTTGAGGGATATGGGTGTAGAAGGCCTCTGTCGTTGAGATTACTGAATATAGGTAGACTACGGTATAGGACGCTAGGGTTGCTAGTACAATACGATTAGGCTCTCTCACGTTGCATTTTCGTGCAACCATCCGAGTTTGGTTGTCACACAACATACAAAGAGCAAGCATCCTCTGCACGGTGACGATGGTGCCCCTGGGCTCAGAAATAAGGAACCATCTATTTGCCATATTAGCAAGTTTTTTGACATTGGCAGTTATCGTGAGGTACTGCTGGCATGGTGTGTGTAGCGGAGAGCTCCTCATTTTTAGACGAAAGCTTACTTACACCCGACAGACTCTCTAGATCCTTTCAAATGCAATGCCCTGCTGCAAAAGGGACGTTGGCTAGATCATCCTGCTTCAGGCTCGGAAAGTGTACCCAAGATATGGCAAACCCCTGGATGCACAATCCGGCATTACAAATCTAAAGATATCCAAAGCTGCCTGAAGCATAAGCGACTGCTTTTCGCGGGGGACTCGACCATTAGGCAGATTTTCTGGGCTACGGCCGCTATACTGGACCCGAAGTTTAACTCCAGTAATGGTGACAAGCATTCGGACCAAGTATTAACAAATGGCGGGGTGAAATTGGAATTTATCTGGGATCCATGGCTGAATGGGTCGAGGCTAAATTCCGAACTAGAGATATTTGTCAGGTCGGCAGAGAGCGCAAGACCACCAGCAGTCTTGCTGGCTGGGGCAGGGCTCTGGCATTCGAAATATGTGGGCATACACCCTGGAGCGCATTGGAAAGCATCAATTGATAATGTGCTTGAGCACATGAAGTGGGCGAAAACAACGGCTTTGAGGCCCCACTCTGACCTTCTGTTGCTGGCCCCAGTTACCGTCCCAGCATGGAATAAATTGTCCACAGTACACAACGGGACAATTCTTCCGGATGAGGTGGATATGATGAACACCTATCTCAAGAAAATGACGCAGGCTAAAGGGGGAGATGTGTTCTGGGCATTCAATGAATTCACCAAGGGTCTGTCTCAGGCTTTCGATGAGAGTGGCATACATAATGTCCAAAGCATAGCCAATCTAAAAGCCGATGCGCTCCTGAATTTGAGATGTAACTCGGAAAGGGATCAGTATCCATTTGATGGAACATGCTGCAGTGTCTACAAAGCACCGAATTACATCCAATGGATAGCACTTATTGGAACATTCGCTCTATCAGTTATGTCTCTGATCGTCAATGGTTGTGGAAAGCTCCTATCCTAAGTTATGGTGAAGATTCTGATGATTTCATGAAGATGACAGGACACCTTCTGCAAGCACTGCTCCCTTCGACATGATGTCAAGGCTGAGGCGTATGCCACCTTCGGCCTATAATTACACTGCCCTCATGGTATTTGGTCTCACAATGGCCCTGTGCTTCTATGCAGATCGGACACAGGTTCTGAACAAGTCGCATAAGCATTACCTAGATTCGGAATATTTCGGGATGGTAATCGTAACTATCCTTCTGGGTCTCTTTACCATACGCAAAACCTCAACTGAGTCACGAGGCGCTGAGACCCAGCCTTTTCTTGGCCGTGATCAGACCAATGAGTGGAAGGGCTGGATGCAATTCATCATTCTCATATACCACTACACAGGAGCATCCAAGGTTACCCGAATATATGAGGTTATCAGGCTGCTGGTGGCCTCATACCTTTTCATGACAGGGTATGGCCACACCGTTTATTTCTACAAGAAGAAAGACTTCTCCCTAAAGCGGGTTGCTGGAGTATTGATACGCCTCAACCTCCTGAGCCTGGCGTTGCCCTACATGATGGGAACCGATTACCTATTCTATTACTTCGCCCCTCTGGTGTCGTACTGGTTTATAGTTGTCTACCTCACGATGTGGGTGGGGCACAAATACAATGTCAATACCAGATTCTTGGTGGCAAAGATTGGGGTCTCTGCTCTTCTCGCAACAGGATTCACTATGAAATCTGGGATACTTGAATGCATCTTTGGGTTACTTAAATATGTGGCAAAGGCCGATTGGAGTGTCACAGAATGGCGGTTCCGTGTCTTTCTAGACATGTGGATTGTCTATTTTGGGATGTTAGCTGCTATTGCTTTCATCAAGCTCAGCAACCCAAACTCCCCAATAATGAGAAGCCCCTATTGGTCGATGCTTAAAAACACAGCTTTCATCCTCTCCGCGATGACATTACCTGGCTATCTTTACTACCAATCCACCTTCCCCAACAAGTTTGCATACAACGAATCCCATCCATACATGTCGTTTGTTCCTATCATTGCTTTCATTATCCTCCGAAACGCCACCCCTATGCTGAGAAATACTTACATAGGTGCATATTCGTGGCTTGGGAAATGCTCCCTTGAGACATTTACTTTACAGTTCCATATTTGGATGGCTACAGATACAAAGGGGCTGCTGGACTATGGGGTCTTTGGTGCTGACTCTCGATGGTTGAATTTTATCATTTCTACAATCGTGTTTGTTTACGCAAGTAATGGGGTGGCTAATGCAACGGGGGAGTTGACCAGTTGGATCACGGGGATCCACAGGGGAGCCAGAGGTGAAGCAATGAAGTCTAGTGGCCAAAAGGCACCCAAGTTACCACAGATGCCAGTACTACCTACGAGTGCGAAGGATGCCGTTGAGATGCAGCCACTTCATGGGAATGCTGACAGGGAGGCGAACGAAAGTATGGCAAAATCGGAACTAGTCGTGGGGAAGGAGAACCTAAGGCTGTCATTCAAGCTAGGGGTGTGGCTGATGCTCATGTGGTTTATGAACTTGGTACCATCCATTACCTAAGGATGCACGTGCATGGTAGGATGCACGCCTGCACATACCCCCTGTAATTGCATCTGCCGAGCCCACTCCGTGATATCATGAAAACATGGGCGTTCTACCTAAGTGCATATCTA
>Ga0307514_10002097_pt1 | contig 21509 bp, 33 predicted proteins | sample 16_EM_MG_FD_203088 | JGI IMG/M metagenome (GOLD analysis project Ga0307514, IMG submission 203088) | Populus trichocarpa ectomycorrhiza microbial communities from riparian zone in the Pacific Northwest, United States - 16_EM | ecosystem: Host-associated > Plants > Roots > Unclassified | place...
GTTGATATACCCGAGTCGTGGTTGGGTGGGTCATCATTTAGGCATATGGGGCGGTGAGATAGTGTGAATACTTATGCAAAAGCTTCATATCTATTTCCAAGTCATTTTTCTTGTCACCATAATCATTACCAAACAAAATCAATATGAACATGAAGTGGCCACAAAGGTATCCATGTTCTTCCTCAATCCTCTACAGCATTGCAAAAGCCTAGACCCACACGCCTAAACACCACTCATGCGCCATCTACTGGTACGTTCCTCTTCCTGCCAACCAAATCCCCCCACAGCTCCCTCACCGACCGACCCCTACTCCTCCCCTCACAAACAGGCTTATGCTCCTTAGCCGGCAAATGCATACCCTCATAATCCACATGGACAAAACTTCTCTCCACATCGGCCAATCCCTCAAACTTCCTCTGTAGGCTCTCCGCTACATCATGGCTAACCTTGAGTGGGGTCTCTTCATCCATAATAATATCCACCTCAACATAATACCTCTGCCCAGAGTGATACGCTCTGATCGTATCAATCTTTTGAATCCGCTCGCTGTGGGTTAGGGCGAGGTATGTGAGTTTGTTGAGGAATGGTTGGGGCGCGGATTTCCCTACGAGGAGGAAGACGTGCTCGAAGGCTGTGGACGCCCAGGAGAAGAGTATTAGGAGGGCGATGAGGATTGCGCCAAGGGGGTCGATATACCACACAAGATGGGTGCCGATGATGGACATGAGGAGACCGAAGGAGTTGGTGGCAATGTCGTTGCGGTGGTCGATGGCGAAGACCCGTGCGGCGGGGTAGCGACGGAGAGAGAAGCAGTAGATGAAGAGGCAGAATTTTGCGCCGACTATGGAGGGTTATATGATTAGTAGGTGTACATTTATGGTGGTGGTAGTGGTGAAGGACGTACTGGCAATACCAACGAATATGTACGGTAGGATATTCTTGGAGATATCGTCTTGAGCCCCTCCACCCCCACCTGCTAGCTTTCTCGCAGATTCGACTAGGATCTGGACGGCGACGGCGGACATTAAACTACAGAACATGATGATTCCAATAGTCTCGACTCTTGTCCTACCAACTGGGTATTTCAATTGACTCGGTGTAGCTGCCACACGTGAGGTGACGAGCATTATTGTGGATGAAACAAGGTCCATCTATCTACGTGCATCAGCCTGTCAGTTCCCATATCCCCATTACCCTCAACAGCCTGGGCAATGATGATAACGCACAAATGCATCTGCAGCTGTAGCAAACAATGTCAGTGACCTGGTCGAGATAGCAGCATAGAGCTGAATAATGAACAAGCACAAGTTCACTGAACTCGATGCGTTTATCGCTACCCTGACTTTCCATCCATTCTTTGCTTGGTCCTGGGCATCACGCACCTCCTCCTCGTGGGAGTTGAGAAAGTCATCTATCAGCTCATTCTGTCTGTATGTATGTACATGTATGTATCGTTCTCAAGTCAGCCCATGCCCGTTTGGCAGAACGCACTCCCACGAAATCAGTAGGGTATCTTGAGGCTTTTAGCTACCTCGCTCGCAAGGTGCAAAGAGAGCATGCGCACTAACCGGGTATAAAACTCCTTGACCTTCTTCCGCCTATTAGCATCTGGATACAGCTCTTTGAGCTCGGCGTCGCTGCCTTCTTTTAAGTGTTGTCGGAGGAAGAGCGGGTCAGGGCGGTCACCGGAGGCACGGGATATGGGATCAGACGGCCGGACTGCGGCTTGGGGGGTTTCATGCAGCGGCGGCTGTGGAGGTGGTGAGACGCCTGGTGTCCAGGCTTCCGATGGGGGTGTGCAGGTCGACATCTGAACTGATGGTAGTGTAAGGATAGTTCGTTAAGCATAGGAGTAGTCTAGCCCAAGAGGAGTCGTGGTTCGAGACTATACTCTCATGAAGAAGAGGCTTTCTGATAGTAAACAGGATCGCGGGCTGTATATCGACAACAGTCGCATCACTTATTTTCTGAGCAAAATAAATCTGTCTGGGCACGAGAACAGATTCCGGCTCTATCCGCGAGCCGAATATGCAACAGCCCGGGCAGGGTATTAGTCCCAAGTATTAAGCTTTTTTCTTTTTTTGAGTTAGTATCTGTACATCCTCATGCCAACTGTTAGACCTGAGATTATCTGTGCTATTGGACATCCAGGGTTCAGCAATCCCAGACTATCATATGGCCGGAAAAACTTTTGATCTCAGTATTTTCGACAGGTTAGCTAAGAGCCAGAAATACATACTGGTAGATCCTTGCCAGTCATTTAAGCATCTGCCTAGGCGGCAGCCAAGCTTCAAACCCCGCCCCACGCGGGAACTTAACACCTTGAGGCTCTCCTGTGCCACTGGGGCTCTCTGTATGCCAGCCCGCTGCTTATATTTATGATTGTGGGGTCCAAGACCGTTGGTTTTGTTTTCGCAATAGATGTTCCACTCTCTCAAGCAATCAGACTGGTACCAAAGTACTCAAGAGCAATTATTAAGTGATTGTAGTAACTGGCGATGTTAGCACAAAGTAGGTTGCCAGACTAGCAAATGCCCATCTTCACTCCAATATAGAACTTGAAAATGGAGTCAGCTGATCCGATACAAAGGCAGTACTGGCCTAATGCAATTCCGCATAATACACTCTATCCAATTGCTGTAAGTAGACTACTCCAGACCCATATTCAAATCTGTCAGTTCGGAGGAGGAGGGTCGTGCCAACCAGACTGTGCCTACCTGGTCTGGTTCGAATATCCCTGCCTAGTTTAGCGTGAGTAAGAAAATGGCAGATGAGTGGGCTTGGCAGCGTGAGGCTCCGCGCTAAAAATCTGCACCGCTGGAATAGAGGGGTAAGGAGGGGTAAGGCTGGAGGTAGTCTGATTGCACGACCCACCGTTACTAAGTCTCTACGAGGGGCAGTGCAGCCAGACTACCAAGTCTCGAGGGGTAGCGAAGGTAGGATATTCGAAAGCTACCAATGGTAGCAGGGCCTGACTGTATCTATCGTAGCGGTTAAAAAATGAAAACAAGAATGGGTACGTCCTCAATAGCGTATCCTAATCCTGGCTACCCTTTTGCTCATTCACATCAGGAATCAGAACTAGAATTAGCTGTAATCCCAAGCAGTCTTGCTCTTGAAATGTAAATAGGTGGGTAGGTTAGTCGAAATGTAGTCGAAATGACTCGGAGGAGGGGTTGTGCTACGAAGAACAAGGTGTGGCCGAAAAAAATAACTTTTTTTTCGCCGCTATCGGATGAAGCAGCAAACGCACTTTGTTCAAAATCAGTCACACAATCCCCCACTAGCAAATTGAGAACCCTAACCCAATCCACTGACCTTCATCTTCCTTCAGTATAAGAACATCAGCTACCCCACCCCCTCTTCCAAACCTCGTTGTCAGTAAGTTGTCCTTCTCCATCCTCCATTCATATCCTTATTCCGACACACAATCCTTTTCACTGTATCACTCCACGACCGTACTTAATCCTTACCCCACCCATTCCTCTCCTCCCCCTCTTCACCACCATTTTCTTGCCTCAGACACTGACTTCTTCTTTCAGTACCTAGCAAGATTTACGCTTATCTGACGCACCTTTCACATTAAATTCATCTCTCAATCAAACACAAAAAATGGGAAAGGAAAAAGTTTGTCTTCTTCCCCTGAAGTCCTGCTTGAAAATATGTAGCTAACAAACCGCCAAAGACTCACGTTAACCTCGTCGTCATCGGGCACGTCGACTCTGGTAAGTCGACCACCACTGGCCACTTGATCTACAAGGTATGTCCTCAGCAGTGTGAATCATCTGGTGTTTGGGTAACTGATTGACAGCGGAATCAAGTGTGGTGGTATCGACAAGCGTACCATCGAGAAGTTCGAGAAGGAAGCTGCTGAACTCGGAAAGGGTTCCTTCAAGTACGCTTGGGTGTTGGACAAGCTGAAGGCTGAGCGTGAGCGTGGTATCACTATCGACATTGCTCTCTGGAAGTTTGAGACTCCCAAGTACTATGTCACTGTCATCGGTAGGTTGCATGTGCTATTTCCCATTCTGAGTCAATTCTAACGTTTTGACAATAGATGCCCCTGGCCATCGTGACTTCATCAAGAACATGATCACTGGTACGTCCCAGGCTGATTGTGCTATCCTCATCATTGCCGCTGGTACTGGTGAGTTCGAGGCTGGTATCTCCAAGGATGGTCAGACCCGTGAGCATGCACTACTTGCCTACACTCTTGGTGTTAAGCAGCTCATCGTCGCCATCAACAAGATGGTTAGTCTATTATCCTTTCTTGGTCGCTGAAGACAGCAGTATTAACACGACTCCAGGACACCACTCAATGGTCTGAAACTCGTTACCACGAAATTGTCAAGGAAACCTCCAACTTCATCAAGAAGGTCGGATTCAACCCTAAGTCCGTTCCTTTTGTTCCTATCTCCGGTTTCAATGGTGACAACATGATCGACAACTCCCCCAACTGCCCATGGTACAAGGGTTGGGATAAGGAAACCAAGGCCGGAAAGAGCTCTGGCAAGACCCTCTTGGAGGCCATCGATGCTATTGAGCCACCAAGTCGTCCATCCGACAAACCTCTCCGCCTTCCTCTCCAGGATGTCTACAAGATCGGGTATGTTGTGCACTATTTTCATCATTTACTGTTATTGTCATCTAACGCTACTACAGTGGTATCGGAACTGTGCCAGTTGGGCGTGTCGAGACTGGTGTCATCAAGCCCGGTATGGTCGTTACATTCGCTCCAGCAGGTGTTACCACTGAAGTGAAGTCTGTTGAAATGCACCACGAACAGCTCGTTGAGGGTCTCCCTGGTGACAATGTTGGATTCAACGTCAAGAACGTCTCCGTTAAGGAAATCCGTCGTGGTAACGTTGCTGGTGACTCCAAGAACGATCCGCCAAAAGGTGCTGAGTCCTTCAACGCCCAGGTCATCTTGATGAATCACCCTGGGCAAGTCGGAAACGGATACGCCCCAGTCCTTGACTGCCACACCGCCCACATTGCTTGCAAGTTCGCCGAGCTCATCGAGAAGATTGACAGGCGTACTGGTAAGTCTGTTGAGCAGACTCCTAAGTTCATCAAGTCTGGTGATGCCGCCATCGTTAAAATGATCCCCTCCAAAGTAAGTTTTCATTACTACCTCACGCTTGCTCATTGACAAAAGCTAACTTTCTTTTAGCCCATGTGTGTTGAGGCTTTCACTGAATACCCACCTCTCGGGCGTTTCGCTGTTCGTGATATGAGACAAACTGTCGCTGTCGGTGTCATCAAGTCCGTCGTCAAGGTTGACAAGGGTGCCGGAAAGGTTACCAAGGCTGCTGTCAAGGCTAGTAAGAAGTAAATGATGTGATATTGGGGTTTTATAGATAGGGTCTATCTGGGTCTTGTCTGTTTTGTCTTTTTGTCACGATTTGTCTTTCTTATGGGAAAAAGCTCTTGGGTTATGGTTTGGTCACATTGAGATACTCAACCCCTCTTTTCTTTGTTTCCGGAGGTTTGATGAGAGATGAATAAATTTCCTTAATTTTCTGGGTACTTTTTCTGGGTATAGTCTACATACAATGCATTCTGATTGCCTGGGTCCAATGTGTGATGTAAATTTGTGAGGACATTCATAGTGGCAGTTAGGTACCTAGCCAGGTTCCTCCCTCCCTTAGCAGCCCCATGAAACTGTACCTATTACTGGTATACTCCCTTCGTCATACAAGCCAATACGACCTAGGCGAAATATGCGGAACAACGAAGCCAGAGATGCGCATGCACCATCTGCAAGAGAAACCCTGGAGTATTCTCTCCAAAGTCTTATGGAAATTACACCGTTGGATATTGGCACATCCCTGAAGACTTGGGAGGTTAAGCGAGAGCAATTCATTCAGCAGTGGGCCGTGGAGAGCGTGCAATGGAGACTGTGTGTAATCTGGAGGTTAAGGAATACACTATTCCGAGCTCCTCTACTCAGTGAGGAGGCGCTTTGTTGGGGAATCCGGTTGGTTAAGGATACCCTAGGAGAACTGGGAAGTATGGGGGAGGGGGCGAATTTATCTACACTGGATGGAAAGGGGCTTGATATCATGGAGGAAATTATCCGAGCAGCTCTTCATAGCACACCAGGAGCTCAACTCTCCAGGGAGGTGATATTGGCTGCATGTGAGGTTGGAGAGATAATGTTGTTTCATATAGAGCTAAAGGGTAGGGTGGCGGAAATCGTGAGAATGTTCAGTGAGTTGCCCGACTTTGAGCCCTCGAGGGGTTGCTAACGTATAGATGTTGCTTGGTAGGCCACAGGCCGATACTAGACGTTATAATTTCTCAATATTTTTGGACCAATGATTCCCACGAAAATACATTATATCCTTCCCTCATAGGTAGCCTTGAGGCTATTCATGGTTTCAGTTTGGGCGAAGATCTTACATCTCCCATGATTCCCATCAATAGTGCCTCTCTGATAGCCCATGGGCTGCCTCCAAAAGCTGTTGAAGCTGCTATACGATTGCTCTTTATTGGGTGGGTCAACGGATATCGGGAACTACCGGGATTAACAAATCCTGTACAGGTGGAGGAATTCATACAGGAATCGGAATCTTACAAGTTTCTCGTGGCATATCCACAAATAGGAGTCAGGGTGGCACTGATATTCATTTACAGCGAGGTGGGGCTTAAAGATCCAGAAAGAGGTATCTAATGATTTTCATTTCCGTGTTGCACGCATTGGTTTGATTTGATGACCTCAGGCTGAACATGCCCTTGTATGTAGGATTCAAGCCCTCCACGAACTATAAGACGATTCAGTTACTGAAGACCTACCTTTGCTATAACGAGGCCACACAGAGCGACTACGTATCTTCTACCTCAACTAGTGATATTAGGTGCATTCTACTCAATGCATCGTGGACTCTTCCATGGCTGTGGGGCCAACAGGAGATTGATGAAGAATTCGTTATGGCGGTTGTAAGTACAAATCAGCTCTTGGAATCATTAGAGTGCTAAGAAAATAAATAGACTGTTGCATGGATAATGGACTCCTGCGAGGATATGAATCCTGAGAACACGGAGCTTCCCGATGAACATCCAGTCCAGGCCTTCATCAAACATAACAGTAGACCTCTCATCAATATATTGATAGCATGTTCCCTAGCCATCCAGGGAAGCGACCCATTCGCTGATAGAGATAATAGAGTATGTTCAAGAGAACATTTTACTACGAAAGTTATTTATTGGAAGGCCAAACAAGGGTCAACGGCACTACGATCAGCCAACTCAACAAGCTTTTGTGGATGGTATTGTTATTATTTAATAGCATAGAAGACCTTAGCTCGTCTAGCCATGCCATCGCTGAAGTTGTAAAGTGTTTTCTAATGTCGGTGGATGAAGAATGGATAGAGGCTACATGTGAGTTGTCGTCATGCTCAGGTAGTGTTACCCTGAATCGCTAATGTTTTTCTCAAGGCTGGAGGGTTGCGGTAGTAACTTTCTCAAGGACACCCCAGGATGTCCTTACCAAAGCTGTTCAGGAAGCAGGCGCAGCTGAGAAACTGGTGCTATGTGCTACATCTCTCCTCCTTTGAGAACCATTCCGGCTCATTGCACATAGAGGCTGACTTCACTTATCTGCTAGCCCAACAGATAATACTTAGAGAATTGGAGTTCATAATGAACCGCTATCCGAGCGGCAATACAGCCCTTTTTATAGGACAAGAGATTTCGTCTCATCTGGATATATTGATTGCTTTAGCTCATTTCACGGTCTACATTATTGCTAGCCACGACGGGCTCCGCTCATCCTTTAGCAGACAATCCCATTTCAATTCATCTTTAGTGAACTATATAATGCGAGAGGTACAAGACTCACTGCTTCAATCAGGCCAGCCAGAGCTTCTTTGGAAACATGCTATAAGCGTGGGTGTCATCACCGAGCTGATAGTCCAAACAAGGAGAAATCTATCAAGCCAGGGCGGTGGTGTTCATGGGCTTGTCAAGCAGGGCCAAGAGCAAGTCATCTTGAATATTGTAAACCGCTTACTCAGAGGAGACCTGGAAGTACAGTACATACTAGGTATGTACTGTGTGCGAGAACTCCCTGTTTCGCGGGCTGCCGGCTTACATTGCTACATGGCAGCACCACTCTGCGGTCTCTTGGACAGTCTGCCCAAAGCCACAAGCTTTTCGACGAAGCATATCACTTGTTTTAAAGTCATGCAAGAGTTACGAGCTTTATTACTTGAAAATGTTAGAATATACCATGCAAGAAGGCACTAGCTGTGTTCGAACTAAGAAATTCAAATAGGATTCACACAAGTGGTGTATATTGTTACCCGTCCTGGTCCGCACTGTTGAAAATATTATCAAGAGTCTTGAACCACTATCAAGTAATTCTTTACTGTTTTGAGCAATCGCCAATACTAATCTCACTAGGAACTCACCTTATTGACAATCCGTGGAATGGGAAGTTAGTCCATATGTGCTTGATGATGGTATTGGGACAAAAAATAACGTGTACGCACCCTGCCCAAAAGTTATCCGGGAAAGGTCATGAGGGATATGCTTGTGCCCCAATTTGTTACACCAGGATTGATGATGGACTCTTGAGGCTTGTGTTCTTGGTATATAGCCTTATTCTTGCATTAAAGGCGGGTTACTGAATGGGAGTTATAGTTGATCTCAGAGAACCCACGCTGGAAAGAAGACATAATTCTAGATGAACAGATGGCATCCAAGTCCCCTTCGGACCAGCAAGAACTGCCTCACACTTACAGGAGCCGAAGGCTATCCCCGGTGGTGAGGGTGGCTGACTTGACTCGAGTTGCTGGGGTATATCTGCAGAGGAGCAAGACTCTCGGTCGTGGGAACCACAATGGCCTACAAGAGGTGGCGAACGCCGCACTGGTGGTCAATGTAATAGGATTGGTACCAATGAAATCATCGAGAACTTGTGGTAAGAGCTGCTGACAAGCTTAGATCCCAGGGACGAATGACATCTGCAAGGCGTGGAGGGGGAAGATCCAGCGCGCAAAAAAGCTGCATGGACAGTCTGGACAGTCTGGAGCCTTGGAAGTGGAGAATAACCCTTTCTACAGGATCCATAGGTACACCTCTTGAGCCCAAGGCAGGGTAACATGATGGTCACTAACTGGTGCCAATCAATTAGGCCGGTAGCGGGAGCTTCGTACTGTTTGGTTCCCGTTGTGGGGGCACAGGAAAGATAGTTCTAGTGCATGGATGCTATAGAATAGAAGCAGCGGAAAGAGCAGCAAAAAGAAAGTTTAGCAGAGTGTCTCAAGGTTTATTGCTACTATGGTAACTAGATGATGTGGCTACACTCCAGCCCTTTCCGCAGCTCCCCTGTTCCTCCTCCTAAATCGACGGTCCCCGCGGGGGGGAGAGAAAGAAGGAGGGGGAAAAGAAAGAAAAAGAGTGAAGAGAAAGAGGTGTGCTGTACCACATCTGCCCGGCTTCCCTCCAATTGCCGACCTGTCCCATGTTTAGCATCCATATGCCCAGGTCGGTGGGTCTATTGGTACTGCGCCTACAGCATGACGCTCAGAGCTAGGCTTGCCAGTACTCTATCTCCTTTAGGAAATGTAGTTTCTGGCCTATGTTCCTGATCCTTTCTCTCATGGCGTGCCTGATCTCTAATGACATTCTCCTGGTAGTCTGGCTATGATGCCAGTCTTCAGTCGGGGGAGTCTAGTGGGCCATCCCTTCTTCTCTAGGCTCCTTGCTGTATGGCAGTCTCTCACCACTACGGCCATCTTCTCTGTAGGGGAGTTGGAAGCCCCATGATAGTCAAGGGCCTCCACCAGATTACCATTCCATCATTGATATATTCACCTGTGAGGGTTCAGGGTCAAAAGGCTCGTTCTCTCAATGCGGCTGATGTGGAATCTTACCTGCTGTCTAGGAAGCTTGATAGCTTCAGTAGCCCCCCCCCTCCATAGCAATGTGCCACGCCAAGCTCGAGGGTTGGGTGCCGAGACTACTATCTGCCATAAGACTGGCGAAGGAGGTTGCCTTGGTCCGGACCGGCAAGCATTGTCTTATGCTCGTCTGTTAATCCTTCCTACTCAACCGTGACTGTGCATTCATCTGCTTGACCCTAGATATATATGCCTCAGTGGGTGATTTCCAAGTATCTTTGTACCAATTCTTCGAGGTACTTGTGCCTTGTATCCTGCCTTGACGTCAAAGCCAATGCCCATCAGGGCCCTCTGCTATATTGTCAGTAAAAGCTAGTCTACCATCGCTTCTTCCCAAATAACTAGGTGACTGAGCACAATATCCACTGCTCCAATTCCCCTGCCAGAGCTATAAGCCCTCTATTGCTACCTGATGTGTGTCAAGATGTCCTGGGTCATAGCTGTACCATATAGCTTGCCCCACGCTCCACGCTATTCATGATTCATACTAGCCTCTAAGCTCTAGCACTTGCGTGCTAATGTACAATATCCTGCCATCCCTGTGCCGGCATTCCTTGTACTCACTGTTACCCTGTATTTTCATAGGTTCGGGAGGGAGGGCGTTATGCAGCTCGCTGTTCCGTGAGTGTACCGAACCTTTTAAGGGGAGGGAGCGGGGCCGCCTCATAGCCTTAGGCTCTATAGACTTCCAAAAAAATCTCGCCTTGTAGGGCTGTGGCCACTGTCTGGGATGTTAGGGTATTGGCAATCAGCCTAGAGATAACCTGGTCCGGTCCTATTGTGGAGCTTTGGTTGATGAGGCTCCAAATATTGTCCCATCTGTGGGTGATCGCCGTAGTTGCCTTGTCTTCTATCGGAGGTGGAGGCCTGTCTTCTCCGCCTGCCCCTTCAACGTGTAATTGTAGGTTTAGTCTTGCTATCATCTACAGGGTGGTTTCGCCCTCCCTTGCTAGCATTGGCGGGTCTGTCCCCCCTGCGATTCAGCCCTTCTTGATGCCTCTTGCCTCGCGGCGAATAGCACGGTGATAGTCCCCCGCCTTCCGCTATGGCTGATTGCACTACCCTGCATGCCGCAGCTTTGCGTGGGTTTCTCACCCCTCTAGATCTTCTGAATTGGGCTCTCACCTAGTTTCTTTTCTCTCTTCTGAGGGGGTCTTCCGCATGTTTCTGGTTTTCCTGAAGACCTCTAGTGAGGTAGGTCAGTTCTCTTGCCAGCCCGCTAGCCTCTCCTCGGGTTTTTCCAGCTCCCCTCGATATCGCCTTTTCTCCTAGGTAACAATTCCCCTGTTTGTAAAGCTGTTTTCCATGAGGACCGTTACCCTCTTGGCGTCAGACACCCACCTATAGGTCGCTCATCTGTGTCTCTCTTTTTTACCTTCAGGATTTAGGCTCCTCCCTGCCTGCCATCAGATGGCATGATTCGAGTCACCCCGGATTTTCTCCTTCCTTTTTCCAATCCTCGCTGTCGGCACAGTCCCTACCCGAGTGAATGGGTCTTTCCTGTTGTAGTGGGCGTAGAGCTCGGTAGCCATAGCTACCTTCATTATGGCTGCTAGGTGTCGGTATTTGGCCCATGGACTTCGTCTTCCTTGCCACCTAGCCAGGCCTCATGCGGCCCCCTACTACTAACAGCTCCGTGCCTTTGCTGTACGCCCAGTTCTTCGCTTTAGCGATGGTGTCTGCCCACCATGCTTGGGGTCTGTTAGGCTGCTGGCATGTCTATACACCACCACGATTGTACCTCCCGTTCGATGCTCCGACCGTTGGGTCTTTCCAGATTAGGTGGGAATGTCCAGTGACCTTCCTCCATCTCTTTCCTGGAGATCCAAATTGCTGCCATGCCCTCCCTTCTTCAGAACCTATTCATGTCCTATCCCTATCCAGCTCCGAAATGACCCACAAGCCCGCTCCCACCCCTTCCTCCCTTGGCAAATACCTCGCCATGCTTGCAATAGCTGTGGTTGACAGTCTCGCGGGCTGCTTTACCATTGTGGAGCGGTGGCGTCTCCAAACCCTTCCAGGCTCCATCCGAGTTTCCTTGTCCTCTCCCTCTTACCGGTCTCGGGTCTCCCTGCTGGTCCGTTCCGGCGCTGACCCCTTTCTCCCTCTCCAGGTTTCTTTGCTGCGTCCGTCTTTCGTGACCCGCAGCGTGGGGGTGCCGCCTGTCCTTCTAGTGCCCTCAAATACTCTGTGCTGCTTCATTGGTGGTATGTCTTCTGTGGTGGTCTGGCGTTCTTGTGTTCATTACCAGGTGCCGCAGAGGAATTCCAAGATAGATCAGCTCCGGATCTTGGCCCTCCATGGCCCCCCTGCCTCCTCCAGTGGTTCCATCGTGTGGGGTGACAGGTGGTGCTGGGTCCACCCTGCGTGGGTGTAAAGTCTTCCACTGGGTCCGTGGTCTCCAGCGCCAATACCCCCAAGCTGAGGATGAGTTGGAGGTCGCATGCGACATTGCTAACTCCGGCTCCCGTCGCTGTCGCCGTGGCTGCCACCACTGCTTTCCACCTCTCCTCATGCGACTCTCCTCCTGCGACTCGATCCCATCAACTACCCCCCTAATCACTCTGTCTGTTCCCACGAACAGAAAGTGCGGCCCTCTGGCTAATGACCTGAAGACCTTCATCCACCCCTCCTCCCCATACCAACTTGGTTCCTGATTGGCTCTTGGCGCGGTCAGGCCAGTACCTTGGGGATGTCGTGACCTACTCGAGATTGGTATTGTCGTGTGCGTCTCGTCCTCACCGTCAATAATCTTTGGTCGTCGGGTCTGTGTTCCGGCATTGTGTAAAGTTATATATGGGCCTTGCGAGGTGTTGTGCCAACCAGACTAATATATACCGGATCTGATAGGCCACAGGTGAGAGAGAAACCTACAAGTAATTGGTACATATTTACGGATATATACCCTCCGCACATATATCCAATAGCCTATATTTTGTATAGTTAAAATAGAACATGCCCCGCAGACCACGTGACATTTGCCCAATTAGCGGCACAATTTCAAATTGGCTCTTTACCCCTCCGCCCCTCCCACCAACCAAACGGCTGGCCCGCTGAACAATTGTTTAACCGCCGCTGTAGAGTAGCCATACGACAACCTACCTCCACCTCCATACGACAGCAGAGCATCCTCACTGGATGCAGATGCATTCAGTGCAGAATCGTGTCCCCCCCCCGGTCGTATTTCGATTCCCTTCATCAAGCTTGATGTATAGCATGACGTGGCTACTGCCATGAGGATCCGCACAATTGGAGCTCCCACAACTTGGGGCTATTTCCAAGGTATGTAATCTGGCTTTGAGATATGTCCCGTCACCACTGCCGGAAATATTCTGAGTTGGCATCGAGCTTGCTCACATCAGATCGCACACGATTTAGAATACCGCAATTGAGATTTGGTTGAGAATTTCAGCATTGGGGTGGAATACGACAACCACCAGTCCGTGCGTTTTGCAAAACATTTCGGCAATCTTCGCTTGACACGACCATCCTCACGACAGGAAGCCGACATATAGGTACAGCAATACCCGAACCACCCTCCCACCGGGTTAATTCACGCATACACCCATATTCCTTTGCAGCCTTGTGCTACACCCACACGATCGGACCCACCAAGCACCTGTGGATAATATGATTGCCCCACGCCCAGTGGTGTCCATAACTAGCTCCAACCCAGCATTGCAGCATACGAAGACCATGGCAGCGCTGCTTCGGAGATTTCTTTACCGTGAATCTGTGACGGGGCCTGGTAGAGGAGAGCATATTGTGTATAAGCCACCAATGCCGATGCCACAAGGCCAAGGGAATACAATGGAGAAAAAGTCGACATTGGGGCATAGGCTGTTAAGCCACACGGCTGGATTGCTGGTGCTCTATACATATGCTCTTGTTATACTGGTAAATGGGGGTTGGAAGTTGGGACTAAGCCGGGAAGTGAGGGAAAGGCAAAGAAAACTCGCAGCCAGTGAGTACATCTCAACACTCTTGCGCATGTGATTAAGATGGGGCGCTTTAGGATAGCCTGGCTAACATTGCTGAGGTAGGCAGAGCATCATTGTGGGCTTTGGATAGAGAGCCATATAGAGACGTGAAACACCGGTTTTATACAGATAAACAGACTAGTCATCGAACCCATTATGTCGAATCCGGGAACACGTCTCGGGACGCTGAATTGGTGATACTGGTATGTGGTACCCAAGCCCATCATCTGGCTCGAGACTGATTATATCCCAATGTAGCTACATGGCTTCCCAGATGTATGTTGCTCTCAACCGGCCAGCTACACATTCATTCTGACATCATACAGTCATATTACTCTTACCGCCATCAACTGAGCTCCACCAGCCTAAAAAATGCCCACCTAGTTGCCCCTGACCTACCAGGGTTTGGTGGGAGTGACTCTCTTCCCAGTTATAATTCTGCCTATGTGCTCAGTACAATCGCTCGCTTCATCCTTGCCATGAAGAGCAAGAAAAATCATGACCGGTGCATCATCGTAGGACACGACTGGGGCGCCGTCATTACATGCCGATTAGCTAGTGAATGCCCCAAAGGAACGTTCTCTCGAGCAATAATTATTAATGGACTTCACGTAAAACCTCTCTATCCCTAGAACTATGCAGGGCCTGACCTTGACTAATAATATATGTGTAGCCAACTCTTTTCAGAAATAACGTCTCCCACAACCTCGCTTCCTTCACCCGTACTGCCAAATCCACCATTTTCCTCCACCACCCCTTACACGTCCTCTTCTCCCCCTCTCGCGCGAAGAGGGACTTGGCTCGTTTGAACCAATCCTGGACGAAGAACATCACCCCAATACTCAACCAAGCCCGATATAGCCACTACGTATTCCCGTTCAGAATTCCTTGGATGTCTCTTGCACGGAAACTACCTATGATGGGGGATTACCACCTCCTCCGCCAAGTCAGCAAGATGGCGAAATGTCACGATGAAGCGAGTTATCTTGCCAATTCGTTGGGGCCAGGGATGCTGGAGTGTGCTGATGCCACCGTGAAAGAGTTTGGATATGGGGTATCGGTTAGGGCGAGGAAAGGACTGGAGTTCGATGAGATGATCTCATACTATCGAGATGGGCTAAGCTTCGACCAATGGGAGGAGAAGGATAAGCCGGAAGCCCTGAGAAGGACCCCAGGACCGCATGAACAATTGATTAAAGAACGAGATGCGGCTACTGGGCAAGGGTTGGGACAGGGGAGATTTAAATGTCCTGCGATTGTAATTTGGGGAAGTAAGGATACGTTTTATGCGCCAGATTTGGTGCATCATGGGTGGGGAAAAATGTTTTGCTATGATAATGAGATGGGAGGCAGTGCAACAGTGATCCTGAGTAGGAGTGGGCACTGGGTGCACGTGGGGAGTAGAGGAAGAATGGTAGTCAATGGGGTATTGGAATGGTGTGTGGAGGAAGGGGAAAATATTGGGAAGCAAGAAAGGAGCGATGAAGAGGGAGCAGAGGGGAGGGACAGCCAGGGAAGCGCTGAGGGAGTAGGGGAGTTGATGCAGTTAGTGCCAGTGTGGTATGGGGGGGAGGAGACAATGGTGAATTGTTATTAGGTTGTCATGAGTAATGAATATGGGTCAGGCGCTATATGGTTTGGGAGGAGTTTTGGGAGGAGTTTTGAAATTTGATTTGAAATTTGATTTGATATGAGGGGTGCTGGTTGCCAAAAGCGGTGGGATTTTGCTAATCCATCTTGTGTATGATGATTGCAGTTTGGCAAAGGCTTGGTACTAGCTGCCTGCTGCGCTTTTGCTTGTTTTGCAGTTTAATGCGTCTTCATATATGGGAAGCTGGACGGACATCAGTTTGGGTAATCATTTTGAGGGTTTGATACATTCTGGTTGTTATACCATAGTTGTGGATTGTTCTCTGGGTTTTCATGGTACTGCGGAAATAGAAATTGTGGAACCTCTTGCCTTCTTGCATGCTAACTAATACTATCTTTACCCGTCCCTGAAAATTTCGGTTACCCTGAAACTGCCTATTGTGCGCTTTCATTGGCTCCGCATATGAGAACACACCAATCACAGCCCCTTCAACCATTCCTTTTTTTACTCCTTTTTTCCTCCCTTTTCCCCACTATCCCTTCATTTTTCCCCTCCCCCTCTCCCCCTCCCCCTGTTTCTCCCCCCCCCCTCCCTATCCCCTCTCACTCTCCCCCTCCTCTTCTTTTGACTCTTCAGAGGGGCAGCCCTGAAAAGAGGAGGGCGTGGAAGCAGTAGACCTGCGGACAGAACCGGTGTAGCTACATCACCTAGTCATTGCAGCAAAAATACAAAAGCCCACTCATGAACGACCTCTGATATTCCGCAAAAGAGTCATGTATGTATGTATATATAGCCCTAAGCAGATACTAGTAGCGATTGGTTGGTGAAGAGATTCCGCGCTAATAACGATTCCACTCCCAGAAGCACCTTGACATAAAAATTGATGTGCAATAATATTGTAATTTGAACGGATTTGTTATAGCAGGGTACTCTACGGAGTATAGACCGTCGGTAGGGAGCCCGCAGTGGTGTAATGCGGGGTATCGTTACCCCTTGGTACTGTGACTACATATGTGCTTGTCGCCCCGAGTGACAGCTATCAGCTACTGGACAAGGCTGTCCATTGTTGGTATCTAGCAGAAACTGCACACCCATTTCCGACTTGATGGTGAACTCGAAGCAGCCCCCTCCGAGGCTGACTTTCAGTTGTCATGTACATATACCGACCGCTCCAGGGTGTGGATGTGACGGTGACGGAGAGGTTCTGCCCATGGCCATGAATGGATAGCAATTAATAAACGGTCAAAGCCGAAAACGAATCCTAGAGTGGGGACTGCCATGTTTTGTCTGGGATATAGCACATAATTAACCAATATCGGGTATTCCCTGAGCTCCTAGGTATACCCCCGCCCCCATTACGAGGTGGAGAGATACAATTGAGTTGGAAAGGAATAAGAGGCAAGAATAGAAGCATGCCCATGTCGTACGTGATCAATTCTCTGCTCATGAAACAAAAGCAAAACAATGCATATCATATTCACAGGATGCTGGACCCCAGCCTGCTCAGAGTCTAGGATAGGTTCTTAGAATGGCAATGTGAAATTGAGCAAAAGTTACAAAGAATGGTATCTTCAATGAATGCGAACTTCGGGTTCAATTGGAACTTCTTCCGATTCATCCTATTGGGCGCTCATCATATCTGTGCAAACGCGTACCTGCACCAACAGACTTAGCAGAGATACGTCAAGATGCATCGGCAACGCTGTCCCTTACTGTGGATCTACGGTAGGCTGTAGTAGCAACCTAATGCACTGCTACCTGTTCTGGGAGAAAATAGAAGATAAGTACGGAGACTATCCTGGTCATTGCTCGCGATGCAGGGATTTTTCCCAACCCAAAGCATTGTTTGCGTATTCAGATTAGTATTCAAGTTGCACGCTGAATGTAACTGGGTCATGAATTAAGGAATTTTTTTTTTGGAGTCTATACGTCTTTCCCCCGAAGGGAGTCTTAGGTGAATTAAGGAGTAGTTGTATGTATGAGAGGCCTACCTATGGCTGCCAGACCAGTAGGTAACATTTGTTGAGGTAACCAGTGCCACTATAAATGGCTCTGGAGGCCATTGTCAGCTGGTCATGCACTTTGGGATACCTGCGTGGCGGGGTGCATTCATACCCAGCATGCAATGTGTAGATGTACTCTATACGAGAGAGACAAGTGAAGCCACCTGAGATGCCCCTGTCGTTGGAGTTCTCTATTATATATGATTAACGGTTTGATCGGGGCCTAGCCTCGAGCTAGTTAAAGCGGTATACTAAGTAAGTCTCGAAACATATTTTGGCTACACCAACACTCCTAACAGTCCTCATGTCCAAACTGCGATACTTAATAACACTATCTTCACCACAGCTTAGCAATGCAGCAGCTGAGATTTGCCAGTCTATGCTCATTTGCATGTATAGTCTGGTTTGCCACTCTTGGAAGGGTAGTCCATCAAGATACAATGTGAACCCCATGCTTTTGCTTATGGTGGCGCTGATGCACGAGTTTTGCCCCTAGCTGATGGTATCATGAAACAGCTTACTAGTAAAACGGCCAGAACCCAGCAGACGACCACAACGGAATTCATTGCGACTCCATGTCGTCTACCCGAGCATACCTTGCAGTGTATGAGTTATCATCGATCTGCCTAGGGTTTTTTGTTTATCCACCCTGAGGCTGTCAAATTACATACCCAGCCAGCCTCACACCTGCTTATTCCTTCAGTATGGTGCACAGATACGGAACAGAATCAAGTAGGTACCTGGATTTTGTTGTGAAAACAACACCCTACCGTACTGTACCTGCTTACAGCAAACCGTTTACGACTCCAGCGAACTGTTTACACACACATCTAACCCCAGTTACCCTCTTCATGGCCCAACTCCTTCAAGTTAACAATACGAAGAACAGAACTGCTTCCGTGCAGAGTTTGAAGCCAACTGGCCTGTCATGTGACAACGTCAACAGGTATCAAGCCCTACTTCATGCGCACATATTTTTCTGGCCCCTTTATTAATGGCATTCAGAATGCGCATGCCAGCTATCTAGTGCATACTATGCTCTGGTCTCCCACCCTCTAGAATAGGAGGCCAGAATTATAATAGAACTCAAGTACGGAAGGTGGCATTGCAGGAAATCAAGGAATGGGGTTCATGAGAGTTTTTGCGTCGCCATGGTAGAAAGAAGTTATGGCTTCACCATAGGCCGAACAAGTCTAAAGGCGAGCTCGCCTTCCAAATTCCCATGCACTGAGTGCAATACGGTACCGGTACCTAGACACCTCAACCCACTACCAAGCATTCAAGAATTTATTGAAAACGGGAATGGGTCAGACGGGTCCTGTTGGAGCTAACCAATTTAGGTCCATGTGTACCCTCCACGGGGGACTGGCCATAAACGGAGGTGTCAGCCTCATAAGGGTCGCAACCAGGCTGAAAGCATGCCCATTTTGTTTGGTACTAGGTAACCTTCATTTTTCCTGTCACCGCTTTTTACGTATGCGGAAAAACCTTCGTATTGGGCTTCGTTTTCCCCTTAGTAACACTTCTCGGTATTCTAATGGCTGCGGATTAATTAACTAACTAGGTGGAATGCAAAGGTCCCAGCGTGCATTTGGATAGGTAGGTACAGGTATTGTACATCCTAAGTACCTACTTCAGTATTTCAAAGGTTCACCAGAAATGGCAGAGCCGTTTCAGTACCTACCTACGAGACTGGGTGTAGCCTCATTTCGGAAATGGCACGGATGGTGTACTAAGCTGGGGATAGCCCTTTGTGCCGAGCTACAGTACAGCTAAGGATGGTGGTACGGATACTCTGTAAGGTTGGGGGGGTGCAATAACATTTTACCTTGTGTTGGAATCTGCCTCGTGTCATGAAAAAAGAGCGTTGTTACTGATCCCAGACCAGATACCCTTTGCCTCCTTATTCAGGGCGTGATGACGCTCAATGACTCTAACCAGACTACAATGACTCGTATGGAATAGTTGTTTGTGGGCCAATGGAAAGGGTTGCTGAAGGGTATTGAGAAGTGTCTGGACTGACTGTTTTGGCATACGGTACATACGTACTATGTATATTGCTACATGTTGCATGGAGAATAAATCGAGATCTTGGTTTCCGAGATGCCCATACATATGATCTGTTTCACAGGGACTGGAGATCACATTGGTGGGGTTTTCCTGTGATTAATCTGTCATCAGACAAGATATAGTGGGACTGAGTCGCCTCATAGCCTAAGGCTCTCGGGGGAAAGGCGTATAGACTCCCCCCCCAAAAGTGGGACTCGCGAGATGAATTTCATTCTGTACCTGTGCTAGAATAATGAGATCGCATGCACCACACTAGCACTGGGCCACACTGTTTTGGGGCCCAATCTTTGCCCTGCTCGCCGATCCTGGCTGTTGATTTATGTTTTATTTCGTTCGCTCCGATGGACTGGTGGGCCGTGTTGCGGGCGATTGGCACAGGCAGGCAGCAGCTGTAGGTACTGTAGAGTACTGTGCATAGGTCCGCTACTGTACCGTATGTGTTTGTACTGTGGTATGTTCGTACTGTACCTAGGTAGCTCTAGAGGCAGTCTGGTTGCACTCTCACTGTAGTTCACTTAGAGCAGCGCTACTTACTGTAATCCAAGGCGGCCCCTCCCTCCCCACCACACCACCCTATACTGGACGACCCTGCTGCCCTGCACTCCGTGATCCTCCTAAAAGCTACAGTAAGTACCTCATAAAGACAGAGACATACATTACATGTAGAGTACTTTTTGCTTGACTCTCCCCACAACCGCCGCCCCAACCCCTCGGTAGCTCGGTGGCATTTACACGATCATCGGATCTTCTCGAGCCCTTATATATACTTTCAACTTTCTTGCAAGCCGCCAGCTGTTCTGGGTCTAATAATACCCACGGACTGCTCAAACTCAAGCTCAACCCACACTTCCCGATTTCTCATTCCCTCCCTGCCGCTTCATCCGTGGAATTCATTGCATCTCTCTCGAAGAGGCCACTAGAAAAGCGACTTGCGATCGGAGTTGGCGACAGCCATAGGTGGTGAACCCTGTACCGAAACTAGGTAGGAGTGAGCACATCCAATCCACTGGCTATCCGCCGCGCATATGTGTTTGCTTGCCTGCCGACCTTGCTGCTGATACTGGGACTGACTGAGTGAGCCAGAGGTGGGAGGCATGTTAACTGACGTGGAGAAATCATAGTAGACGAGGATCTGTGGGCAGCCAACCAGAGCGGCAACCCCCCCCCCCCGCGACATACCCTGTACGCTTGTCTACTTGCCCCCCAGCTCGCTTCTGAGGATCAATTTCCTTGACACCCCCCGGTACTTGCACATTTACTTTTAGTACTAAAACATCGTCCTGCCCCATTCAGCATTACCTACTTCTCCTCCATCTGGTGAGAGTATTCACAACCTATTTTCCGGAGCATACCGTACTCACGAACGCTTCGACACACGACACGGCCAGATTATTGCCATCCCCAACATTTTCGCTCAAAGCTTGCGGTGATCAAGTTTTATTACCTACTATTCACGGTTCACTATTCACAGCTGAGGACGCCAAAGGATCATTTAAGCTACGCGACGGAAGGTTTGGAGGGGATTCTGAGATGAATCAATTGCCCGCGCCTGGCGGCTTGGGGAGGGGCGCAATGAATGGCGGAGCCATCGTAGGTGCTCTGAAAGTACAACATGCCCAGAAACTGCAACAGAATTGGATACAGCAGGGGTGGCAGAAGGAGGTGACAGTATCAGACCGGATCAACAATATAGTGCAACTGTAAGTTTCCCAGAGAGTGTCGATGAATAACTCAAGCAGTGTGTGGCTTTGACTGACACCTCCAATCAAAGGACAACGATCATCCGGATACAAGGGACGGATCTGGATGAAAAGACTGCTTTTGATAGGGCCTGTAACTTTGAGCAGCAGATGCTAGACAGGTCGACTTCGAAAGTAAGGCCTTATTCATATTTTCCCTTCCAAGAACAGACACTAATAGTACTCAAAGGATCTATACCAGTATTACTTTAGGCAAA
>Ga0307514_10002098_pt1 | contig 21504 bp, 13 predicted proteins | sample 16_EM_MG_FD_203088 | JGI IMG/M metagenome (GOLD analysis project Ga0307514, IMG submission 203088) | Populus trichocarpa ectomycorrhiza microbial communities from riparian zone in the Pacific Northwest, United States - 16_EM | ecosystem: Host-associated > Plants > Roots > Unclassified | place...
TTGGACCACGCTTTGGACGGAAACCTGACATTCACGAAGGGTGTGACGAAGCGGCGAGTCAAAACCATCGGCGTCGATGTTGACGACGACCTGCATTTACTCGCCAAGGCGAACATGCTGGTCCACTTGGTTGAAGAAGTGCGCGACCCGGCTACGACGCTTGAAGCTCTTAACACTGCAATGGCCGAGAACTTCGCTCTGTTTAAGGACAATAAGACGCTTGGATCCCTTCAATATCCCCCAAAGCAGGCAGTGGACGTAATCCTTACGAATCCACCTTATGTCACCGACGGCAGCAGCGTGTATCGCAAAGCCATCTCCGATTTTGGGCATCTCCAGGATTACTATGAGGGCAGCGGCTTGGGTGTCGAAGCGCTATTCATGCGTTATATCTCCGGTGCACTCAAGCCCGGTGGCCGGGCATTCGTGATCTTGCCCCTTGGGTATCTGAACCGCACGGAGGCCAAACCGAAAGAAAAACTTCTTGAGGAGTGCAATATTCTCGCTTCAATCCAGTTGCCGCGAAACACATTCTTTAACACGTCCCAAAAGACCTACATATTGGTCATTGAGCGTCGGCACACTGCCTCCGACGTTCGGCCGAACGTTTTATGTGGGATCGCTCGGACTATCGGAGAGTCGCTCGACTGGCGCCGCACTCCGGATCCCGCGAATAATGACTTGGACACTATTGCGGATATCTTCGTCAAGTATGTCGAGTGCGACACCGCTAAGGAGAAGACTGACCTGGAGGCAAGCCTCGTGGCGTCACCCATCGTCAAATTCGCCGACGCGGCCAAATTTTCGTCGAGCGACCGCTGGGATGTCCCCCGACTCTGGTCTGATTTGGAGCTTGTTTCCTTGGGGGAGCGCGACGAGATCATCCAAAAGGCGGACTTCCTTGTTGAAGCTCGCGCCAAGATGAAGGACTTGATCGAGGAGTTGACGCTGGCTGAAGCGGAGCTAGCGAAGCTAAATACCTTGCCGACCAACAGCGTGGCACTTAACGACACAAAGCTTTTCACGATCTTTCCAGGGGATCGCGTGAGGACGGCTGACCTGCAAAAAAACCCTGGCAAGGTGCCGGTCTATAGTTGCTTCAAGGATTCCACAATTGTCAAAGGCTATGGCGACTCAGTCTGGCTAAAGTCGGTAGGGGTAGCAGTTCAAAAGCCTGGCTTTGTAACTATTAATGCCAACGGGGCGTCGGTCGGCAAAGTCTACGTGCGTGAGGATGTCTGTGCGATCACCGACGACGTGATAGCCGTACGTCCGATTACCAAGGATTTAAAGAAGCCTTGGATTGACCTCCGCTACCTCGGTTTCCGACTGCGCGAAGTCGTCGCGGCAGGAGGCTATCTTTATGAAGCTAAGCTTTTTCAAGCCCGCGTTAGAGAGCTTGAAGTGCCTCTGCCAATCCTGCCAAACGGCGATTACGACGTGGCCTCCCAAAAGATGGTTGCAGACGTGGAAACACGCATCGAAGGCATCGTGAAGAAGCTCCGGGATCTAGGCAGCTGGAGCGACTCAGCGCGTCTTTATTGAGCGAGTCCGTGGGCCATTGTCGTTCACGCGCATGCAGGAGGATGCCCCGTGGTCAACAAAGGTTTGCAGGGGTGGTCAAATAATCGCTGGCGGCAACAGTCAGCGCCAACGAACAGTTCATTGAGGTGGTCGACTCCTAGATCCGCTCGTACAACGAGAAGCGGATCAAGATCTCCTATGGCTCTTGCAGCCCCATCGAATACCGGGGGAGCCGCGGGCTTGCGGCATAAAACCAGTCCGAGTTTTTGTCCACACCCCCTGGTGGTCAAGATTGGATCGGATCTAACACTCACATATCAAAGTCGGGCAATTCCTCAAAAGGGTTCGGGCGGCAGGTCCGCGCAAAAAAAATGCCAACAATTGGCACGTTGGGGAAAATTGTGGTCAATTTTGAAGAAGCCGCAACGAAGTGGGCGCCCGTTGTCAATACGTCGTCGAATAGCATGATCGCGGCCGGAGGATTGGCCTGTGCGTTATTTTGATATTGCACGGTCATGCACGCAGCCAAATCTTCAGGACTAGCGCGACCCGTATTCTTGTGACTAGCGACAAGTTTGCCATCCATAGATAAGATGTCTCGGATGTCAAGGGCGAAGCCAACCCGCTGCTCAAGCTGCCGAAGCACTTGAACTGTACGGTCGTCATACATCGCATCGGTTTTGGCCTTCGAAGGTGCAACAGGCACCAACGCTACGTTGTTAGTTCTTAGCGCGTCCCAGTTCCAAAGTTCCGAAAGAGCTAAAGCAATTTTTGATATCGCTGCTGTCTTGTGCGACCACTCTGGCCGCCCCTTGCGATCCATTGTTTTTTTGAAATTTCCTATCAACTGATTGGTTGTCGAGTAGGCAAATCGAGCACCGCCTGTGTATTCAAAGGGGGTGTATTCGCCCCAAAAATAGCAGCGATGAAGCGGCGTGATGTAATAGTGATCCCCGCGCTCCACATCGCTAATCACCTGCATGCGGTTCGGCATCGTCATGCCAAGGCGCTGGCGATATCGTCAAAGTCACGAACTCGAATGGCTCCAAGTTTTTCGAATCGCGCAGGCCACGTGATGTTCGAATTATGGAAGTTGCTCTCCAGAATGAACAATTTTCGCTTCTGATGCAGCGCAGCTTTGGCTTGAATCAAAGTGCCGGAAGTCTCACCAGCTTCCACAATGATCGTTGCCTGTGTCAAAGCAGACATCGTCTTGTTGCGTTCCGGAAAGAACAGTCTATTCATTCGGTGGTCTTGGCTACGATAACGAAGAACTGGTACCTGGCTCACGACCAAATATTCAGAGGCAATTTTTCTCTGAAGCTCTAGGTTTTCCCGTGGATAGACTTCACTGATCGGAGTACCAATAACAGCAATCGTACGACCGCCTTCGCTAATGGCAGTTTCGTGAGCAAGCGTGTCAACGCCCTTTGCCAGTCCCGAAACCACCGTGAAGTCATTTTTGACTAATGCCTTTACGAGCTTCCTGGTTCTGGCCGCACCCTCTGCGGAAACTCCTCGCGTGCCGACCACCGCCACTCGCTTGGGCGCTTCTATGAGCTCCCAATTCCCCAAAAAGTAGAGCATCTCGATTGGCTCCACTGCGTCACGAAGATCATCGGGATACTCGTGCGCGCCATGGACACGAACACCAAAGGACTTAAGACCTCTACGCGACAATTCCTCGATAACTTGTCCAGCAGTGGCATCCGCAATCCCTGCGTCGACCAAGTCCGAGGGCAGGCTTCCGGGATGTGCGCTGAAGAGTTCAGCCATTCGCTTGACCGTGGTTGAATTCTGCAACCACAGATGTTCATAAGCACCGATTTCCGCGCGTGAGTCTACTGGCTTGTCTTTCAAAAGTGCAGCCCAATCAACCGACAAATTGGGTGCTTCGAAATATGCCATGCCGGTAGCTTGGTGGGAAATCATCTCAACTGAATCTCCGTAACTGTTTAAAACCACAGTATCTCAGGCATCCTTGATTAGTGCCAGCGCGCTGCGTTAAAAGTTGCTCTGAGGTCAACCCAACAAACGTGCCCTGTTCCCCTAGACCATAGCGCCATGCACGTGATTCGCCTACAGATATGCGACCAGCTTGTTAAAAAACTTCGAAGTCAACTAGGGAGGCACTTCAAATGCCAACGTCGTGCTCGCGAACTTTGTTGATCAGCCATCGGAGTTGCCTACAGATTGCCTACAAGCCGCAGATAAGAAAAAACCCCGCTATCTTTTCAATAGCAGGGTTTTCTTTGCCCTTGCGGGTCTAACTGGTGGCCTGGGGCGGAATCGAACCACCGACACAAGGATTTTCAATCCTCTGCTCTACCGACTGAGCTACCGGGCCTGAGCCTTCAATTATATATCAAACCAAACCACGTTTTCCACGGCCGAGGTCGACGCCGAGTTGTTTTAGTTTGCGATAGAGGTGGGTGCGCTCCAGGCCGGTCTGTTCGGCGACGCGGGTCATGGAGCCGCCTTCTTGCGCGAGGTGGAATTCGAAGTAGGCTTTTTCGAAGCCGTCGCGGGCTTCGCGCAGGGGTTTGTTGAGGTCGAAGGCCTGACGCGCTTGCGGGCCGAGATCGGCCATCGTCATCATGGCGGGTGTGTTCTGGCCGATGACCATGTCGGCGATGTCTTGCCGGTCTTCGATGGTGGTGATGGGGGCGTTGCGGCCCAGGGGCGAGGCGACTGGGCGCGCGGGCGTGCGGGCCAGGGCTTGTTCGACGGCCTTCAGCAGCTTTTGCAGCGTGATGGGCTTTTCGAGGAACGAGTGCGCACCGATCTTGGTGGCCTCGACGGCGGTGTCGATGGTGGCGTGGCCGCTCATCATGATGACGGGCATGGTGAGTGCGCCGGTGGACGACCATTCCTTGAGCAGTGAGACACCATCGGTGTCGGGCATCCAGATGTCGAGTAGCACCAGGTCGGGTCGGTTGCGAAGGCGCGCTGCGCGGGCCTGTGCGGCGTTTTCAGCCAGTTCGATGGTATGGCCTTCGTCGTTCAGGATTTCCGAGAGAAGGTCACGGATGCCCAGTTCGTCGTCGACCACCAATATGTTTGCCATGTGAAATCGGATCCCGATAGAAATAATGCGAGGTAACTGGTGTCTGTAGCAATTTGTTGCTAGATCGCCACATTTTGACTGATGGCGAATGATAACGACACTTGGGCCCCTTCGATGACGCCATCGGCAAGTCTGTTGGTGAGGTCGATGCGTGCGCCGTGTTCGTCGGCGATTTTCTTGACGACGGCCAGGCCCAGGCCTGTGCCGCGTGCCTTGGTGGTGACGTAGGGTTCGAAGGCGCGCTTGAGGATGTGTTCGGGAAAGCCGGTGCCGTGGTCCAGCACCACCAGGCGCACGCGTTGCACCGAGGGAATCCACTGTGTGCGCAGCACCACGGCGGCGCGGTCGGCATCGGGGCTGGCCTTCTGGGCGGTTTCGGTGGCGTCCTGTGCGTTCTGCAGCAGGTTGTGGATGACCTGGCGCAGTTGCTGCGCATCGCCCAGGATCAGCGGGCAATCGGGGTCGAGGTCGGTGCGTACGGCAACGGTGGCGTTGTCGAAGTCGTAGAGCTGCAGGATTTCCTGCACCAGCGCGTTGAGGTCTACCGGCTTGAGTTCGGCGGCGGGCAGGCGGGCGTAGTCGCGGAATTCGTTGACCAGGCGCTTCATGGCGTCGACCTGGTCGACGATGGTCTTGACGGATTTTTTGAGCAGTGCCTGGTCGGCGCCTTCAACCTTGTTTTCCAGCTTCATCTCCAGGCGTTCGGCCGAGAGCTGGATCGGGGTCAACGGGTTCTTGATCTCATGGGCCAGCCGGCGCGCCACCTCGCCCCAGGCCTGCGAACGCTGGGCCGAGACGATCTCGGAGATGTCGTCGAAGACCAGCAGCCGCGTCGCGTCCGGCAGCTCGGCACCGCGCGCGACCAGGGTGATCGCGTCGTGCGAAAACGGCGACTGCGTGGCGTGCAGCTCGAAGGATTGCTGCCAGTGGTCCAGGCCGTGCTGGCCGCGTTCGCTGAGAAAGAGCTCGAACTGCGCCTGCACGCGTTCGGCAAAGGCCTCCAGGCCGGCCACGCCGGCCAGCGGCCGGCCTTCGTGCGCGGCCAGGGGTACACGCAGGATGCGGGTGGCGCCGGGGTTGGACGATTCGATGGCGCCCTGGGCATCGAGCACGATCACGCCGGCGGTGAGGTTGTCCAGGATGGTCTGCAGGTTGGCGCGCGCGGCCACCACCTGGGCCATGCTCAGGTCGACGGCATTGCGGGCGTCGGCCAGCTGCTGGGTCATTTCGGCGAACGATCGCGTGAGGCCGCCGAGTTCGTCCTTGCCCTGCAGCACGGCCTTGGGGGTGAGGTCGCCGCCGGCCACCTGGCGCACGCCGTCGGCCAGCAGCAGCAGCGGCCGCGCCAACTGGTTGCCCAGCAGCACGGCCAGCAGCACCGCGCCGAATACGGCCAGGAACAGGCTCAGCGTGAGGGTGCCGATGTACATGCGCTTCAAGCCATTGCGGGCCAGCGCGCGTTCCTGGTATTCGCGGTTGGCGGCCTGCACGGCCAGCGCGTCGTTCACCAGTTGGGGCGGCAGGCTTTGCACGACCTGCAGGAAACGCGGCTCGGCCAGCAGGCCGACGTTGGTCGAGGGCACCAGCGCAATGGCCTTGATGTGGGCCTTGGGTGCAGGCGAGCCGCCGGTTTCGTCGAAGCCTTCGACGATCGCCATGGAGCGCTGCGTGCGGACCAGCCGCAACTGCTGCGCACTGGGCCGCTCCGGGTTGAGCAGGAATCTGGACTGGCCGACGCTGGCGATCATCTGGCCGGTATTGCTCCACAGCACCACGTCGTTCACGGCGAGCTGGTCGCGGATGCGCTCCAGCGTCAGCCCGGCGGCGGCGTCGGGGGTTTCGCCGAGCAGGGCGCTGGCGCCGCGGGCCTTGCTGGCAAGGTCGTTGGACAACACGTCGAGCGTGGTGCGGCCGAGGTTCACACCGGCGTCGAGCGCGCCTTCGACCTTGACGTCGAACCAGCTTTCGATCGAGCGCGAGACGAACTGGTAGGACACCACGTAGATCAACAGGCCGGGGGCAAGCCCCACCAGCGCGAAGATCATCGCCAGCTTGACCAGCAGGCGGCTGCCGAATTTGCCGCGGCGCAGGCGCAGCAGCAGGCGCAGCCCGATCCACACGATCACCGCCAGCAGCACGCCGGCCACCACCATGTTGATGACGAACAGGCGCGCGTAATTGCGTTCGTAGAGTTCGCGGTTGTTGGTCGACAGCGTCAGCAGGAACAGCAGCACCAGCCCGACGGCGATCACGGCGGCAGCGCCGATGCCCATGGCCCAGCGCAGGGCGCGCGAGTTCTGCAGGTTGCGGCGCGAGACGGGTTCGGCGGGCGGTGTGCCGCGCGCGTTCACTTGGCGCTGCTTTCGAAGGCCAGGCGCAGGCTACGGCTGACCGAAAGGCTCCAGTCGGAATGGCCGACGGCGCCGATCTGGAACGGACGCGGCAGTTGCGACACGTCGAGCCGGAAGCTGAATTCGACGTGCAGCCGGGCCTCGGGGTCGACCTCGGTCACCTCGGCCACATCGGCGATCTTCCAGCGTGCGAAGCGCTGCAACGAAGCCAGCGCGTCGGGCAGTGAATCGAAGCTCTGGCTCAAGGTCACGCCCAGGCCCGAATTGCCGATCGGCGTGGGCGACACATTCAGCCGCCAGCGCCGGGTCAAAGGCTGGAAGGACAGGCGCATGTGGCGGGCTTCGCTGCTGAGCTTCTGGTCGGTCCAGTACCAGCGGTCGCGAAAGAGCTCGGCCTCGGCCACGAAGTACATCGGAATGCCTTTGCGCAGCGCGTCTTCCACCGGCGGGCTGAGGTCGAACTTCAGGTTGGCTGTGAGAAACACGCCGCCATCGCTCCAGTCGAGCTGCATCTGCTGGACCTCGATCGGCGTGGTCTGCGCGTGCGTCGGCGCGGCGAAGCCTAGGGCTGCGCCAGCGAAAAGACAGACGCAGGTCAACCAGGCGACCGTTTTAGAGCGCACGTTTTTCCAGCAGGGCGTAGAAGAAACCGTCGTTGTCACCCAATGGATTGTGTGGGAACGAGCCCCCATCCACCCCGTTTTGGGGCATTAAATGGCCGGGAGACGGCTTGAATACGGCGTCGGTGTGGCGTGTTAGAAACGTTTCTATCTGTTCCCGGCCTTCGGCCTGGAACACCGAGCAGGTGCAATAGACCATGCGTCCGCCGGGGCGCAGCAGCGGCCAGAGCCGGTTCAGCAGCTTGGCCTGGATGGCGGCCAGCTGGGCGATGTCGCTCTCGCGGCGCAGCCAGCGCACGTCCGGGTGGCGGCGCACGATGCCCGAGGCGGTGCAGGGCGCGTCGAGCAAGATGCCATCGAACAGCTGGCCGTTCCACCAGGTATCGGGGTTGCCGGCATCGGCGGCCACCACTTCGGCGCTCAGGCCCAGGCGCTGCAGCGTCTGGTGGATGCGCTGGCAGCGTTCGGCGTCGATGTCGAGGGCGGTCACCTGGCCATAGGCCATCTCCAGCAGGTGCGCGGTCTTGCCACCGGGGGCGGCGCAGGCGTCGAGCAGGCGCAGGGGCTGGCTGGTGTCGAGTTCGCTCAGCAGCAGCGGCGCGGCCAACTGGGCGGCGGCGTCCTGGACCGAGAAGGCGCCGGCGTCGAAACCGGGGATCGCCTGCACCGGATGAGGGGCGTCCAGTTGCACGCCGCTGGCGGCCACCGGCTTGGCGCCGAGGCCCGCTGCGGCGAGCGTCTGCAGAAACTGCGCCACGGTGGCATGGCGCTGGTTGACCCGCAGGGTCATGGGCGCGTGGCGGTTGTTGGCGGCCAGCACGGCCTGCCAGTTGTCGGGTTGTTCTTTCTTCAGGCGCTGGATCCACCAGCGCGGGTGGTTCCAGACGGCTACCGGATCGCGTTCGCTGATCGTCACCAGATCGTCCCGCTCGCGCAAAAAGCGGCGTAGGCAGGCGTTCAGAAAGCTGGCCTGGGCCTTGGCCGGGCCGCGGTTGGCGGCTTCCACCGCCTGGTTGACCAGGGTGAAGGCTTCATAGGGCGCGTCTTCCGGGCGCCAGGCCAGGGCCAGCGCCAGGCACAGCAGGGCGTCGGCCTTGGGTGGCGGCGTGCGGTTGGCCAGCAGGCTGCGCAGCACTTCGGCGCGGCCGAGGTGGCGCAGCGCATGGAACACCAGCGCCTGCACGCCGGGGCGCAGGCTGGTTTCGACGGCGGCCAGCACGGGCGTGGCGGAGGTGCCTTCGCGGATGGCCTGCAGCACGCTGGCCGCGGCTTGCAGCTGGCGCCACAGCGGCACCGGGGTTGCGGAAGACTTGGCGTTGGAAGTTGGATGGTTCAAGCGAGGATGTCGGTCCGGTTGCCGCGGGCCTGGTGAAGAGCGTCAAAAATCGTCCAGGGCGAGCGCACGTGCGGGCGCGATGCCAGGGTCGGCGAAATGTAGCAGGTGTTTGTCAAGCGTCGGTACGGGGCCCGGGGGAGGGGAGCAGCAGTGCGCCGGCTTTGCGAAAACCGAACAGCCAGGCCAGCAGCGCCGCTGGAAACTGCATGACAGCGGCGTTGTAGATGCCCACGGCGGCGCCAAATTCTTGCGCGGCCTGTGCGGCCTGGCGCTGGATGTCGTCCCACTGGGCCAGTGTGGTGGCGGACAGGCTGGGCTCGGGGGCGGCCTGGTCTTCATCGGCGATGCGTTGCCAGGCCATGCGCAGCACGGCGCTGGCCGCGCCCAGGGCGGCCATGGCTTCGGCGTCCAGCGGCTTGATCCGCGCCACGGCCAGCGACGCGGCAAATTGCGTGGCGGCGCCGTGCACTCCCGCCCAGGGCGGCAGGCCTGTGGAGATGGGCACCGCCGCGTCCGTCGGCGTCGGCTGCACCACCGCGACCAGTGCCGGCGCCACCGTCACCACGTGTTCGGTGAAGCGCTGCAGCTGCTGGCCAAGCGTGGTGAAGGCGCGCAGCGCGTCCGAGCGCAGGCGCACCATCCGGTTGTAGGCGCCGACGGCCCAGAACAGCAGTACGGCGCACACGCTCCACCAGAGCAGGTGTCCGGAAATCACGATGCGCCCTCTGGCGCGGCAAACAGTTTCAGCATGGGGTGCACATAAAAAAACACCTCAAATTCACGGGTGTGAACTTGAGGTGTCGTCACGCCGGTTGGCGGTCAGCGGGGGGACTGCGCGGCCTTATTCGCCGGCTGCGCCTTCACCCGTGTCGGACACGGCGGTTTCTTCCTGGGCGCTGGCCAGTTCGGCGGCTTCGGCTTCGGCAATGGCGCGGCGCTCGGCGTCGTCCATCAAGTCCTTGGCCTTGCGTGCCTGGTGGTAGGCCATGCCGGTACCGGCCGGGATCAGGCGGCCCACGATCACGTTTTCCTTCAGGCCACGCAGCTCGTCGCGCTTGCCCATGATGGCCGCTTCGGTCAGCACGCGGGTGGTTTCCTGGAAGGAAGCCGCGGAGATGAACGAGTCGGTCGACAGCGAAGCCTTGGTGATACCCAGCAACAGGTTGGTGTACGTGGCGGGGATCTTGTCCTCGCCGCGCAACGCGTCGTTGGTGTCCAGCATTTCGCTGCGTTCGACTTGTTCGCCGCCGATGTAGCCGGAGTCTCCGACGCTTTCAACCACGACACGGCGCAGCATCTGGCGCACGATCACTTCGATGTGCTTGTCGTTGATCTTCACACCTTGCAGGCGGTAGACGTCTTGCACTTCGTCGACGATGTAGCGGGCCAGTTCTTCCATGCCCAGGAGGCGCAGGATGTCCTGCGGATCGGCCGGGCCGTCCACGATCGATTCGCCCTTGTTGACCACCTGGCCTTCGTGCACCAGGATGTTCTTTTCCTTGGGGATCAGTTCGTCCCAGACCTTGCCTTCCGGATCGGTGATCTGCAGGCGGACCTTGCCCTTGGTTTCCTTGCCGAACGACACGGTACCGGTCATCTCGGCCAGCATGCCCTTGTCCTTCGGCGTACGGGCTTCGAACAGCTCGGCCACACGTGGCAGACCGCCGGTAATGTCGCGGGTCTTCTGGCCTTCGACCGGAATACGCGCCAGCACTTCGCCCGGGCCCACTTCCTGGCCGTCGCGCACCTGCACCAGGGAGCCGATCGGGAAGCCGATGGTCACCGAGTGGTCGGTGCCAGGGATCTTCACTTCGTTGCCGGTGCCGTCGATCAGCTTGACCTGAGGACGAACGACCTTGGCGGCGCCGCGGCGCTTGGGGTCGATCACCACCATGGTGGACAGGCCGGTCACTTCATCGACCTGCTTCGCCACGGTCAGACCTTCTTCGACGTTTTCGAACTTGGTCGTACCGGCGAACTCGGTAATGATCGGACGCGTCAGCGGGTCCCACGAAGCCAGCAGCGTGCCGGCCTTGATGGACTGGTCGGCCTTGACCGCCAGGATCGCGCCGTAAGGCACCTTGTGGCGTTCGCGCTCGCGGCCGTGTTCGGAGATGATGATCTCGCCCGAACGTGCAATCACCACCAGCTCGTGCTTGCTGTTGGTCACGTAGCGCATCGTGGCGTTGAAGCCAATGCTGCCGTTCGACTTGGCTTCCACGCTGGACGCCACGGCGGCGCGCGATGCGGCACCACCGATGTGGAACGTACGCATGGTCAGCTGCGTGCCGGGTTCACCGATGGACTGCGCGGCGATCACACCAACGGCTTCGCCGATGTTGATCAGGCCGCCACGGCCCAGGTCGCGGCCGTAGCACTTGGCGCAGATGCCGAAACGTGTAGCGCAGGTCAGGGCGGTACGCACCTTCACTTCGTCCACGCCCTGGGCTTCGAGTTCTTCGATGTTGTCTTCGTCGAACATCTCGCCGGCCTTCAGCACCACCGAGCGGTTTTCCGGGTGCAGTACATCATCGGCTGCGGTGCGGCCGAGCACGCGGTCGCGCAGCGATTCGATGACTTCACCACCTTCGACGATGGCGCGCATCAGCGAACCTTCGTGGGTGCCGCAATCGTCTTCGGTCACGACCAGATCCTGCGTCACGTCGACCAGGCGGCGCGTCAGATAGCCGGAGTTGGCCGTCTTGAGCGCCGTATCGGCCAGACCCTTACGCGCACCGTGGGTGGAGATGAAGTACTCCAGCACGTTCAGACCTTCGCGGAAGTTCGCGGTAATCGGCGTCTCGATGATCGAGCCGTCCGGCTTGGCCATCAGGCCCCGCATACCCGCCACCTGGCGGATCTGGGCGGCAGAGCCGCGGGCACCGGAGTCGGCCATCATGTAGATGGAGTTGAACGACTCCTGGTCCACTTCCTTGCCGTTGCGGTCCAGGACCTTCTGCTTGGACAGCTGGGACATCATCACCTTGGAGACTTCGTCGCCCGACTTGCCCCAGATGTCCACCACCTTGTTGTAACGCTCGCCGGAGGTCACCAGGCCCGAGACATATTGCTGCTCGATTTCTTTGACTTCCTTCTGGGCGCGTTCGATGATGCCGTGCTTTTCCTTGGGCACCAGCATGTCGTCGATGCAGATCGAGATGCCGGCCTTGGTGGCCAGGCGGAAGCCCGACTGCAGCAGCTTGTCGGCGAACACCACGGTTTCCTTCAAGCCGCACTTGCGGAACGACACGTTGATCAGCTTGGAGATTTCCTTCTTCTTCAACGCCTTGTTGATGTTGGAGAAGGGCAGGCCCTTGGGCAGGATTTCCGACAGCAGCGCGCGGCCGCCGGTGGTTTCCCACAGCTTGGTCGACGGCACGAATTCGCCAGTGGCCTTGTCCTTGGTGTACTCGGTCAGGCGCACGTTGATGCGTGCGTTCAGGTCGAGTTCACCCGCGTCGAACGCGCGGCGCACTTCGCCGGTGTCGGCGAAGACCAGGCCTTCGCCCTTGCCGTTGATACGGTCACGCGTCGTGTAGTACAGGCCCAGCACCACGTCTTGCGACGGCACGATGGAGGGCTCGCCGTTGGCCGGGAACAGGATGTTGTTCGAAGCCAGCATCAGGGTGCGGGCTTCCATCTGTGCTTCGACCGACAGCGGGACGTGGACGGCCATCTGGTCACCGTCGAAGTCGGCGTTGAATGCCGAGCAGACGAGCGGGTGCAGCTGGATGGCCTTGCCTTCGATCAGGATCGGCTCGAAAGCCTGAATGCCCAAACGGTGCAGCGTAGGCGCACGGTTCAGCATCACCGGGTGTTCCTTGATGACCTCTTCAAGAATGTCCCAGACCACCGGCGTGCCGGATTCGACTTCCTTCTTCGCGGCCTTGATGGTGGTCGCGATGCCCATGGCTTCCAGGCGCGAGAAGATGAACGGCTTGAACAGTTCGAGCGCCATCAGCTTCGGCAGGCCGCACTGGTGCAGCTTGAGCGTCGGGCCGACCACGATGACCGAACGGCCCGAGTAGTCGACGCGCTTGCCCAGCAAGTTCTGGCGGAAACGACCGCTCTTGCCCTTGATCATGTCGGCCAGCGACTTCAGTGCGCGCTTGTTGGCGCCGGTCATGGCCTTGCCGCGGCGGCCGTTGTCGAGCAACGAGTCCACGGCTTCCTGCAGCATGCGCTTCTCATTGCGCGCGATGATTTCCGGTGCCTTCAACTCCAGCAGACGGCGCAGACGGCTGTTGCGGTTGATGACGCGGCGGTACAGGTCGTTCAGATCGGAGGTCGCGAAGCGGCCGCCGTCCAGCGGCACCAGCGGACGCAGGTCCGGTGGCAGCACGGGCAGCACTTCGAGCACCATCCACTCGGGCTTGATGCCCGACTTCTTGAACGCTTCGAGCAGCTTCAGGCGCTTGGCGTTCTTCTTGATCTTGACTTCGGAGCCGGTCAGGTCGTTGCGCAGGCGTTCGATCGAGGCGTCGATTTCGATGCCTTCGAGCAAGTCGTTGATGCCTTCGGCGCCCATCTTGGCCACGAACTCGTCGCCGTATTCCTTGCGCTTGGCGTCATAGTCGTCTTCCGACATGATGCTGAACTTCTTCAGCGGGGTCATGCCGGGGTCGGTGACCACGTACGCTTCGAAGTACAACACGCGTTCGATGTCGCGCAGCGTCATGTCGAGCACCAAGCCCAGACGCGACGGCAGCGACTTCAGGAACCAGATGTGCGCGCAGGGAGCTGCCAGGTCGATGTGACCCATGCGTTCGCGGCGTACCTTGGTCTGCGTGACTTCAACGCCGCACTTCTCGCAGATCACGCCGCGGTGCTTCAGGCGCTTGTACTTGCCGCACAGGCATTCGTAGTCCTTGATGGGGCCGAAGATCTTGGCGCAGAACAGGCCGTCGCGTTCGGGCTTGAACGTGCGGTAGTTGATGGTCTCGGGCTTTTTGACTTCGCCGAAAGACCATGAGCGGATTTTTTCAGGCGATGCCATCCCGATACGGATTGCATCGAAATGCTGATCGGGCGTGAATTGCTTGAACAGGTCGAGTAATGATTTCATGGGTTAAATCCTTTTTCTTTCCTGTGATTAGCTACGTTCGAGTTCGATGTCGATACCCAACGAGCGGATTTCCTTGACCAGCACGTTGAACGATTCCGGCATGCCGGCTTCGATCGCGTGTTCGCCCTTGACGATGGATTCGTACACCTTGGTACGGCCCACCACGTCGTCGGACTTGACGGTCAGCATTTCCTGCAGGGTGTAGGAAGCGCCGTAGGCTTCGAGCGCCCACACTTCCATTTCCCCGAAACGCTGGCCACCGAACTGCGCCTTGCCGCCCAGCGGCTGTTGCGTCACCAGCGAGTAAGGGCCGGTGGAGCGGGCGTGCATCTTGTCGTCCACCAAATGGTGCAGCTTCAAGAAGTGCATGTAGCCGACGGTGGTCGTGCGTTCGAATTGCTCGCCGCTGCGGCCGTCGTAGAGCTGAGCCTGGGTACGGGCTTCGGTCAAGCCCTTGAGCTTGGCGATTTCGTCCGGATAACCCAGCTTGAGCATGGTGCGGATGTCTTCTTCGGACGCGCCGTCGAACACCGGTGTGGCGAAAGGCACACCGTGGGACAGGTTGGCGGCCATTTCCAGCACATCGGTATCGCTGAGCTGCGACAGGTCTTCCTTGCGGCCAGACTTGTTGTAGAGCTCGTCCATGAAGCTGCGCAGTTCAGACACCTTGGCCTCGGCCTGCAGCATGTCTCCGATGCGTTGGCCAATACCCTTGGCGGCCCAGCCGAGGTGAACCTCGAGCACCTGGCCGACGTTCATCCGCGAAGGCACGCCCAGCGGGTTCAGGCAGATGTCGCACGGCGTGCCGTCGGCCATGTAGGGCATGTCTTCGACCGGAACGATCTTGGACACCACACCCTTGTTACCGTGGCGGCCGGCCATTTTGTCGCCAGGCTGCAGGCGGCGCTTGACGGCCAGGTAGACCTTGACCATCTTCAGCACACCAGCTGGCAGCTCGTCGCCTTGCGTCAGCTTCTTGCGCTTTTCTTCGAAGCCCAGGTCGAAGCTATGGCGCGTCTGCTCCAGCGAGTTCTTGATGGACTCGAGCTGGCTTGCCACTTCTTCGTCGGCCGGACGGATGTCGAACCAGTGGAATTTCTCCACCGACGACAGGTAGGCCTTGTCGAGCTTGGTGCCCTTGGACAGCTTTTGCGGGCCGCCGTTGGCGACCTTGCCGATCAAGAGCTTCTCGATACGGTCGAAGGCGTCGGCCTCGACGATGCGCAACTGGTCGTTCAGGTCCAGGCGGAAGCGCTTGAGTTCATCGTCGATGATCTGCTGGGCGCGCTTGTCGCGCGTGATGCCTTCGCGGGTGAACACCTGCACGTCGATCACGGTGCCTTGCGAGCCCTGGTCCACGCGCAGCGAGGTGTCCTTCACGTCGGAGGCTTTTTCGCCGAAGATGGCGCGCAGCAGTTTTTCTTCCGGCGTCAGCGTGGTTTCACCCTTGGGCGTGACCTTGCCGACCAGCGTGTCGCCAGGCATGACTTCCGCGCCGACGTAGATGATGCCGGACTCGTCCAGGCGGTTCAGCTGCTGCTCGGACAGGTTCGGAATGTCGCGCGTGATTTCTTCGGCGCCCAGCTTCGTGTCGCGGGCCATCACCACCAGTTCCTCGATGTGGATCGAGGTGTAGCGGTCGTCGGCCACGACGCGTTCGCTGATCAAAATCGAGTCTTCGAAGTTGTAGCCGTTCCACGGCATGAACGCGATCAGCATGTTCTGGCCGATGGCGATTTCGCCGAAGTCGGTGGACGCACCGTCGGCGATCACGTCACCCTTGACCAGCTTGTCGCCCTTCTTGACGATGGGGCGCTGATGGATGTTGGTGTTCTGGTTGGAACGTTGGTACTTGATCAGGTTGTAGATGTCCACACCGACTTCACCGGCGGCGGCTTCGGCGTCGTTCACGCGGATCACGATGCGGGTCGCGTCCACATAGTCGACGATGCCGCCGCGGGTCGCGGTGACCACGGTGCCGGAGTCGACCGCGGCGACGCGTTCGATGCCAGTGCCGACGAGTGGCTTTTCAGGGCGCAGCACAGGCACGGCCTGGCGCGACATGTTGGCACCCATCAAGGCGCGGTTCGCATCATCGTGCTCCAGGAACGGAACCAGCGAAGCCGCCACGGAGACGATCTGCGCGGGCGACACGTCCATGTACTGCACGCGTTCGGCGCCGACCAGAATGGATTCACCCTTTTCACGGGCGGACACCAGGTCGCCGATCAGCTTGCCGTCCTTGTCCAGGGCCGCATTGGCCTGGGCGATGACGTACTTGCCTTCTTCGATGGCCGACAGGTAGTCGATGTCCATCGTGACCTTGCTGTCGGCCACACGGCGGTACGGGGTTTCGATGAAGCCGTATTCGTTCAGGCGGGCGTACAGGGCCAGCGAGTTGATCAGACCGATGTTCGGGCCTTCCGGCGTTTCGATCGGGCAGACGCGGCCGTAATGGGTCACGTGCACGTCACGCACTTCGAAGCCGGCGCGCTCGCGGGTCAAACCGCCCGGGCCAAGGGCCGAGACACGGCGCTTGTGGGTGATTTCGGCCAGCGGGTTGGTCTGGTCCATGAACTGCGACAGCTGCGATGCGCCGAAGAATTCCTTCAACGCGGCCGAGATCGGCTTGCTGTTGATCAGGTCGTGCGGCATCAAAGGCTCTTGCTCGGCCTGGCCGAGACGTTCCTTCACCGCCTTTTCGATCCGTGCCAGACCGGCGCGGTACTGGTTTTCGGCCAGTTCGCCGACGCAACGCACGCGGCGGTTGCCCAGGTGATCGATGTCATCGACTTCGCCGCGGCCATTGCGCAGGTCGACGAGGATCTTGACCACGGCCAGGATGTCTTCGTTGGTCAGCACCATCGGGCCGGTGGCTTCGTCGCGGCCCATCTTGGCGTTGAACTTCATGCGGCCGACGCGCGACAGGTCGTAGGTGTCCGGGTTGTAGAACAGGCGCTGGAACAAGGCCTGCACCGCGTCTTCCGTCGGCGGTTCGCCGGGGCGCATCATGCGGTAGATGGCCACGCGGGCAGCGAATTCGTCCACGGTTTCGTCACCGCGCAGGGTTTGCGAGATGTAGGCGCCCTGGTCGAGTTCGTTGGTGTAGATGCACTGCAGCTCTTGCACGCCGGCGCCGCGCAGCTTTTTCAGCAGCGCTTCGGTCAGCTCGTCGTTGGCCTTGGCGATGATTTCGCCGGTGTCGCCGTCGACGATGTTCTTGGCGACCACGCGGCCGACCAGGAAGTCTTCGGGCACGCTGATGTGCGTCGTGCCGGATTGCTCCAGGTCACGGGTGTGGCGCGCGGTGACGCGCTTGTCCTTGGCCACGATGACCTTGCCGGACTTGTCGGTGATGTCGAAACGGGCGACTTCGCCGCGCAGGCGCTCAGCCACGAACTCCATCTGCGCGCCCGAGTCCATCAGGCGGAAGTTGTCGTTGACGAAGAAGTTCGCCAGGATCGATTCCGGCGTCAGGCCGATGGCCTTGAGCAGGATCGTGACCGGCATCTTGCGGCGGCGGTCGACGCGGAAGTACAGCACGTCCTTCGGATCGAATTCGAAGTCGAGCCAGGAACCGCGATAGGGGATGATGCGTGCCGAGAACAAGAGCTTGCCCGAGCTGTGCGTCTTGCCTTTGTCGTGTTCGAAGAACACGCCAGGCGAGCGGTGCAGCTGGGACACGATCACGCGTTCCGTGCCGTTGATGATGAACGAGCCCTTTTCGGTCATGAGCGGCACTTCGCCCATGTAGACCTCTTGCTCCTTCACTTCCTTCACGACCTTCGATTGGGAGGTGGACGACTCGCGGTCGTAAATGATCAGTTGCACCTTGGCGCGCACGGCCGAGGCGAAGGTCAGGCCGCGGGTCTGGCATTCGCGTACATCGAACGCGGGCTTGGCGAGGTTGTATTCCACATACTTCATCTCCACGAAACCGTTGTGGGAGACGATCGGGAACGCGGCTTCGAAAGCGGCTTGCAAGCCTTCGGCAGTGCGTTTTTGCGGCGCGGCGTCAGCTTGCAAAAACGCGGTGTACGCGTCTTTTTGCATCTGCAGGAGGTAGGGGACTTCGAGCACGCTGTCGCGGCTGCCGAAATTTTTACGAATGCGTTTGCGTTCGGTGTACGTATAAGCCATGAGATCTCCGGGGCAAGGACTTGGGAGTCCTAGGGGTCCTGTCGAACTGTCGCGTCGGGCATCACACCCAACATTCTTGGCGGTTGGCCACTACCAACCATGGCGGACGATTGCGCGTTGCACGCAATCCGAACCAAGGCATCTTCTGCAGTCGGGGCCAGAAGACACTGAAAAACAGGCCAAATGAGGCAGGCTTTTCAGTGTGCTCTAACTTTGATGCCCACGTGGCGTAAGCCTCGGAGCAGACAAGTTATTTCACATTCAACAAGCACGAAAGGCTGGGGCCCCTTTCGGAGTCCCCAGCCCTGTCGAGAAGGTCGATTACTTCAGTTCGACCTTGGCGCCGGCTTCTTCCAGCTTCTTCTTGGCAGCGTCTGCGTCGGCCTTGGCAATGCCTTCCTTCACGTTCTTCGGTGCGCCATCGACCAGGTCCTTGGCTTCTTTCAGGCCCAGACCGGTGATTTCGCGAACGGCCTTGATGACCGACACCTTGTTCGCGCCTGCTTCGAGCAGAACGACGTTGAACTCGGTCTTTTCTTCAGCAGCAGGAGCAGCAGCGCCGCCGCCAGCAGCAGGAGCGGCCATGGCGGCTGCGCTCACGCCAAACTTCTCTTCGATGGCTTTCACCAGGTCGTTGAGTTCCATGACCGTCATGCTGTCCAGCGCGGTCAAAAATGCGTCTTTATCGAATGCCATTTTGATTTCCTAAATATTGGTTAAAACTGCGCCGGGCCATCAGGCTGCGGCTGCCTCGGGCGCTGCGGCAGCAGCTTCGGCTGCTGGTTCTGCGGCGCCTGCGCCTTTTTTCTCCGCCAACGCGGACAGCACACGGGCCGTACGCGAAATAGGCGATTGCATCAAGCCCAACAATTGCGCCAACAGCACTTCCTTCGAAGGAATGCTGGCCAACTGCTTCACGCCTGCGACGTCCAGGACTTTTCCACCGTAAGCGCCACCCCGAATCACCAACTTGTCGTTGGTCTTCGAGAATTCAGCCACCACTTTCGCGGCGGCAACAGCGTCTTCGGAAAAGCCGTAGATCAACGGACCGGTCATCTGGTCGGACACAACTTCAAAAGCACTGCCTGCGACAGCACGGCGGGCCAGCGTGTTTTTCAACACGCTGAGCGTTACGCCATTGCTGCGCGCGTTCGAGCGCAATTTGGTCATGTCAGCGACCGTGATGCCACGGTATTCCGCCATCACGAGCGTTTGAGCTTTAGCGGCGAGGCTGGTCACATCACTGATGACCGCTTCTTTCTCACTGCGATTCAGACTCAAGGTCTACTCCTTAAAAGTGTCGTCTGGCACAAAGCCATTCAACACACCACTCTGCAGCGACCAACTGTTCAGGAATCAAATCCATCTGCAGCGGGATCGCCATCTGCGTTGGCTTTCACTGATTAAGCACAGCAGGGCTGCACACCAACGGTCTTGGATGGCCCGGGCAAGCAGAAATTTCTTTCGCCCGCCCGGCCCACCACCTCAAGGCCTTTTTGCAAAGGCCCTGAATTTTTGCGATTACGCTGCGATGGTTTGTGTGTCCACGCGGACACCCACACCCATCGTCGACGAAATCGCGACTTTCTTCAAATACACACCCTTGCTGGTGGCCGGCTTGGCCTTGTTCAGCGCGTCGATCAGGGCGGCCAGGTTGCCTTGCAACTTGTCGGAGTCGAACGAACGACGGCCGATGGTGCCGTGCACGATACCGGCCTTGTCGACGCGGAACTGCACTTGACCAGCCTTGGCGTTGCGGACGGCTTGCGCCACGTCCGGCGTGACCGTGCCGACCTTCGGGTTAGGCATCAGGCCGCGTGGGCCGAGGATCTGGCCCAGCGTACCAACGATACGCATCGCGTCAGGCGCTGCGATCACGACGTCGAAAGGCATGTCGCCAGTCTTGATGCGGGCAGCCAGGTCGTCCATGCCGACGATGTCGGCGCCAGCGGCCTTGGCTTCTTCAGCCTTGGCGCCCTGGGCGAAAACGGCCACGCGCTTGGTCTTGCCGGTGCCGTTAGGCAACACGACAGCGCCGCGCACGACTTGGTCCGACTTCTTGGCGTCGACGCCGAGTTGCACGGCCACGTCGATCGACTCGTCGAACTTCGCGTTAGCGCATTCCTTGATCAGCACCAGGGCGTCGCTCAGGGGGTACAGCTTGCCGCTGTCCACTTTGCCAACGAAGGCTTTTTGTTTCTTGGTCAGCTTGGACATTTAGACGCCCTCCACATTCACACCCATGGAACGGGCGGTACCGGCGATGGTGCGGACTGCGGCGTTCAGATCGGCGGCCGTCATGTCCTTCATCTTGGTCTTTGCAATTTCTTCGAGCTGGGCGCGCGTGATCTTGCCGACCTTGTCGCTGTGCGGACGGGCAGAACCCTTGTCCAGCTTGATGGACTTCTTGATCAGGACGGTCGCGGGCGGCGTCTTGATGATGAAGGTGAAGCTCTTGTCGGCAAAAGCGGTGATGACCACCGGCAGTGGCAGGCCGGGCTCGACACCTTGGGTCTGCGCATTGAATGCCTTGCAGAATTCCATGATGTTCAAACCGCGTTGACCCAATGCGGGGCCGATCGGTGGGGATGGGTTGGCCTTACCAGCTGGCACTTGCAGCTTGATGAAACCGACGATTTTTTTCGCCATTTCTTTACTCCTTACGGGTTTTAACGCCTTGAACCGTCACCATTGACCGTTCAGGCTCCCCGGGGTTGCGACTCGCTTCAAACATCCATGCCGAGTCGAAAAGCATGGAATCCAATCGATAACGGCCCCGAAAGGGGCCTGGTTCAAAATACGCCGATCAGGTCTTCTCGATCTGGCTGAATTCCAGCTCCACCGGGGTAGCCCGGCCGAAGATGGTGACCGACACGCGGACCTTGCTCTTTTCGTAGTTGACTTCTTCCACCGAGCCGTTGAAATCGGTGAAAGGCCCTTCCTTGACGCGGACCAGTTCGCCCGGCAGGAATTCGATCTTGTGGCGCGGCTTTTCGCTGCCTTCTTGCATCTGGCTCACGATCTTCTGCACTTCTGCTTCGGAGATCGGCGCCGGGCGGTTCTTCGCGCCGCCGACGAAGCCTGTGACCTTGTTGGTGTGTTTCACCAAGTGCCAGGATTCGTCGTCCATCACCATTTCCACGAACACATAGCCCGGGAACAGGCGGCGTTCGGTGGTCTTGCGCTGGCCATTCTTGATTTCGACCACTTCTTCGGTCGGCACCAGGATGCGCGCGAACTTGTCTTGCATACCCGACTGCGCAATGCGTTCGGTGATGTTGCGTTCCACCGCTTTTTCCATGCCCGAATAGGCGTGGACGATGTACCAGCGCAGGTCCGGATTGACCGGAGCCGCTGGTGTTGCGGGGGTATCGGGCGTTTCAGCCGCAGAAGTTTCCACG
>Ga0307514_10002099_pt1 | contig 21503 bp, 28 predicted proteins | sample 16_EM_MG_FD_203088 | JGI IMG/M metagenome (GOLD analysis project Ga0307514, IMG submission 203088) | Populus trichocarpa ectomycorrhiza microbial communities from riparian zone in the Pacific Northwest, United States - 16_EM | ecosystem: Host-associated > Plants > Roots > Unclassified | place...
CGCGCTGGCGGTGTCCATGCCTTTTCGCGTTCTGTTTGAAGTTTTGAGCGTGCTGAGAGCACAGGAAAACTGAACAGAGCGCTAGTTTCGTTTTCATTTGAAATTTTGTGTTACCACTGTTATGACCTTCGTATTTGTCGGATTTATATGCGGAGCGATCCGAGCTGGAGAACTGATCCGGGCCACTCGCCTCGCGTCACTTTTCCAATCCCCACTGGCCTCATTCCGGCATTCTGGGATCCCTTGGCACGTATACTTGACGCATTTCCCGGTCATGACAGAACGCGCTGTCGACCTTATGCTAAGACATGTGCTAAAGCATTTTCAACCAGGGGTCCGGCCAAATGAGCCGCTTTTCGTGGGGGTGCAGGGTCCGCAAGGCAGCGGCAAGACGTATCTCACCACAATACTCAGGAACGAATTGGTTTCTCCGCCAAACAATCTTTCCGTGGCGCTGATTTCCATCGACGACCTCTATCTTCCTCATTCTGGTCTGGCCCGCGTCGCACATGACCACCCTCAAAACCCCCTCCTTCAAGGCCGAGGTCAGCCAGGAACCCACGATGTTCCCCTCGGTACCCAGGTCTTGAACTCGCTTCGCCGAATCAACGAGCCCGATGCCGAAGGGACAGTTTCTATCCCGATTTTCGACAAAAGTCTCCACTCGGGAGAAGGCGATAGAATACACAAAACTACCGTCGCTAGTGGACCCTTAGATGTGATTATCATGGAGGGGTGGTGCACCGGTTTCTATTCCGTTCCTCGAGAAACTATCGAGGAACTCTACGCTTCGAGCGGAAGTCCGCATACTTCCTTCGCTTATCGCAAGGAAGATGTGTATGAGATCAACGAACTGCTCCGGCCGTATGAACTTTGGTGGTCGACCTTCAATACGCTCATCCAGGTGAATAACCATCGGCTTCCCGCAGGAACTGGACCACCCTTCTCACCACTACCCCCATAGTTAAGCCCGTCAGATAAACCATCCTACAACCTCGTCTATAAATGGCGTCTCGAGCAGGAACGTTACATGAAGGCCCGGAACGGTGGGAAAGGAATGACAGACGACCAGGTGATATCGTGAGTTAATGACCGAAAGAGTCGCCCACCATCAGCACACAGCTGACCCTATTCACTGTGTCTGTGTTAGTTTCGTCGACCGTTATATCCCGGGCTATGTCTTTTTCGGAGACACCGTCGAGAACGGGTACGTTGATGAGCACGGGCAGACAGTTCCCCCTCCCTGGAGGGGAAACGCTCTCAGGATATTGATTGGGGCGGAGAGAGAGGTTGTCGACAGTGTCATCTTCTGACCCACAGTTAGTGGGCTGAACCAAATAAACCACCTGTGCATTATACCACTCTGCCGTATTCTACTGGTAAATTATACCAGAGTAAATGCGAACAAGCGAAGATAGGTTCTTCCCATGGGTCACACCGCAGCCTCCCTCGTGTCCTGCATTATGGAGTTCCCCTTAGTCCTGTCTACGAGAAACGGTGCCGAAAAAGGGTCAGCCTTGGGATCCTGGGATCTTGACCCTCGAACGAGTTTGTGCTTATCACAGGCGGGAACCCGCCGACTGAAGTACTGACAGCTCAAGCGCTCACCGGCACCATTGGGGAGGTTCATGGAATTAAAAAATTGATAAGTTATTTAAAAACGAAAGTCCTGTAACGGATGCTGAAATGACCTTACAATACAGCCAATTCAAAACACACCCCTGTTTAAAAATCCGGATCCAAGTAAAGAGTGGAGGTCAATGTCCACTGGGGCATTTTATGGTTCGTCGTCGGTGAAGATGTCTTCCACATGCTTCCAAGTCGCATCGAAATCACCATTGGTCCTGGCCTTCCAGATTCGTTCCCTCTCTAGCCAATACTCGAGTTCCTCTCCCACTTTGGATGGTACCCAGTATCTCTCCCGCGTATCGATCTCAGTCTCGGCCATGAACCACCTTGGCCGATGCGGTGGGATTCTTCCTTCCTCCCTTGCCCTCCTTGTCGCCCTCTGCTTTTCCTCCTGTTTCAGCTTCAACTCGTTCGCGCGTTCGTACTTTCCCAGCTCGAATGCCCGTTGGTCGGGGCGCAGCCTGCAATCCGTGGGACAGATGAATGGCTTAAGCGTGGCTTCTGGACAATCGTTTAACGTGATGGCGAAAGGTGTCAGGTTGAATGGTGCGACGGGTTTCTCCGAATTCTTCCAGAGCAAAATATTCTGCATCGATTGACTGGCCGATAAATCCACATCCGGGTAGAGGCCATCTCCCCCGGAATCAATAGGACAAGCAATGAGCTGCTTCGTCCACTTTCCAGCAACGTTGTAGGCCTGTCTTCCGGCGCTAGAGATCACAAAGCCTGACACTTCATACGCATCTTTTCCTCGCCAACCGCGGGGCTTGAATGTCAGTCGACACTGGTCCTTTGTACGGTGGTTTGTGACCTACATCATCGGTGAATGTTAGGTGCGAGATGTTAGATAAAGGCACATCGTACAGTCATTTCCCCGTAGTGGTCGATCGTTGGGGCACCCAACATGAATCCAGAAATGTTGGTGATCACCTTCTTCCAACTGTAATGCTCGACAACTTTCCCAAGGTTCCCGGGATGGCTGTTTTTGGGATAATCTGGTGCCCACTCCTCGTTGAGGATTAACTCTGCATGAGCAACCCCCGTGGGCCTGATCTCGAAAGACTTGCCCATAAACTTGTTTTGAGCATCGACCTTTGCGACAGCGCGGGTCAACAACATGCAAAAATCGTATATTATGACATTTACCTCCCCATAGTACCGCCAAGAAGGTGACTCTGCCCAACACGCCGAAATTGGGGGGTGGTGACTGACTTGTTCGGAAATGTATCGGTATTGTTGCTTGAGATCCACATACTCAAAAGTTTCGCCCTAAATTTTGTTAGCCTGGGGAACGTACATAATATAGTATGTGTTCGCATACAAGCATAGGGTTGAAAGGTTTTGCGATTCGACCGAACGTAGAGGAATAGTTTGACATTGCAAAAGCGGCGACATATGCGATGCGTATCAAGGGGTCACGCTCGTTGGCCGCGGCATCCACTATGCGGCCCAATCAATCTCAAGGCGTAGTTCTTCAAATAATGACTCACAGCATTGAGGGAACTCCATGTCCTCCGCCTTCGCAGAACATCAGTCTCGAGTGCAGCCGATTTATTCGACACGCACCATTCTTTGCAGCATACTTGTAGGCTCGTTGAAGAACACAGGGAATGAGATTTTGGTCAGATCTATAATCAGATGGTATAGTTTGTTAGGGAACCGAGAAAGCGACAATCCAGACAGCGTACCTTTCCCAATCGAGTTTTTCAAAATCGACCACAGGCTTGTGGGAGGCCTATTATCCACATCGAGATCCAACCTCTGCCTGACCTTTGCGTAGCCCGAATATTGAGCCTTCGAAAGTTCCAAGAATTTCTCTTCGTGGACTTGCAGCGCTGGGGATACGATCGTAGGGAGGGTCCCAGCATCGATAGCGTCAAAGAAAACGTCGATCTCCTCGTCCTCTTCGTCGGTATCGATCTCGCCGGCTTCGGAGTGGAGAAGCGTGGGGGTCTTCAAACCGGTTGCAAGGGGGAAACGCCGGACTGCACCGGAAGGGGTCGGGGAAGGACTGAAAGCGGTTGGTGTGGCCATGTGAATGGGTTCCTTGACAATAGACGCCTCGGAGGCGGTAAAGAATGTGCTCGTAGCAGGGGTACTCGTGGTGGTAGGCGGTTCGGTGGTCAGATTAGTCGGGGAAGCCAACTCTTTGGACTGAAGTGTGGCCTCAATGCCGGGGGTCGGTTCGGGGGAAAGCGTAAAGATCTCGCCTGCTGTCAGGTGTGGTGGGGAAATCGTTCCCATTCGGGAAGGAGGATTGGATAGTTTGGGTTTGAGAGTGCTGTGTCTCCATTCCTCGTGCTCGGAACTAAACATCCGACTCCTCCGCCTTGAGCTCCGGTTCTTCAGTTCCTTCTCGAGGGCTTCTCCTTCCTTGACAACGGTCTTGAGACTTGTCTCCCAGACATCCTGGCGCTTCTGTTCTGCTTTGAGCCTGGCGGCCCACCACGCTTCACGTTTCTGAACCATCCCAAGGTATTCTTCCAGAGTTGAGTCGACATTTCCAATGTTGTCCTTCAGCTGCGCAGCTTTGACGGCAAGGTCAGCTGCGGGTGACCCCGTTTGGATAAGAGCGCGGAGGTAGTTTGAGATGAGTCTCGTCTGGATCTGTACATAGTTCTCCTGGATCTTGAACGTATCCTCGAACGGCGGACAATCGGATTCCGTGAGATCGTTCGTGGAAGAGTCATCAATGGCGTCGTCTCCGTCTTCCTGTTGTTGGAGTCCAGCGACTATTTTCGGAGGGGGGACTGCGGGGGAGTCTCCCCCGATACCAGTGATCGAACTTGCTTCAGAATCGAGGCCACCGTACCCATTGTCACTGAGGTTTCCCGAGGTTTCCCTATTGCTGAAGGTGCTCTTTGTGTACCTGCTGCTAAAGGTGTTCGAACTGGTGTTGGTTGTACCCATACTCTTCATCGACGGTGCCCGTAAACTTGAATCGCTCGTTCGGGCCACCGGATCCCTCTGTTCTTTCTGTTTGTACCAATCAATGTTCTTGCGAATCATGGTCGTCCAGCGCGTCCCCTCGACAGGGTGGTCGGCTTTGAGGTACCATTTCTGAACAGTCTGATGGCCACGACTGGGAATGTGGTGAACCTCAAACCTTTGATCGTGAGTCCCAGAGACTACTTTCAAAACGGCTGTTTTCATTGCAATTGACCCACGAGAAGCGATATTTTCGTCTTCTTGGTGGCGGTAGTCTAAAGGGTCACAACTTAGCATTGTAACTGGGCGGGATCGGGGGAGCGTTGACTGACAGGATAGAATTCCATCCTTGAGCACGAACCATCTAGTGTTATACCCCCTTGCGACATTAGTGTACTTGTGCAGGTAGCCCTTGAGGGTGGGTGGTGGAGTCGTCGAAGATGAGGAAGCCAGTAGTGTGGTATCGTGGCTTGTGACTGGAGGAGATTAGCCGAGTAAAGTTGGATGCTCCAAAAGCGGCTTACATTGCCTCAAGAACACTCTCACTTGATCGTCCTTTCCTGTGCCAGAAGCATCGTATACTGGTCGGCCCTTTCGGTCCCTCACGAACACATCCGCTCCCGCGCGAATAGCCAACTCCAGCAGGCTGAGATCCTTACGCTTGGCGGCTTCGTGGAGGAGGGTAGTGCCAGATTGATCGTCAATATAGTTCAGATCTACGTGGTTGATTCTTGGGGAGGAGAGGAGGTCGACTAGGGGCTTGTTCGAATACTGAGAGTTGGAGCTGGGTAGATTGTACGTTATTTGGGAAGGAGAGAGGATGTAGGATCGGAGGAGTGAACGGTACGAGGCGTCGAGGAACGATCGAGAGTCTGAATAGGAGTGGGTGGCGATATCCAACGGAGGTTTCACTTTTTGGTGTTCCTTGGAGCAGTTCAGGTGAACGCACCTTGGATAGCCTTTACAACATTCTTGTTCTTCGCCACATCCTTACAGGTTTTTCCGTTAGCATCTAAGAGGGAATCGTCGACCCCTTCTTGATCTAACAACAAATTCACAACATCGACCCTTCCTTCCAATGCAGCGAGGTGTAATGGTGTAGTCCCAGACTCGGGGGGATGGACAGCGTTGGGAGAGATGAAGCGGTTCGCCAGGAGGACGGCAATGATATCACCTACAAATGAATAACACCGCCCGTTGGTCAGTCACATAGGCGACAATCAGATCCGAACAAATCGTGAGTACATGAACCACACTTGACAGCCAGATGCAGAGCATGGGCCGACTGTGCCTGGGTCGCCTGTTCTGCGTCTGTGTCGGAGGTCGCTGATTTACGACGTTGGTTGGTGAGTTCAGCGAGGAAAGAATGGATTCCTGGGAGATCCCCTATGTTAAACACAAAATGAGGTTACTGTGTGTGTGGTCGGAGGGAGGGCGAGAACGATACCATCGCGGAGGGCTTTTAGGTATCTTGCCTGGCTGAGGAGATCCATCTCCTATGCTAGCGGTGGCAGTCAGGTGGGGAGCCGATGATACGTGCTTAGTTTGAACCGATCAGGTAGACTCGGACTCGGAGGCAACTGCCGACTGAGACAACCTGGACCTGACCGTTGGAATTATGTTCCGGATGTCCAATGTTGCCAACTCTCAGTTCCGCTGGGAGAGGGGTAGAGCGCACCCTCAGAAGTTTCCTCGTACATGAGTACAACAGAGATTATATACCGCACATGAAAAGGTAGTGGTACATCTAAAAGTACTGCGGTGAAATTTAGTATAGAGGTATAGAAAGTAGAACCCAAAAAACGAGAAGAGTTCATTGAACTCGTATGCGCTTCGAAGCGCCAGACTCCAGTGGAGGTGGCCCCACTTCACCATCCCCTTCCTCCCTCGGCCTCTTGGGGGATAGGGATCGAACCGCAGAAAAGGGGAGGTCTGATCTTATGTTGAAGGTTCTGTCGTGCCTGTGGTCGGGTAAAACCCCAACCTCCTTGAGTCGAGGCCCAAGTTTCTCCTCCGCTGCGACCCTGATTGCCAAGGTTAGTGGAGGAATCAAATGATGTTCAGATAATCTTACCTCATCCATACCAAGTCCTTGACATCCTTGTCCACCTTCATCATCCTGGGCAGGATGGTTGTGTCCAGGATGGCGTTTAGCGCCTTGGCGCGGTGGAGGATCGACGAAGGTTCCTCCGGGTTGAGGGGGGTCGCGTCGATGATGTCAGTGAGGCTGCGCAACATATCATGCGCCTGGTGCGATGTTGTCGGTGCAGCCTCCGGCGGCGTTGGGGTGGCCTCGGGTGAACGAACCGTGTCATGGACATCCACGACACCGCCGGTCTCACCTTCGGCCCTCGTCTCGTCGACAGTGTCAATCTGCGGTGTCATCGGGAGTCGCCTGTTCACTGGCGATTGGAGAGGGTGGAGAGCTGGAGAGGGGGTGACTGGAGGGGGAGCCATAGAACGGACATCGCGCCCCTTGTGCGGACCCTCGGGTTCGGCGAGAGGGGGTTCAACATGCACTTTGGGGTGAATCTCCTCCGTCTTGACGGAGACGGGGTCCAACTTGGCCGTAGATTTTCGTTTACTCCTCCTGGTTGGCTGCCCAGCCTTGGAGGGAGAGGGAGAAGAGCGTTTCGACGTCGATGGTTTTTCGGTCCTGCGAAGGGACCGAAGTCAGCGGGTGCGTGGTAAATTCCACGATGGGGACGTACAACTCCGGTACACCATCCGGATATTTCTCGAGAAGGAGACGAATGATTTCGACGTTCTTCAGGTTAGCCTTGAGACTCGCTTTCTAAAAGAATGTTCGCGTCAGTCCGCGCTTTGGACCGCGTGAATGATAGAGTTCGCACTCTTGCCAACTGCTGGAGTTGGGGACGTTTGAGAGAGCTCAGCTGAGAACGATCCATGGAAGCGATAACGAAAGAGATTGTGGTGGTAAAGAAAAGGACCAAGGGCGGTTGCCTTTTATTTATGCTTGAGGTAGAGACTCACCGGTCCATCCCATTGTTCTGTGGCGACGACATGGCCCTCAAAATTATTAATTTAGAGCGCCCGTCCATGGCCAATGATAACGTGATGGGAACAAACTACCAAATGTGGAAACCTGTGCCTCTCTCTGTCAGTCAAGTCAATCCAACTCCCCACCCGTCTCTCTAAGTTCACCCGCTACGACGACCACCTACCACTCCTCTTCGTCTCTCCAACCTGCCTCCCCTAATTATGCCATTCGGCCTAACTATCGGCACTGAGCGCGCAAATGTTCTTCAGGTGCGCCAGAACGCGCAATTTTCCATCAGCCCTCTCCATTGACAGCCCTACCGTCTAGACCGCCATCCAAAATGAACTTGCAAACCGAGGATGGGGAACAGAGCCGGATGTCACAATGGCCGAATACATCACTATTATGCTCATCAATGGAAAGTCGGAGGACCAGATTAACAGCGAGCTAATGGATCGTGCGTCACAAACCTACTTCGATTTTTCGCGTTTACTGATCAAATATCACTACCATCTTTGCAGTAATGGGACCTGACTATGGTATGTGCTTAATCATTGACTCTTCACCAGCTTTTACCGACCGTCGTGGCTAGATGCAACCTTTGGAAAGTGGCTATTTTCGGAGGCAGCAAAAGGTTCTTCCGAAGCGCAGCCCGTCCCATCTACTCCTGCCCCATTGACAACACAACCAAAACAAGAAGCTGCTACAGACCGTCGTGAACCACCACCTTCAAATACAAGCGACAGTCCGTCTCAGCGAAGGCCAGGCGGCCAGTCGAGGCCCATGCATCACCAAGCTATAAATCAGGCCTTGCCCTCCGGAACTAAACGATCCGCTTCCCCTTCCTCCCATGGGCCAAATAAGTCACGTCGTACCGATCTTCCTTCTGGTCCTCGCGCAATGCTTCGCGATGGTCGTGACGGTCAGGGTGGCGGAAACGCAGGACGAAGCCTTCTTGAAAGAGTTGGACCTCGTGGCCCCGGATTTCCTCAGGAGCAACAGCAAGCCCAAATTCCCGTGCCTCCGGTATTCCAGAACGGAATGGTTCCAGGAGTCGACATGAATGCTGCAATGGCCGCCCAGATGACGAACCCGTTGATACTCCAGGAGATGATGATGAACCAGATGGCATTGATGGCCCAGATGGCTGGAGCTATGGGGATGGTGCCTCCTGGTGGTTTTATGCCTGCCCAGCCGGGGTTCCAAGAGATGGGTATGGCAAACGGAATGAACAACGGCTTCGTTCCGCCGCGCCAACCGAGGCAACAACAACAGACTGGGGGACGAAGAGGCCCGAATAACCGTGGGCAGAAGTTCCAGCGTGACGAGCAAACCAACTCTCAACCCCCACCTCCCCCCACTCCCACTCCTCCAGTCGTCGCCCCTCAGCCAGTTCAGGCCATCCCTACTCCCGCTCTCACTCAACAGAGGTCGACGTACGTCCCACCAGAACGGCCACAGTCGCCCACCCTTTGCAAGTACAGCCTGAAGTGTACGAATCCATCTTGTCGATACTCCCATCCCTCACCAGTGGCTACACAAGAGAGTGGCATCGTGTTAAGTAATGACCCTTGCGAACAAGGGAAGGATTGTAGGGATAGAGACTGCGTAAAGGCACATGTCAGTCCTGCGGTCTTGAACCCAAAGGGTAGGCAGAGTACCTTGAGTTCCTAGACACAAGGCACTGATCACTTTTTCTGTAGCTCTGGAACAGAATCGACCCGTTCCGCAACCAGTGGTTCATCATCAGCCCCCTCCTCTAGCCCAAGCCCAGTGCAGGTATGGCGCAACCTGTACAAAGGTCGGGTGTCCATTCCTCCACCCCCACTCGAACACTTCATGTCGTTATGGGACCGGGTGCACGCGACCCAGCTGTCACTTCCAACATCCGGAAGGCCGCGTTCTTCCTAATTCCTTCCACCGTGGTGTTTCTTCTAACGATCCGACTGTGATCGTTACACCACCTCAGACCGGAACTCTGCACGGCCCTGCGTCGAGTCAGAATAAGACCCTGACGTTGACGAAGGAACAGAAGAAGGAGGCTTTGGCGAAGAAGATGAAAGAGTTAGAGGAACAGAAGTTGGAGCTGAAGAAAAAGACGGAACAAGCTGAGGCAAAGAAGAAGGAGGATGGAAAGCCTGTGGCTATCACTGCCTAGTCGACGTCCGATCTCCTCTCCGAACCAACACTGCTGCAAATATCCAGAACACCTGTATATCAACTCCTCCACCCAATCTTCCTCCCTTCCCGATCGCCGTCACATCCTCCTTTCTCGAAATCTCAGGTCTTATCATAATCGTTTTGCTTTCCTTTTCTCTCAGTCCGATCCATTTCTGTTGTTATCCGATATTTTTTCCAGTTAGATTCACTCGAAAGCTTCGACCACGCATCAGGCGTTACTGTAGCACTTTACCGCTCTACTCATTACGCCTCATTTTCGGCGTCAGTAGTCTACGTAGATCGCTACCTAGCAGAGAAGTCACGATGACAGGGAGGTACAAGGGGCCAACTCAAAAGAAGTTGAGACCCCTCCCCCTAGACAGGTCATCTCCAAACCGCCCTCGTGTGATTGGCCTGTTCCCTCAACCTTCCCCAAGCTTAAGCGTAGATTTGGCGTGCAGGGATGTGTGTCACATCTCACCAAGGGATATGTCCCCTACGGATCCGAATTGGAGAGGCTGGGCAGTGCGCCCCACCTTTGCCATGTGCTGGTTGTGTCAGCTTGTACGGTGTTTTACATTGCGGATACAGAGTAGATAATGTACACCATGACACCACAAGTGCAAAACTCCTTCTCCCATTCCGATCAGTACTCGGCCAGCGGTATGATTTTGCCAACGTTGGACTGCTGATAACGCTTCCTTCGGCTGGCCAACTCGACCTCAGCGCTGTCGAAGAAGGAATAGCCCACTGTAACAAAATATTCCCAGCAACTGACCAGAGATCGGGGACGGAGGGGAACTTACTCATAGGGTCTTCGTCGTCCTCCGAGACCCCTATGGCGTGACCGTTAATAGGGCGACCAGTCTTAGAGTCACGCAAGACACCGGCGTGATCGACAAATGGTGCAGGTCGCTCGTTCGCCTCACGGTGGAGTTGGATCAACATCCTCTGGACATCGAGCAAGTAGCCGTGGATGGTATCCAAAAACCTTCGTGTTTGTAGGTGCTTGGAAGAAGCGCAGCTGGGAGACAACCCTGTCAGTTAATATACATCGGAGAGAATCGAATCCACTCACATCGAGATGCCGTCCTCCTTGATGATATACCCGATGCCATACCCATCAGCGGCAACTGGCCCGAAGCCAAATAGACGGAGGGCAGGGTTACCACAATTGGAGGTGGAGAGGATCGAAGTGTTCAAAATGTGCCAGCCGTGGTCGGTGAAGATGCTCGGTAGGGAACCACCGGTGGCGGGAGCTGGTACAGGGTCGTCTAGCGAAGGCTCGAGGTTTCCGTTACGCTCACGCAGGAGGAGGCAATACAAGGCGTAGAGATGCCTGTCCTGTCCGAGACCCTTGGCACATTCCTTGGTCAAGTCAACGTGCCTCCTGCAAGCCTTGCGTAATGTGGTAATCTTCTCGTCTACAGGGGCCTCTGAGCAGAAAGTCTAAAGATGACTCAGCCCCTGGTTCAAGGAGATTGACACAATTTTGTCATACCTTGACGAAGGCAACGCTCTCAGGCTGCACAGATCGAATTGCTTCTGTCCTTCCGTGAAGGAACGCCTTGGTCATTGCCGGCTCATAGGTACACTCTATCCTTCCGTATAACCCGAAGTACGCAGCCTGAAAGGCCATCTGTACAAAAGCATCGGGACTCAACCCGTGACTGGTGATAAAATTCTTCCCGTAACCCTTGAACTCGAGCGCTTGACAGTCGTTTTGACAGATTAGGTCGCTCAGCCTAGTTTCAGCGTAGCGAATACCCGCACGAAGCTCTGGAGTGAGAACCCACTCAAGTTTTTTAGGAGCAGGATCGATTCTGTAACCTGGAGACGGTGGTGGAAGGTCGCTAGCTCCTCGTGGTGCCCTATAAGACTTGGCATAGGGAGAAAGTTTCGCCCTGAACATTGTGGGCGCAGTTGGGTTTATAGAACGGGCAAGGAGCATGAGGCCTTCCGTGAAAATGTCGGCAGCAAACCTTAGTACGGTGTGGCCATCGACGCCTGTGTGTTCGAAATTGATCCCGGCAGATCCATCGGCACAGATGATGAGTTGTAACTGCGGAAAGTGTTGAGCTTCGTCTCAGCGATTGGAGAGAAACAGGTACCTTATCATACCAGCGGTTTGTGCAAGTTCCGACTTGGACCCCATTCGTCAGACTGTAAGTACCGCACAGGAAATTTGCACAAAGTTCGGCGATATTATCGGGAGCGGCGTCATCCAGACAAACGACGAATAGGGCGCTGTCGACGATCTCCAAACACGGGCCATTGTATTTGCTACCGGTAATGTGATGACGATGGTGTGACCATATCTTCCTATTTTCAGTGGTGAGGACACCTATCGCGCTGCGGGCAACCTGTTCCGACATCATGTGAATTTTGTTTTCGCCATCTGTCAAGATCACTTCACTCACGTCACCCAGAGGGGTGTCGTTGGCATCAGTGACGATGGCCTGGAGGTTCCGAAGGATCTCTCTTTCGGTGAGAATAGGGCGGCTCTCACCGTCCAATACATCGAACCAGTCTCAGTGGAAAGTAAGCCCCCCAGGTCATTTCAGAGTGAGGGAATTGGGAAAACTTACAGAACTGGCCACGTCGAAGGACGACGATGTGCCTCGATATGGGAGCAGTCACCATCTTGCACCCACGCTTCGAAATTTTAGAAGGCCATCAGCAAAGTCACGTGGAGATGGACGGGAGAAGCACCTCGGTGGGAATGCGAGCAACTCCGAACAAACGGGTGTACTGGTCCATGTCAAGTGGCACACCACGAACAGAGTCAGGCTCGAGGAGACCCGCGCGCAAGTCGTGAATGAACCCCAGAGATGCAGTGATCAGAGCAGCTGCCCGGGGGAGTTGAGCACCGCGGTCTGGGGTGGGGTCATTTCTACGGCGGCGGCTGTCAGCTTGCGATGATGTCACAGAGACCATGAACCTTACTCCAGAACAAAGAATGGATTGAGGGCGAGGACAACGGGATCCGTGTGTGACAAGTACGATTCGTACCTGCAGTGCGATGGACGATTAGTCTTCAGGGGTTTCACACACCAGCGAGCGGCACGGCGTTACCAGAAGTCTTCAATGTAACTGATAACAATTGCGATCAGTCTGTGAGCCTCACGGGCGGAACATAAACGGAGCTCTACCTTGCTTTCTTCGCAGCCCAACTCTTCAATCTTGCTTGTATCCGTGGACCATCACCGTTCAAGAACTCCTCGACGGCCTTCTTGGTGCGGGCGTGTTCATCCGGTTCTTGAAGACCTTCCAAGGCGCGCAGATACCGACGGCAAGTGTCCTCCAATGGGGGAATAGGAAGTGTGGGGAGATTCTTGGAGGCTTCGAAGGTCGTCATCTTCGTACCCGTGGTATCGGATGATTGCGTTGTCGTCATAGCTGGATGGTCTCCTTTGGGAGGAGATGCGAGAGGACGAGGGGAAGTGGAACGGGGGGTAGAGAAGAGCGATTGGGCTGCTCGCTTGAATAGGCTTGCTGCCATCGTGTGAACGCGAGAGAAGCGTCGGGACTGGCCCTGGTTAGTCGGTCCGCCATCATCCTTAACGGTCATCCGGCGTCCCGTACGCACTCATTCCTAATGGCGTCTTCATCCAAATCAAACACTGCCCGCGTCGATGAAGACGTTGACGATCTGGACGGTACTTGTTCGGACATATCGCCGACGACGCTGATCGTGCTGATCTCCGACAACAGACGTTCTCGAGCAATTCTCGTCTCCACCTCCAAAGCCCGCTGCTCCTGCTGAACTACCTACAACATCTAAATCATTTGTACCACCTCCCCCGTCGCAAGAAACGTCCGGCCCGTCTACAGAAGATGCTTTTACAGATGCCCTCGCCGCAGAGTTGGCAAAGGGGATGGAGTCGCTCTTGAAGGAGTTGGGGGACGGTGCTTCCAAAACAGAAGAGGCCGGGAAGCTCACCGCTGAAGGAAAGGAACAAGAGAGGATATTCAAGGAGGCCTGGAGTAAAATCATGGGTGACATCGAGCCCTCTGTGTCTACGTCAACTTCGACTATCCCACCGAGTACTGCCCAAAGTTCGCAGAAGGGTCCAGAGGGGTCGTTCCAGGACAGGATTAAACAGACTATGGATAAGATGAAGGAGGGGCAGTCGTCCTTAAAGGTACGTGAGCCCACGAATGTGACACGCCAACGTCCTCATTTGATCAGTCCAGCGATGGGGGGGATGGAGACCCTGACCTGGACGCTCTCCTGTCGTCTCTGGGTAACGCGGGGGGTGACGGGGAGGCTGAAGAGGGACTACAAGGGCTCTTGGAAACCATGATGTCCCAACTTATGTCCAAAGAAGTCCTCTACGAACCATTAAAGGAGATGCACGAGAAGGTTTGCAAACCCTCGAACTCCATCTTCCAGCCCGCTCTGACCGTGTAGACCAGTTCCCTGGCTATCTCACTGAGAACGAGAGTAAACTGACTCAGCAAGATAAGGACCGTTACACAAAGCAACAGAAAACCGTGGCCCAAATCGTTGCTGTCTTCGAAGCGATGGATTATTCGGAAGAAGATCCAGAGATAGGTCTCAAAGTGATGTCACTTATGAATGAGGTCTGTTTTCCTCCAAACTGAAACGAGAAAATGATGTCGAATCCACACAGATGCAAGATTACGGTGCTCCGCCAACTGAGATCATGGGTGAACTCCCACCGGGGATGGCGTTGGGAGCGGATGGGCTCCCACAGCTTCCTCAGGACTGTCGTATAATGTGACCCGCCCACCGATTTCATGCACTGTATTTATGATCTCAATACTGGGAAGACTATACCAAACTGTTCCTTGCATTAGCGTAAAATGATAAAAGTAAAAACCAAAAAAGAGGGGGGTCATGTGAAGTCTGACGACAAACGCAGAACTCCAAAATACAATTTGCCGCCAAACGAGCGCGTGGGAAGAGGCTGGGGAGGGTCTCTCGAAGATGAGTGATAAAGAGACAAGGGTATAGAACAGAAATGTACGATGGGAACACAAGGGGTGCGTAACGATAACATGACGAGAAGGTAATGATGGGAATCGAGGTATGGTTGACCAACTACAGCCTATGTCCAGGAACACCCCAGAACAAAAGAGTAAGCCCAGTTGAGAGGGCAGCGACCACAATGGTAACCCAAATTGCTCGCCCAAGAAGTAACTTCTTGACATAGGGTTCGCGGATAGTAAGGGTTCGGAAGGGGGTGGATTCCGATTGACGGAAGAAGACGAGTATCGGATCCAGCTCGTACTGATGTGAGATGAGCAGGAGAATTGCAATCGTGAACGGAAAGAAGAGCTGGACGAACATCAGCGGCCGCATGAATGGCAACAGGAATGATGTACTCACGAAGAACCGCTTGGACTTTGGTTGGACATCCAGGAAGATGAGAGAGAAGCCGACGGCAAGACCGATCCAAAGAACGATCAACCCGGCGATTAATCTCACCAGGGCGGAGAGAGGGGTCAAGTTTCCAAAGGCCTTTGATCGTAAGAACCTTGGGAATGCATCTTGTTCCATTGCCCGGAAGCAATACTCCTTCTGAGCGTGGAACATGTCTGGAACCTGGGCCAGGAGGCTCTTCTCCGCGTCAGACTTGGGATCGTGAGCGCCTGTGAGAGGGAAAGTGTGGATTCGGAGGGCAGGAGGGAGATAAATCTCATGGTTCTCGGTCGCGCCGACAGTGTTTCCAGCAGGGGACAGGTAGCGATAATAGATGTGTTCAGCAGAGGCGATGAGGTCCTGTTTGGTTACCGCAGCGCTACGTGGGATTACGGTAGGTGCACGGCTGACACGTTTGTTGAAGAGTGTCGGTGTACGACCCGACAAGGAGAAGGGGGTGCTCGAACGTGGCTGTTGTTGACCATAATCATCACCGGTTACGGTGGCGGGGGTCGCAGAGGCTATACGAGGACTAGGACTTCTCGGATGATTTTCGTCTGTAGCTGCAAGGTTCTGACGATCTTGTTCGGTGAGGAGTTCGTTGGTGCTCGTCGTACTGCGCTTCGCAGCCATATGCGGATTAAGGCCGACAACGGTACCATAGATGGAGCCACGACGACGAGCATAGTCCCAGTATTCTGGCCAATCTTCCTTGATAGCGCGCCCAGATTTACGAACGTCCTTGAAATAAGCGCGGCAGAGGTTTTCATGCTGTTGAACGTCGAGCCAGAAGTCTAAAATGTCCTCAGCCCCTTCACGTTGGAGGAATAAACTGGAGTGTACAAAGTCAATGCGACGCCGGTTAGCAGTAATAATAAATGCGCGACTGACTAGAACATGAAAAGATCGACTGGAGGTCTGGTGCGACGAGCCAATACCTCTGCGAAAGAGGGCAGCCTATTCTGCCTGCTTTCGGTCCAGTCGTCAACCTGCTTCTCGTCCATCGTTGGCGACGCGAGGGGGATTCGGCGGGGACGGGGAGGGCGACGAAGACCTGCCGCGGACAGTGAGCGGGGCTGAGGGAGAGAAGGCAACGATACTTCAACGTCGTCGCCGGCAAACTCCGAACACCGCAACTTCGCTCACCGCGACTGTCTACAACCACCTCACATTAGAAGGATGTCGGCGTTGGCAAAAGCCTTTTCTCCTGCAGTACGGGAAATTAGAATCCTCTGCTGCCAGACTTCGCAAGCTTCGGCCGGAACACGGTCCGTTATACTATGCACGACCAACATGCAGTTGTGTCGCTGACGGACGCCCCGTTTTCAGGAGTTTCATCCAATCCGCCTACCCGACTATCAAAAGGTACAATCCTGACCTTCCCGTCCTTATCAGAGAGGCAAATGGCGTCCCGGCGCGGATATTTGCACGATTCGGTGCGTTCCTGTACAGCTCCAGAGCTTAACTGGACTCATTTGCACCTTGGAAATGTAGAGAAGGGTGTAGAGCAACATATCGTAGTGGAAAACCTCTCTCCTGCAGAGATCACCACCAAATTTTCACAGCTGCTCAGTTTGTAACATCCACACTCATAATACCTACACTTTCAATGGACAACAGATGGCCACAAAGCGATGATAATACACTCCGAATGACAATGCACGCAGTGGTTTAAACGAAAGTGTGCGAAGGGTTGAATAATGCGTCCTCTGTGTTCAATCTTCCGAACCAACCGATGGAATATTCATATTCTGCAGTCCCATCACCACTTCGACCTCTCTCTCCACACTGCTGTCTCTACGGCATTCACGACGGCGGGCTGACGAAGGCGTATCTGAGGCTGGAGACTCCGTGAGAGGGCATGGAGGAGATGTGAGAATGCTCCCCGAGGATGGTTGCACATGTGGACCGCGAACTGTTCTCTTCGGAGTACGGAAAACCAAGGACGGGTATGCTGTCACAGCGGTTGGGCTCCTGAGGTTCATCTTCTGGCTGTGAGACCGCGGGACGCGACCCGGGGGTGGCTGTTGTGGCCTGGTGATCTGGGTAGATTGTGAACGGGTGATACGTCCAGTCGGAGTTGACCCCAAGCTCCGTAGCGTTCGAGGACGAGGTTGGACCCGAGGCGGAGTTGGAGATACCGGCCCCTGAACGAGTTTTCGGCGCTTCAGAGGGGGTCCTTTGCGATCCTGGTGGGGGATTACGATTGGTTGTCCCTCGGGTTCCTCCTCCTCAGTGACATCACAAAGGGGCGAGGGGCTGGCGACGAGCTGGGAGTACTGGGAACGACTGCGTTTGGCGAGTGGGGAGATAGGACTAGAGGGTACGAAGTGTCGGCTAGGGGTCGTTGGCTTTGTGGGAGTATCTGGCTGGTTGTTCCTCAATCCGACAACGAACTCGATAGAATTACGAATGTAGAAGTCAGACCGATCCGTATCGATTTGTAGGGTAACGGGGAGCCTCTCGTTCAAGACCGACGCAGCCACCAGCAGTTGCTCTCTGTTCATCAGAAGAAGGTCCGCGTGACAACAAAAGGGGATCTTGTCCAGAGAAGTGACCACGATAGCGTCTTCTGCTGCATCTTCGTTTTGGATGGCAATAGACACTTCGCCAGTATGGTTCGTAGAACGGACAGCCGGGATGAACCGTGAAGCAGTCCGAGGATTATTGCTAGGACGTGAGAAGATGTTCAAGAGCTGGGAGAGTCGTCGAACAGGAGTCCTGGGTCTGCGTGCCTTCGAGATACCGGCCATGCTCTGACAGGTTTATAGGTAGGATGGTGGTAAGACACGACGGACAAAGGGTTGGACTTGCAGATATTAGATTCCGGAGGAATGCAGGGAGTGATCCGTGCAAATTATGATCACGTGCAGCGCTCACCTCGGCTATAGATATGAGATCAGTCGAGGAATACAACTCTTCCGTAGACAACCATGACCAACGTCAAAGTCGGCGATACTCTTCCATCGGGCACGTTCTCATATATCCCCTGGAGCCCTGAGCTTGAGAACAAGGTGTGTTCTTGATGTTCTCGTGAGATACTGTACGGCCTTTCTGATCACATCATAGCTTGCATGCGGAGTCCGTAAGCTACAAATTCTGATTCTTAGTACCTGTTCACGATAACCTGAGAAACCAACAGCTATCACATTGAAGACCGATGAGTGGAAGGGAAAGAAGGTCGTTATCGTCTCCGTTCCAGGAGCCTTTACCGTATGTGCTTTACCGGCTCGACATCCGAGTCCAGATTCATGGCGGTCTGTCAGCCTACTTGCCATGCGAACCACCTGCCCCCGTACCTTGAAAAGTACAAAGAATTCAAAGCAAAGGGTGTTGATGTTATCGCTGTGATAGCTGCCAACGATCCCTTTGTCCTGAGTGGCTGGGGTCGTTTCGAAGGTCTTGAGGACAAGGTCCGAAACGCTGCGAACCCCGATCTCGCTCCCATCTGCAACTCATCGATACGGTCTTTTCAGATTTTGACCTTGACCGATACCTACGCCGCGTGGTCCAAAAGCCTTGGCCTCCAGCTCGACTTGACCGAAAAGGGTCTTGGCATCAGAACCGGCCGCTTCGCTATCATCGTGGACGATCTCGTCGTCAAGTACATCCAGGTTGGTTTGAACCGGATGTCAGGAAGGAGCTTTCAGCTGATTTTTTTCCCCATGTCAGGCCGAGCCCGGAACAGGAGTTACCGTCTCCGGAGCCGAAGCGGTTCTCGCCGCTCTCTAGAACCAAAATAGCACAAAGTAACCTTGTAAACCTTGCACAAATAAGTAATCGTGTTTTCCTTTGGGACCACGGACGTCGTGATAATAAAATAATCCGGAAGCGCTGAACTTGCTTTCGGGACTTGGATGCGATAAGCATCCCGCCCGCAAAGGTCGAAACGAAAACCCATCCGAATTCTCGTTGCGGCTGAAATGTTTGAGCAAAACCAAGCGAGGATCTTTCTGCCGTCCTTTGGGTGGGAAACAGTCTCCGAAATTGTGGGAGGAGAACCTTTCTGGACCGAACGCCCATATCTTATCAGATCGTAACGGCGCCAGGGCGCCAGTCCCCGACTCCCTTCAAATCGACTTTCCCTTTGTTGGGCGACCGGTGACCGGTGAAATGATTCAACAAACGTTCATCCAAACAGTATCTCGACATCGGGGAGTAGATAACGTATCCAAGAAAGTTATCTGAGTCGTGCGACTAAACTCATCTCCGTACCCGGTGTTGTTACGGCTAGAGGAAGGGCCGGCTTTGGTCGATTTGTCCGACTTGAGCGATCTTGCTAAAGGATTTGTGGGGTTGCTTATCGCGTCAGAGACGACTTGAATCCCATTGAATGCGACCACGTAGGGTCTCGATGAAGCCCTTATCTTCCTTGATGATATTGTACCTGCAAGGGTCAGAACGTGAGCAAAGATACTCGAAGGAAATGGATGCCGGACTTTCATTTTCAAGGTTCCATCCAGGATGGCCTTCTCATAGTTCCCAAGCCGGACTTGCTCGCCATTTGCGTCGAATACCGGAGGCCAAACATGTTCTCGGTTACTGAAGAAGGCTCAAGCGCTCAATACCTTGTTTTGGCGCCTCTGTCATGGGGTGGGGTCCGGATACATAAACTCATCTGTGGTGGACGTGTCATGGATTTCGCTCTGGGTATGGCGCTGACTTCCCGTCTGTATCCAATTGCACTGAATCGTACCAAGTCTAAAAGTAACTCTCCTTGTATATCCCGGGCGAGTGTATCATTTGACAACGGTCGTAATCGTGTGAATATTTAATCATTATTCGATACGAAAGAGTTCCGCGGCGATACTTCGGGATTCGCCGCACTCGCTCCGATGTTCATCGACCTCAACGTCCCGATCCCCACCTTGCAGCCTTCGGGGTCCTCGGTCGTAGCCTCACAGTCGAAGAAAGGAAAGGCTGCCGCGAAGCAAATTCAGCAGCAAGCACTATCTTTTTCGCCGGTCCAGGTAGCCGCTATGGAGAACCGCTTGGAACTCCTCATTCACCGTCCGTGTCGAGCCTATCGTGTATCGCGTTCTCTTACATTAATAAATGTGTAGTTGGATACTCTGTCTTTGCGTTCAACCAAACGGTATACAAGAAACTTGACCCAAAATCTCACCAGAACCTTGCCCAGGCCCTCATAGGGCGACTCGAGCGGAGACCCGGAGTCGCGTTCTTAGCGCGTATAACCATTGTCTTGGACGAGGACAGCGAAAAAGGGTTCGGACTTGTGAGTGACCAAGCAGATTATCATCCACCATCGCGACCTTATAGATCCACCCTTTCACTAGGCGAGCACGAGTTCATCAATCTTCTCCGGTTACGATATCATCGCATTATTGCCGACCACTCCTGGCACCTTCTCGGTCGCGTGCTTGACACACAGTCAGCCCTCTGCGTTGACCGCGCATGTGATATCGCTCCCTCTGACTCTCCCCCGTTTACCGTTCCATTTGAAACACACGCTAATACGAACTGCCATAAAAAACGGTGCTGTTTTCGAGATGAATTACTCCGGTGCATTCGGTAGTGATCCAGATGCTTTCGAGACCGCCAGCCTGGCCATCAAACGCAACTGGTGGGCAGCCGCGCGGGAAGTGATCAGAGTTACCAAGGGGAAGGGCGTAATCGTCAGTGGTGGCATTACTAACGAATCTGACTTGAGGGGTCCTCGAGACATCATAAATTTGTGCGTAAATTCCATCGTCGCATTTACTGAGCCCTTGACCTCGTGCTCGAAAATAGGATCACCATGTTGAACCTGGCTCCAGACGTGGCTCATGGTACAATGAGCAAAGCACCTCAAGCCCTTGCTCTTCGCACACGTGAGTGCATCTACATGTGCGTCTTAGTGATTGAGATCGACCCTCCACACGAAGAAACGCGGAAGACATATCGAGCGATATTATCAGAGCCGAGGCTTGTGATCCCAGGTTCGCAGCCACAGCTGGCACCCTCTCCCCTCCAAGAGGCGGGTACCAGCTCTACCAGCACGCCGACCTCCGGGACAAAACGGCCTTTCGACGATGTAGGGGACACACCAAGCGAAAACCTGTTGAAAACGGAGCCTCGGTCTAGTAAAAAGCGCAAGAACAAACAACGATAGGTCTGACTCGCATCGACCCGTAAAACTTCCGTAGAGATCTACTCGAAGGTGGAAACCATCACCCGCAGCAACGGATACAAAAACAAAAACTTGACGATCCGGCGGCTCTTATCGTAGGATTTTCAATGAGTCGTCACCATCTCACACGGATGTATCAACATTTATGCGGACTATGACGTTTTTTCTATGCGCAGTACAATTCATACCTGCTTTTTTCCGTCATTTATCTATCATCCTACGACCGCAAGGGGTGGTCTTATCGCTGGAAGTCCTTTAATTTCGTG
>Ga0307514_10002102_pt1 | contig 21494 bp, 21 predicted proteins | sample 16_EM_MG_FD_203088 | JGI IMG/M metagenome (GOLD analysis project Ga0307514, IMG submission 203088) | Populus trichocarpa ectomycorrhiza microbial communities from riparian zone in the Pacific Northwest, United States - 16_EM | ecosystem: Host-associated > Plants > Roots > Unclassified | place...
GGATGGAGCAGATGCTAAAGGATCTTGCTTCAAGGTTAGGATAATTGTAATGAGTTTTATATAATTATTATGTATATTGAGAAATATCCATGGATGTTGATAGATGACGACTGGGGTCGGCCCTGCTCCATCCCCGACCGTCCTATCCGTCCGTCGCTGTCCTGCCTCTAAAAGACGGCACCGTTTCCGTCCTACCCTTGGACGGACGGCGTTTGGCCGTCCCGTCCCGTCCTTTGTTATTTCGGACGGACGGGACGGTTGAGAACACTGCGGTAGTTCTCAATTTCCAACTGAACTGGAGCGGCAGAGGAATATCCAGCAGTCCGGACTTGAAACGGTTTGCCCATGGAATATCCAAGTCCCGCCATCCAGTCCTCCCTTCGTGTCTCGGCATGCTGGTAGCAGTCATTCAAGGTTCCTATGTGGACGCTTTTCTGATGCAACTACCGCCACAGCTTCCTGCTCGCCCATCTAGTGGCTGGTGCCTATCTCACCAACCGAGATGCTTTCCATGGTCACTCCCAGCAGCCATGTATGAACTCCGTCACTTAGGAAGAATGTCCCAACACCGTCCTCGTCAATGGCCAATCGATCTCCGATAGCAGTAACTCCAACTATTTAAATAAATGAAGTACAGCCACCTTTAGAACGCGCCTCCACGCTATCCGTGATCCAGGTACATTCGCGGGGCATACCTGATTGCTTGCCCGGTCCACTGCCACCTCTTCCACTCACCCTGGGGTTGCAGAGCAAAAAGTCGAATGCTTTTCAAGTCAACGCTAGGATTCCTCGACTGGTACCAAGGCAATCCCTATCTGCCTCCAGCTCACACAGTGCGTCCAGTGCAGTTGCCGCAAGGTGTACGAATAAGCTCACTCAGCGAATAACGTACTTGCCCCGCTCAATCAGTACTGCCTGATAACCAACTAATATCCTTGCCCCCCCCAATTGGGACTCTCTGACTACCAAATATCTTTCCATTCCCATGTGGGGATACGACACATCAATTCAACCTCCGCGCGCCATAAATCCATGCTGGATCCGCTGGTCTGCTGAGATTGCCCAGATGTTCCATCCTCCGGTAACCCCGTGGATCCTCAGTATCCCGGCTATGAATACAATCATGTGCATTGGATTCCTAAAAAGCCTCTTCCTAGGCCATCATAGAGGCACATCCTGTTTTCACTCGTTAGCGTATGTCTGATGCAATTGAATAGAGTTGGAGCAGATGGCTTCTTCTCTCCACATAACCATCGGATTCAGTCGTCCAATCAGGTGCCTAAGGTGATGATTGACAATGGTAATCGCGAATTGTATCTGCTAACCACTTTTCGAGTATTCAAGTTATTATACTTCCCATGCAGCGCTGTTGCACGATCTGCGTTCGCTGCTCGACTATCTCGAAATCAGCTCTGCTACTGTTAACACCAATTGGATGTGCTCATGAAGCCTCGTTGCTTCTGTAATATCTGGCTGTCAGTTCCGGACGATTGATTTCTCATTATTAGGTGTCTCGACGCGTCTCGGGCTGATTGACCTCGGGAATCAGGACGAGATCGTTTGCGCTGCTGTTAACCTCAAATTGATTCACTTGTCAAGACACTAGGCATCTGCAATCAGTGATCTCAAATTTGTATGATAGGTTGCGCATAGATTGCGTGTCGTGAAGCATCGGAACAGGGAAATTTATTACATCCAATTTGTGAAACGTATCTGAAATTGAAAGACAGATAACAGTGTAAAGCCATACGCCCATGTATAGCCTCATGCGGAAGTATATCAGTAGATACGGTTGCAAACGTGGATGTCAATATTGTAGACTAGTATAAAGGTACGATTATCACTAAAGATATAAGGCTCGTGGTGAGCCGACTATATAAAGTGGGTGTTGCCTGGCCCTGGACACGTCTCGTGCAGCAGTGCTGTTTCACGCAGGTAGATGTTTGTGAATCGCAGAAGTACCTGTACGTCCCAATCAGACTCGAGGGTTGACCAGTTCCCGATAATTGATACTCAGCCCAACTCCAAGCCAATCTCTTTGTGGCGAATTATAAATCTGACAAAACCGACCTACCACTGCAGTATCACACGTGATCTGCGTGCGTCACCTTGACCACTTGGAATTCTTAGGGAAGTTAATCGACTGGAAGCACAGTCAATCTCCGGCGTACGGGTATTGAGCCATGGTAATCCGAGTACTTGACAGTGTGCCCTCATCGGAGTGACCAGCACCTCCCGTTCGTAGACCAGGTCTAAGTGATCAATGAATTGGATTTTCATCGGTCTCTCGCGTCTCTCCCTCACATGCGTGTTCCCCTGATCTTCAGTGCTGCTAGTTTTGATCAGCGCTGCTTCGTGTGGTAGTCCGAGTCTATTAAGGTGTTGTAGAGCCATGTAAATGCTTGCTGCGCCGCGATCGATGAGTGTTGGTACTCGTTGGAACTCTGTATGTTGATCTCTGATCTTAACATCCTGGACCACATGTGAAGAATCCTCTGTTGCTGTTATAAACGAATATAGGCTTAACATGAGATCTCTCGGGCTCTCTAAGACAACCCTTGGCATTATTGAAATCCAAAGCTGTTGAATGTCCTCTTATGTTGCCATCGATGCCTTTATACCCAATGACCGCAATCCAAGCTCCTATTCTTCCATCCTCTCTTGCCAAGACAGATACTGCAAGAGGTAAGCTAGATCTATGGTTGTGGACTGTCGAAGGAGCGCTAGCACTTGATTTGATGCAGAGTCCTTGGGGAGCGAGGGTATTGGGTATGTTGGTGCATGTAAATCTCAGGCGCAGGCATGGTTGATATTTCGATGCCCCGCAGCGTATACATACTCCTTCTGAATTCCAATATTTACAGAGCTCAGGGAAGACCCAAGGAAAGGGAGATCATGTATTATCCTTGTCGGACTTTGCACTGTAAGGCTTCGGTACTTCGGCCGGCCAAGATATGATTAGTCGGAAGTTGTGTTTCTTGCCGCCTTGTTGACAGTTGTTTATGGTGTTGTTGTGACTGCTGGTGCAGTGTCTTCTTGCCGTACGGATTGAACTCTGAATTTGTGGCTCAATCGAAAAGCTCCTTGACACTGTCAAATTTTCTATTCATTGGGGTTAACGGCTCGATCTTGGACTTCAGTCCTGTTTGTAGTGCACTCCAAGAAATTTCTTAAAGTTTCTTGTTGTCCTGCGGGAGTCATGCCGCTGCTCTCCAATTTGCTTTGATTCAATAGGTGTACACTCTCACTGGTTCATTCGCTCCACGAAGGAAGACAGTCTCATCATTCAAAGCCGGATTGAGTTTCCGGTCCATATCACGGTGCATGGTCTGAATTTATTTTGCGTAGACCAAAATGTCGACTAAACTGAGATGTGAGTCTCTTCGTAGATCTCAATGCAATTCCACCGAATGGATCATATGTGTCTATCTTTGAGCTGGATCTGGATGATAGTTCCATGTGCTGAGAAAGCTGACTACATATGAACTATGTCGGGATCACCGTCCAGGAATAAGCGCGCACAGGATTTGAAGTTAGAATGTACACAGTTTAGGCAGCGATCAAGCACTGTTGCTATGCCGCAGTACGGATCTGGATAGGTTTTATTGAACATTCTTGTTGTCATTGCTTCAGGTGAAACAGAAACTCTGCAGCATTCCCGGTTTGCTATCCTCAGTTTGGCATTTTGCACCCAGAGTTGGGTGTATGGTTGGATGGCATTGTTTACCATTGCGCGCTGTTCTTCCATTATCATTCGCTTTGCCTCAATTTCTGATTCTGTCGTTGGCCCGGGATCAGTTTCGCTTAGATTCTTGCTCAGTCCTTCACTCAGTTCATGATCCATATCAGCATTGTTTTCATTGTCTAGGTGGTCATTCGCTTCATAGATTTTATACCCCTGCAGGAAAGGTACTTGTGAGTTTGGAATGGGGGTTACTCGACCGAGTGGAGATCTTAGGTTTTCCGTTCTCGCGCATGTAGTAGAGCTTTACCTTGTAGAAGCTCAGAACCTTCTTGTTATAAGATTGATTTCAAAGCTGGTAAACACTTTTACCTTCTGGCCGGAAGATTAAACACTATCTGCCTGGGAGATATTCTCAACTGCCGATCAGAGAATGACATTCTTCTTCGGAAAGTTTAAATTCCTAGCAGGCAGATGATATTTGGACTTGGATAGACTCCCAACTTCTGGTCGGAGGATGTAGTTCCAGTGTTGCCAGTAGTCCGGACGGTCCCGGTCCAGTGTAGGTATCAGTGCAGTCCAGTGCGAAAAATAGTTGCACTGGACTGGACTGGGAATTTAGGGTGTTGCACTGGACTGATGCAGTGCGGACCAGTCCAGTGCTAACAATTTATGTAATACCTGACCAACGGTATCAGAGTGGCTTTTCCTCGGAACTCAGACTCCTCGGATAGTATCCTCTATGGAAATCATTCTCCTTGGATATCATTCCTGTCAAATCATCACTTTTGAGCTGATTTATATAGAGTACACATATCATGTGGCGCATCATGTGGCGTTGGGCTAGGGTTCAAATTAGCGCGCGAGCCTGTAAATCTTGTGTGACTACGTGTTATCTTAGACGATTGAGAGTGAGTTAAGAGACTCATCACAGATTTCGCAGCAGCACCTATTAGTTGACATACGCTTCCAGATGGGCTTGGAAATGGTCTAATAATCACACTACTAGGTTAGGCAGTCCGGACCAGTCCAGACTGATTCCGGACCAGTGCGCAAAAATTGGGCACTGGTCCGATCCCAGTGCGACATTCGAGTGGACTGTACTGGACTGGACTTGGGCGGTCCCAGTCTGGACTGGTCCGCACCTGGACCGCTGGCAACACTGTGTAGTTCTCATTTGAGTAGTTCTAGCATCCGGTCGGAAGTGTAGCCTTAACCTCAACCTAAGGTCTGAATATCTGGCTATAATACAATTTGCCTCATGTGTATCACCGTACAGGCACAATTCTTCATCCGAGGAATGTTGCTAGATTATCCCCCATGTCCCACTCTGCTTCGATGTTGATAAGCATCTTCAACACCACCCCTGCGGCACGTTTTCTCTCTTCGCATCTTTCCAGGTTGAGTGGCATCGTTTCATAGATCTCCAACCTCGGACCCGGTATTTCCCGATTAAGATCTTGATCATCGTTACAATCATTGCCTTCGTGATCTGGTACCTGCTTTTCCTGATCGCAGTCCTCATGGTCGTTGGCAGAGCTCTCGTTCTCCGTGAGCATTGTTCGGGCCAAATCTTCCAATGCCAGAATCTCTTGGATGTAGGGCACTGAAAACTCGGCCCACAAAAAGTAGATTTTGGATTGCTCGGCGGCTATTAGAAACACCGTTCGTTGCGTTTGTGTCATGTCGGTCGGGTCTTTGGCAAGTATCTTCTGGCGATAGAGGAGGACGGCAAGCATTTCGCCAGCTTGTTGCGCCCTTAAGCCGCGTATATGCTTGTCCCGTGCAACAGAATCTTTCGGGCTGACAGTTTCATCATGTTTGCGGCGAACTCGACGTTTTGACTTTTTTAGTGGTTAGCTGCAACTTTTCTTTGAACGGTGCGGTATTAAGTAGTAATTGGCTTGTCCTCACCTCCAAGGCGCACAGCGGCAATAGCGGGTCTGTGTGACCCCAGGTACCATCAGCCCGGTGGGTCTTTGCTACTAAAGACCCGTCATTAATCGACCTCAGAATGCCGCCGATGCAGATACTTGATAGGTTCAGTTGCATAGTCTCGAATTCGGCCGCCCATACACGAGTATCAGGCAAGGGAAGTCCATTGGCGAGGGTTTGTAGAAATATAATAAGGAGATGGTCAGTCGCTGCCTCGTCTTTCTCCCTGCCCTGATAAAGGGAGGTCCCTGTCATCCTAGCAGAGCCGTCCGAGTAATCTGATCCACTACCAACGGATGAGATTGTGTCACGACGAAAGCCAACATTCTGGGTCTCAGAACTTTCAGAAATGCCTAGTTGGCTGGACTGAGCTTCGATATCATAACTACCCGCTGGAAGTCGAGTTCGTGAGGCTCGTATCTGTAGGCCATCGGCGGTTGGTTCCTTCTGTGAAGGAGACTCCAGAACTGTCGCAAGTGCACAGTAGAACGGCCCGAAGTCTGCAGACTTGTATTTCGTGGTTAAGAGTGCTTGGATCTCTGCGTGTCTTAGGCATGCTATATCCTCGTAGCGAACGGAAAGTGAGTTGGCTACCCGCCTGCAGTACTGCTGTTGATTGGTGACAAGTTGGACTGGCCGTGAAAACATCCTCTCGATAATCTTGTCCGAGCTGCCACTCGCACGAACTATATAGTCGATGCGAAATTCGTCGAGGTGTCGGGACGTCCAGCTTGAGGTCGAGACGGCAAGTTTGCGGTCCGTCATTGGCAGTTCCCGGTCGTTAAGGAACTTCTCCGCCACCTTGCGGCGATATGTTGGAGTATCCATTGGATTGGCGATGAATGCAGTTTCTCAAATTTGTGGTTTCAGGGCGGGGGTGTGGTGATGGTAGACCATAATAGATTAGATTAGCTCAGGTTAGATGACTTGGACGGATCTTGAGTGCGGTTATCACGTGGTATTGGGTTAGGGTTGAGCGGTAGAGCCGCTAGCACTTTAGTTTTTGTGTACGCCACCTACGGACAACGGATTCGGTCCAACAAGATGTCACGTGGTTATGATGTCGCATCGCGTTAAGTGCCACGCCATATCTCTACAACGGACACTTCTGTTGACTGCCGATTGTTATGTCGAGCTCTGCCCCCCCTTCCCAACTCTCTCTCTCGACCTATACCACTCATCTCGACTCGCGCATGCGATGCCGCCTCCTGGATGTCTATCGCTGGAACGCGCGCTACCTTGACGCGCTGCACGTCACCGTGTTTAATAACCTTGATCTATCGTCAGATCCCACATTCGCGTTCGACTGTCCTCCCGCTAGGATCCCTGCAGCATGCGAGGAAGCAAGCCAACTCCTTTCTGACAAGCGACATGCCCTGATCGAGCACCTCTCAACTACCATATGTGGTCACAATCGGAGCGTTAACGAAGACGCCGATGGCAGTCACGATTATCTTCGGATTGGCAGCCATCTTTACCCTGAACACATCGGAGGGTCTATTCGCATGCTACATCTGTCGGTAAAGTATATTTGTAGGACACACGTCAATCGTACGCCTCCCCAAGAGGAACCTCAGTACCGCGACCTCGGCGATCCGACAGAGGAATTCCTCACCGATCTTACCTACTGCCTGATCCATAGTGGTGTCACCGGTGTCGGGACACGATATCGCACAAATTTCATCGATAATCCTAGCCTCGGCATCCGCTTCGGCACCACGAGTTCCACTTTTGTCGCATCCGCAATCATCATGCTCTGCCGTGTACGTAAAGTATTCCTGCATTCCCAGCGAAGGTCCGCACGCGTAGATCAATGGACTGACGATACAATTTAATCAGTGGGATTGCTGGAACTCCGACCCGGAATCTGCATATCCTGGGCGCCTCATCCTCACTATCATCCGCCCCTATGACAAAAAAAAAAATATTTCCAAGCCACCGGGGGCCGCTGATTTTTCTAAGGAAGCTGGCTGCATCATAGCACTGGCTCAAATGGATATCCAGAACGCGCCAGAAACCCTGCGCTGTCAAAGATGCCAACCATACATCATCACTATTCGCCCCGGACACACTGTTGCTATTGTTACTGCGGTTATCACCAGGGAGTACTTGGATGCAGTGGATAGCGGGGACCTGCCACCAGACATGCATCTACAGTTGCAGGTTTCGCGTATCTTCGACCTCAAAGTGGTTGAAGATAGAGACCAGTTCGTTCGGATCTATTTCGATCTACTGATGCATCTCATTAACCGGGGGATGACAGACGATTCAGATAAGACAGTACAAGCAGTAACGAGCACGTGACAATGAGGCGAATAGCTCATGGTTTGTGAAGGAATACGAAGAGCTAGCACAGCTAGTAAGTAGGTGATGTAGCTGAGTGGTTGTGTGTAGGTAGCTGAACGGGTAATTATGCTATAAAGTGTTGTGGTGGTTATAATAAAATTAATGTTAAACTTAACATTCCTCTTTAAACATTCCTCTTTAACGTAGCAAAGCTTGAGTCGATGTAAATAGATGTATGTAGTTAATAATCAAGACAGTGTTCTCAAACGATCAGATTGACCGACCAGTCATCTGTAGATTCACAGATTGGTCAGATAAGATCATGATTTGTGAGACTACACTTGGCACGTACCGGCAGTTGTCTCGTGGAAAATCCGTAGAGTCGGGAGTTATCTGAAGATATCTACTGTTCTAGTCCATTCCCGGAGGCTGTCACTCCGCAGAACGACCGGTCCATTCATAGAGTCCCACCCACCGCGAGTAGACTGGTTCATTCGCGGAGCATATATACAAAGTTCTAATTACACTCAACCAAAAATAAGAATTGCTCTGTACACTATCATCATGACCCCTATGATTTTTGTTTGTTTTGTTTGTTTTAATCATACTGTATTCACTCTACTTAGCGTATGACAGTCCCCTAAACACCTCCGCCTCCGCGCTGGCCGGCTAGCTGGCGGAGCTCCACTCCTGCAACCCGTCATCCCCCTCTGACAAAGAAAGCATCTAAGGTGGCGATTAATAAATTACGAATCAAAGGAAATAACATCCCACGAACAAGAGACCACCCGCTCTTACTCCTCCGCTCACTTTGGCGGGAGCTTTCCGACTTCAGTGGCCACCAGGAAGTCCATCACCGCTTTATTGCACTCCTCCATGGGGAACAGCTCAGAGTTCTGCGCATGTCAGCATCTGCCCGCTCCTCATCCCGTTGCTATCCCTATTTCTTTCAAGGGGATTTTTTTCTGTTCTTCCCATTGGCTGCAGTGGCGGACGAGGGGTTCCCGTGTCTGGGCTGTTCTGCCTCCACCGCCGCAGCACCAGCACTTGTCATCTCCTTGCTGTCCAAACCGTTTCAAATACATACCTACTGGCGCATGCCCGGATTTCAGTCTGAAGAATCAGGCTACCAGTGACTTCGCGCTACGCTTTGTGATCGGTCTCTTGCTCCAAGCATAGCCTTTCAGTCTGTAGCGGTAAAGTTCACTGCATTTATCAGCCTCCCACTGTGCTTTCGCCAGCATCTTCGCTTCTGAGATTGTTCTGGTGCTATTTGCTGCTGAGGTGTACATTCGGGCTCGTACCGTACCTGCTCTACGGCCGTCTCGCGCTAGGTTCTCTTCGCGATGTGCCAGCTCATTGCCAGGCATGCCAGTGTGTCCCGGAACCCAATGGATCTCTGTTTTAATACCGGCTTTGCAAATGGTCCTCGCGTTTTGGTTAATCCACCTGGCTGGCGGCTGCTCTGACCCTGGCTCCAGGTGCTCCGTTTGCCGGATACCCGCCTGCCAGTGGCTCAAGATAGCCACATTAGTCACTCCATGTGTCTGGAGTATGTCTCTCATGTTAACTGACTTCCGGAGTGCGATTCCGATTGCCCACAGCTCTGCATCTTAGACCTCCACTCGTCCTGTTCTGGGGGGACTGCAGATGGCCGACCTGCCGTCTCCGTGTTCGAATATTGCCGGGTCTCCCACCCTGCGGCCGTCAGATGGAGATCCCTTAGAGTGCCGTATCCAGACCGCTGTGCCGACTTTGGCCTCCTTCTCTCGCGCCCAGCGTATCACCTCTCTCTTAGCCGCGGTATTGTCACTGAGTCTGTCCCTCGTTGATTGTTTGTTTTAATCATACTGTATTCACTCTACTAAGAGTATGACAGACCCCAAACACCTCCGTCCCCGGGCTGGCTGGCTAGATGGGGGTGCACCACTCCTACTATCCATCGTCCCTTCTCTGACAAAACAAAGACACATCTAAAGAGGGAGTCGATGAGATACGATACAAAGGAGACGAGACAACGTTGGCTCTTACTCGTCCAAACGCCTGGGCGGGAACTTTCCCACGTCGGCGGCCACCAGGAAGTCCATCACCGCCTTATCGCATGTTCTAGTCCAGTCACTGAGGATGTCCCTCCGCGGAGAGACCGGTCCATTCACGGAGTGTACCCCTGCACCCCACCTCCGTGACTGGACTGGTTCATTCGCGCAGCATACATACAAGTGCTAATTACACTCAACGTCGTGGTGCAACTACAATTACAATGTGCTCCATATCCTGACTTGAAACCAGCTCTTCTTCCTCGTTGGCCTCTTCCTCTACATCTTCCTCTTCCTCCTCCTCCTCCTCCTTGTCCACATCCTTGGATTCCTCGAGACACTCTCCTTCCTCAATATCCAGTTCTGTCAAATCACTTTCGTCGTTTACCTCTACGCTCTTGTTGACATCATCAACAGAAGTGTAGTATGTCTGCGCTGCTGCCTCTCCCTGTGTATTTGCTCGAAGTCGCTGTTGATTGTGACTGGGTCCAGGTGGAGTTGTCTTCCGTTTAAGATTGAAAGTACCAGATGGCGCTGCAGAAACACCATTGTTTGTGCATTGAAATCCATCATTTCTCTGGGCTGAAGGTGCATAGTTGCACTGGGCTGAATGCACGTAGTTGCGCTGGGCTGAATTCCATTAGTTGCATTGATTAATTCAGCTGGATATGGCCAGCTGAGTACGCATTCATGTGTGGGCATATATGTGTGTATAGCATTCACCGAGTGTATACTCCGTGAATGGACTAGTCCATTTATGGAAGTGGGGTGCAGGGGTACACTCCGCAAAAGAACCAGTCCAGTCACGCAGGGTGGGACTCCGTGAATGAACTGGTCTCTCCGCGGAGGGACATCCTCCGTGACTGGACTAGAATATCGCACTTTTCCATGGAGAACGGCTCAGAGATCTGCACGTGTTGGCATTTGCCAATTCTCCACCCCATTGCTTTCCATACCTCTTTCCAGAGCATTCTTTGATGGTCTTTCCATCGGCTGCAGTGGCAGAAGAGGTGTTCCCGTACCTGGGCCGGTCTGCCTCCGCCGTCCCACCGCCAGCAGTTGTTGTCGCCTCGGTGTCCGAATCGTATCAAGTACGTGCCTGTACTTCAGTCAGTAGAATCTGGCTGCCCGTGACTTCACCCTACATATTGGGATGGGTCAGTTTTTCCCAGCTTTGCCAGTGAGTCTGTAGCCATAATATTTGCTGCATTCGTCAGACTCCCACTGAGCATTGGCCGACGCCTTAGCTTCTGAGATTCATCTGGTCCTGTTCGCCGCCAGGGTGTACATACGTTGATTTACAGTGCCTCCACTGCGGCCTTCTCGCGCTACCTTCGCGTAGCGATCTGCTTCCCTATTTTAGTTGATGCCAATGTGTCCTGGGTCCCAGTGGATCATTGTTTTATACAGACTTTCTGAAGTGTCCTAGCACTATGATTAATCCACCTGGTAAGAGGCTGTCTTGACCCACGATCCAGGTGCTCCATTCATCCGAAGGCCCCCTGCGAATCTCTGAAGGCAGCTACCCTCTTCACTGCACGTGAATGAAGGCTATCCCTCTTGTTCGTTGGCTGTCCAGGTGTGAGTACTATCACACAAGCTTTCCATCGTAGACCTCGACTGGTCCAGTGACAAGCAGACTGCGCAAGACTTACCAGCCATATCAGTGGTTGCTTTGAAAAGAGAAATCCACTCCCCCATTGTCGGACTGTGCGGTTAGGGTAACTTGCTGAAGGTAATTCACAACTGTGCAGAGATTTATATTTTGAAGAGACACGGGCCATGAGTATAGAACAGATGGTATGGTGCACAAACTGATCCTTCGTCAACTTTGACTCTTTAGTATTGTGCAGCGTGTGGATTATATAGTATTTCCCGCATTCAGACCGACCTCAGAGCAGTACAAAAATTCACTTGCAAATTCGAATGGAAATTGTTGCGGCATTATAGATATATTTCGAGTCACTTGGTTGAGGTTAATAGTACACATCAAACCGGAAGTTTGAACTTTTGATATGAGAACTACATCCTCCAACCAGAAGTTGGGACTCAAAGAATCCTCCCACCAGAAGTTGATGATTTGCCAATAAAAACTGCATTCGCAGACTGGAAGTTGAGAATTTGTCGAAGGCAGCTATTGTTTAATCTTGTGACCACAGGATAATGGTTTCTCCTAATGTTGAAGTCACTCCTATATATAGGGAGTGTTGAAGTTCATTCAACTTCAACTGATGTGTATAGGCCGAGAGAGCCTCAATAAGCGCCAATACACATCAGTTTTCACTCAGGTTGAACTTCAGTACACATCAGTTGCATTAGGATTGAACTTCAACCGTACATATCTCTCTGAGTTCTGTCCGTATTGCGATACAAGGTATATGTAAATCATGCTGGTTTTGATGCCCTTTCACCTCCCGGTCTCTGATTTGCAATCCAATCAATATTCGTTGAGTGGCTGTGGAAATCTCGCGATTTTGGAATTATTTTCAGTGTTATTTCACAGCGACGCAAAGAATATTGATAGGTTGGCAAATCGGAGTCCCGGAGGATAAAGAGCAACCAAAATAGCATGATTTACGTAAATATTATATCCCGATATGATCAGAACTCAAATACTAAATTGGAGGCAAAGATATTCACTTGCAGGAGCGGATTTTGGCTGGTTCTAACTCCAAACGTACTGTACCAAAAAACGCCCGTTTATTAATGCCGAATTCGTGCTGCATGAATACTAGATTCTCTGTAAATGTACTGATCGGTTTAACTCGTGGGGTATTTCGGAATTTGTAAGAATGAGTATTCATTTGAATAGCGTAGAGATGTGGGAGTATTATTGCATTGTTATTCTATTGGGCTCTGACAGTGGTGGGACATAACTCGGCAATCCATCCTCCATTCTAAGAAATACACATTCATCCGTATACTGAATCACAATGACTTATATTCAGCTTTGGAGCTTGATTGGTTTCAATTTGCATTGGGCTGACTGTGCCATTGATACGCCATTGCTCCCACATCACTTCTACATTCTCCTTCATAATGCACTTTTAGCAATCTGGTATTCATTTAAGATTCTGCTTACAATGGGAGTAAAATGTATTTTCAATGGCTTCTGGAATGTATTAATACTAGTATACACATATCCTCCTATTCACGAACCCTTCTTACTGCTACTACCCAGTAGGCCCCTCTTCCTCCTGCTACTTGTTCTACTGCCCTTCGTCCACCTCTGCAGGATATATCACATTGTAGTTTCAAGTAGCGGAAAGGCATTAATCTACTAAGATGTTAGTACTCATAGCCGGATAGAAGTGATAGATGCAACTTAGCTTAACTAGATGTAGTATGTAAGGGCACGTACGCCAGCGTTCGGCCTCGTAGGCAGACGGATGGTAATTATAGGAATACGGTTGGAAACGTGGATGCGAGTGATAGTAGGTATAGATGTAACTGTAAGATTATCGCTAGAGATCTAAGGCTCGTGGCGAGCCGACTATATAGAATGGCTGTTACCCGGCCCGGGTCACATGCCGCTGTTACATTATCCCCCTCTTTAGGCGCAGACCTCCTGGGCTGCATAAACCATACAAGAGAAAAGGAAAGCAAGCATTAAACAATCATGCCACGTACGTACTCGTACAAACTCAAAAGTCCCGCTGCCGATTGGCACCGTACTGTAGCCTTTCGGTGGATCCGGCGCACGGGGAAACTCCACCTCCCATTGACTGAGACCCGGAGGTGGTACAACCCGTACCGACGCCATTTATACCGGGCCGAGATCCAAAGAAGTAATGGAGTATGGAGCAGAGAAGAGAAGAAAAGAAACAGAAGAAAGGAATGCCCAATTGATAACTTTCCTCCTGTCCTGAGTTCCGAAACTCTATTGACCCATTTCCTCCGCTTCCGAGTCTCGGACCTCAATTCCTCCTTATCTCCACTCCCAAACTCATCCGGCATCCAACGTGCCATCCAGTACCGCACTCGTGGTTCATATATCGGCGTGGTTCATATCTTGGCGTGGTTCTTGGTCGGAGTCATCAGGGTGGTAAAGCTTCCGCTCATGACTTGGCATGGATGGGAGCTTCCGCTGCCGGCATCGGTTATAGCCGTCAATCGTATACGTCAATCGCGTCTTCATCATCGATATCTAGCAAGTGAGCTTCTCTAAAGATGCTTATACTTAACAATTTCAAGCGCACTTGCGCTCTCCCGAGCCTTCGTGCAATGCTCCGTAGAATATCTCTTGCGGCCGGTAGTCATCGGCAATTAGCATTGACTTTGTAATCATCGTTCGAAGTCCGCTTCGGTGACCATCCAGTCGACTTCATGGTTGTACTCTCGATAGGCGACTTCAGTAGAATCTTGGTCGACTTCTCGCTAGACATCTCAGTCGACTTGTCGGTCTTTCGGTAGACTGCCTCTCGGTGGGCTTCGACTTGTCGGTAGGATTTGATCATGTAGACACGGCTATCTCCCTCTTTGAAAATTCGTTGCTCGGTCGACGACTTCATTATCATGTCGATTGTCGATTGCCGTCGTGGCTGGTAGCAGTGTAATTGTGATTCGGGATTGTAATCGTAATCTCGCTGTGATTCGGGATTGTAATCGTAATCTCGCTGTGATTCGACACGTAATTCGGTTCGGCTCTCGCTTCGTCGGTAGACTTCCGGTCATAAGATTCCGGCCATCTCGTATGTGTGCTCGTACAAAGTTGAGTTTAGGCATAGACCATCATTGGGATTGGTCGGTGAAATAGTCGATCATCACATGGATCTCGTCTTGACTTTAGACATTGATGTGAGCTTCCGCTCCTGGCATCGTCATATCCGTCGGTTCTCATATGTGACTCGCTGGTGACCATTCGAGGGTGGTATAATGGTGGCCAATTGCATCGGGCGTGGGCGGTATATCATTTCTAACATGTAAGCTTCACAGTAGGTGGTCATACTCACCGTGATAGGAGTGCGCTTCTGCTCTCGGAAAGCTGCCTTGTGTATTGCATATGCAGATCCCGGCATCTCTTGATTCGGCATTTGGTAGGGTCTCGGTGGACCGCTGTGGCCATCTCGGCAGGCAGCTTCGGTAGAATATTTGTTGACCTGTAGTGTTATGAAGTGACGATTGTGTATTTCTAGTCTAAGCGAGCGATGTCTATCTTCTCTGCCGATCCACGCAATTGCGTGGATACGCACGTTCCCCTTTCTGGCCCGTGCGCTCAGCAGAGCCGCACCTTATGTCAACCTTTCCTCTCTCCACATGACCTGTCGGTGGTCAATTGGTAGGCTGCTGGTAAGGTGGTTTCGCAATCAGTTCGGTATGCCGTTCAGCGAAAGTTTCTTGATCCTTTGGTACGGAATTCGGTAAGCATCTTGGTCAGTGGCTTGGTACCATAAGGCTCCCGATAATCATCTCAATCTCCATGTGAAGTCCTTCGGCATTAATATCGTCTCTGTGAGATCTCGGTGATCATCTGTTGGTAATTATCTCGACTGTCTCTCGTGGTGCCATTTGGTAGGCTATTCGGTACGCTCGGTGGTCATATTCAATCTCGTTCAGTGGTCTCATTCGGTTGTCATATTGTAGTTATTCGGTATCTTGTGTGGAACTGTTTCGTTAGCCGTATTTGCACTCGTTCGGCATGGATCAGGCTCGTTTGACTTATCATCTCTCTCTGGTGCATTTGCAGGTATACTCGACATCTGTCGTATGCTAGGTGCACTTATTGTCTCTAATCGCGGAGTGCGCTAGCTGCTCCCCTCCGGTTTGTCGATTCATCCGTAGGTGTGCTTGCCATCACTTGACTTGGTGCACTTATCGTCGTTCTCTGAGTCCACTAGTCGATTCATCTTCAGGTGCACTTGTTGCTGCTAGCCTTCTCGATTGGTGAATGTATCTCACAGTGCTTCGTTCTTGCACTTCCGGTACGGTAATTGTTTGCGGTAGGGGTTGCGATTCCGGTAAGGTCATCCCCCTCTTTTGAAAGTCGTGGCTCCGCTGGGGACTAATCTCACACAGCTTCGTAGGGAATATCGATTAGAAGGGCTTGATTTAGAATTCAATTTACAGTCGTCCATTCTCATCCTAGTTCCATAGCTCGGGATCGCCGAGTCCCAGTCGGGATCTGATTCGGGATAGTATATTCGGTAATATAGATTCGTTACAATTCGCCATTGCAATCGTCATTGTATTAGGCATTGTATTCGGTATTGTAATCTCTGCCATACGGCACTTGATTTGGTCTCTTGAATAGTAGTCGGGATTGTACTCCGTACGGCAAGGCCGCCGGTACATATATTTGCATCTCGGCATTCAATTGCTAGTCTCGTAGATTATCATTGTCATCGAAAGTAAGTATATTAGATAGGGTAGAATTCCACATAACTTCGTGTACATCGCCATAGTCAAATGGAGTGATTGTCATCCGTCTGTGAGCATCTCCGGGATGTGCATATCGGCGCTCGTCAGTCCAATTCTCATAGTGCCAACGATAGCTCTTTTCTCGATAAAGTAGCCTTCAAACGTCGTTTCTCTTCTGTCGGTGGTTATCCCATTATGTGCTCGGCTTCCAATTGTAGTTCGTCTGTTCCCGGCCGTTAACTGCGCTTCACCGCTGTGAATTGTCATTCGTCTGTGGGGATTATCTCCAAACTGCAGACCCGCACGAAAGTCGTACGAACTGCTCCATCTATATTAGCAAAAGAATCAAAGGGATGGAACCGGTGAAAGGGAACATCCAGGAGATGCAGTACCGCCGGCCCGTCCAATGGAAAATGACAGTGGCCTGCAATCATCCCTTCGGTGACTCGGCGAGCCGGTAGCAGTCATTCAAACGTCTCCTCGGAGAGGCTCTTCTGCCGCAACTACTGCCGCTGCTCCTTGCTCGCCCATCCAGCCTGCGAGGGTTACCACTTCTGCTGGCTCACGATGCCGCATCCATAGGTCCCTGTACCGCAGCTCCCAGCAAACTGGTGCAAACCCCAGACCGTTGGGTGAATGCCATGATAACCGCTTTCTAGCTAGCAGTCATCATGCGGTCCCCGAGTTGGTATCCATGGGAGAGGTATGTCCTACGACGGTCCAGAAGCTTGATGCTTGTGGAGAAGAACTCCTCACCGCGATTGTCTCTGTAGCATTTCTCGCGCCACAGACATGTTGCCGCTGCTCGATAGCATCCACATATCAACTTGCTCATGGGCAGTCCATAAAGGAGGCTGCGAGAGAAGTAAATTGTTTGTTGATGGTAGGACCGGCAGTGACCGATCGACCATTACCGGGTTTGGGCCCAAAACCGCGGCAGTTTGGTACCACATACATCGAGATGGGCACGTCCAGCAGATCAATTTGTAATTCTGAGTCCACTCCATATCGCCATAAGGACTGGTAATGTATGCTGCTTGATAATAGTAATTCCTGATTTTGCTGGTACAGATATATATTGACTGAGTGCGGTGGAATGTGTCCCGGCCTTAAGGATGAAAACTCGTATTATCCATATCTCATCGATCGATTGGATCCTCCAATTAGTCTCCTGAAAGTGGTGCCTCTGGAGGTGGTAGTCTCAATCGTAATGTCGTCTCTCCCGTAGCCATGGGTGCTGCCAGAAGTTCAGAGCCTATTCGGTCGGTAGGTAATAATGGTCACATGTGGCCTCCGTTGCCGTTAATGTCATTGCAGTCGAAAATCATTGATATGGTAGGTGGACTTTGATTGTCCCTAATAATTGTGTTCTGAGAAGTCATCATAGTCATTGTAGTCATTGTAGTCGGTCTGCGGAATTGTGAAGGTCTCGACCGTAAATGCACTTCTCGCTGCGCAATGTATCGCCGCTAAAGTTCACTTCCATCAAGGGAAAGCTTCTGATTGTAAAGGTGCATCAATCGTAGGGTGTCTTCTCCCTAAGTGCACTTCAGTTGTGCAGACGTTCATGGCGGTAAGAGTGCTTCCTTCGTAGACTGATCCTCTTCCGTAGATGGGTTTGTTCGTAGTATTGTCTATCTCCGTAGGCGTGCTTCTCCGATGTAGCGAATCCGTAGGTATAATTGGCCGTGGAATGCCTGTGCAAGTGGGTTTCGTCGAGGTTGCTGGAGCTGTTGGTGTACACGCAAACTGAGATAGGTGCACTTTGCTCAAATAGAAGGAATATAGTCGTAGCTGCGATTGATCCTGTGCTGGAACTGTGTTGACCAGTAAATCGCCTCTCGACTTCGCCTTGATTCTCGATATGGCCGCATTCAGGGGTACGGTCACTCCGTCCATTGTAGGCGCTTGGACTGGTGATCGCGCTCAATTGACATGTAGGAATGGTGTTCGAACTCAATTAGATCGATCGTATTTGATTTCTCTCGTTGGCAGGGTCGGAAAGTTGTGTCTTGTACTCGTGATACTCGTCGTAATTGCCGGTGACACGCCTTGTGCGCCAATTGGTCTCTGAACTCAACTCCGCTGCCGGGAGGTGGCTCAATTGGATGATTGAACGATCAAGGCTCTGTGCTTGCCAGTAGTGATGCTTCGATATCTCGTTTTGGAGTGCTGTATTCTCAATTGTTGACTTCGTGATGTCGCGCGTGGGAAAAGGGGTAAACTCGGGAAATCCCGTGAGCGAAACGTTTCCGTTTACTGAAAAAGTGATAATAGTGTAAGGGCACGTACGCCAGCGTTCGGCCTCGTAGGCATACGGATGGTAATAGTAGGAATACGGTTGCAAACGTGGCTGCGAGTGATAGTAGGTATAGATGTAACTGTAAGATTATCGCTAGAGATCTAAGGCTCGTGGCGAGCCGACTATATAGAATGGCCGTTACCCGGCCCGGGTCACGTGCCGCCGTTACATAGTACTTGTATGTTGTGTAGTTTCCCTGCAGTTGAAAAATGTTAACGATTGCAGTTTGTACGGGTGGGAAGGCGGTATTATATACTCACATGGACAAGATATCCCGGTCGGTTTCTATACATAATGAGGCTTTAATCAATATTTGTTGCTTGTAGTTGTAAGGCTAGATGGAATAATCACTTACTCAAATCTAACAGCTTCTCTGAGTATCTGAAGCATCTATCTTGCAGTTAGTGCGGATCAAAGAAAAGAGAAGAGATTGCTCACTTAATCAAATCTACACAATGCTGCCGGTTTTAGAAGACATCAATTTCACAGTTATTGATGATCAACGGGGAAGTGTAGCAAGTTCTTACTCACTCAATTTCATCGATTCCTGCTTGTTGAAGGGTTTAGAGCATCTACCTCACAGTTAGTATTGAACAAGGAAGTGTAGCAATTGCATACTCCCTCAAATTCATCGAGCCTAGTATGAGCAACGATCCATATCACAGTTAGTGACAATCGAGAGGCAGCGTGGTCAACCGTCCCGTCCGTCCGACATGACCCAGGGTTAGGACGGGACGGCAACTCTCCGTCCGTCCCTGGGACGCTGCCGACATTTGGATCATGGACGGGGACGGATCAGTTTCGTCCCTGGCAGTCCCCGGCGGTCATCTACCAACATCCATGCACTTTGTTCAATGTACATCATAAAAATAATGTAAATTTGGTATATATTTGAATGTAGGTTCATCGATGTATTGATAGATATGGCTGAACATCGTCAGCCCGTATCTCCAGCCCCATACCATCAGCCTGTATGTCAGCTTGTACCTCTAGCCCCATATCCATAAGCCCGTATGTCAGCCCGTATCCATTAGCCTTACAAATTTCTAAATATGTGACGTTCTTGGATTTCATCTAAATATAACTGTAACCGCCCAATGACGCTCGGGGACGGTGGATGTCTCCCAGGGACGGTGATTCTATCGTGCCCAGCCATTGTCGGTCGTCACGTCATGATGTATTAGCTCGGACGGGACGGACGGATTTGTGCCGTCTCGTCAGTCCTGGCAAGAACTCGGACGGCCCTACTGTCCCCGGCCGTCGGACGGGACGGTTGACCACAATGTCGAGAGCTGTTGAGTTTAGGCAATTATTTACATGCTTGAAGTAGGAATTCTCGATGACACCTGTAACTAAAGTATCATCAGTGGGCCATACTCAAAATCAGCAGGAGAGATGTAGATTATGCAGATTACCCTAAGAAGCAGCTGTATAATCTGCATCGAGGTCAGTGAGTTACTTATATGACCTTGGATTCTCACTACCCGCGCACTAAGTGGATTGTCCAGTCAACACTACTGTATGATACTGATGTCCCAACAGATCGAGGACTTTTGTAGGAGGTGATGTTGCGGCAGATGATCGTTGTGGATAGGAAGATGGTGTTGCAGGAGATATGGAAGTGGGGTTAATATTAGCTCGACTAGGCCAAGCCGCACTTCATTTCAACATCACCATCACCATGTCGAGCTGCAGACGGTTCTTCAGCTTACACAATCGGTTAATTCTTCACAGACCATGCTGTTTATCCTTGACCGCATATTTCCTGACCATCCATTCACCATACAGTTTAACAAAGTTGTTACAATATGTCCCATGCTTCGTGAGCGCTTCCTGGGCGTGTCTACAAGTGCAAAGAATCCAAGTACACACAAGGAGCCATCCAATGCAGTGGACTCTAGCAGGACATCGATCGAATTAATCAGAGTCGGTAATTATCTGCAATACATCAAACAGGAACATACAGAGGCCGACATTCCGCATGTTATACAGGCTTACCATAGTGAGTACGGTACCAGCTTGAGTGCCGGAATGATGTTTCAGTGTCTTTATTGGGTGAAAATCAGAGCACGGTGCAATGATGATAGCCATAGTCGGAGAGTCAGCCTTTGTGTGTTGTCATTTGAAGGACGAGCACTGTCCTTCTATGAGATTGCCAAAATCATCATGTTGCGGCATCAGCAAAACAATATTTCCGTCCGGGCAGAATGGCTCTGTCAGAGTGGACGCGCTCCGTCAGAGCCGTCAGAGACACCCCGGTGGCGGATTACTCCGCGCCCGGCGTCAATTCAATGCGTCGTGTTCCATATCGCCCTCTGATCGCTGTTTCACCGTTTCTTCTCGTTCTGTCTGTCTCCTATTTTAAACGATCACTCTGGCGTTGTGGCCAACTGTGACCGTACGTCGGAATGGGTTCATTGGGTACGTGCTTGCATTGGGATTGCAATGCTATGGGTGATGCTGCGAAAATCTCTCCTCGCGTTCCTTCTACCTGTGCGCAAAATGCAATTCTCTCTTTACTAATTATACGGGATTGCAAGGCGATGGGTGACGCTGCGAAAATCTCTCCTCGCGTTCCTTCTACCTGCGCGCAAAATGCAATTCTCTCTGTACTAATTATACACATCATTCCAAGTCGCCAGATCTATGTGGGTATTGACAATCCATCGTTCGTTCCATCCGTCTCCTGTCTTACTACTAGTAGCTATCTCTGGAATGACGTGCGCGCAGCCGACAATATTTCCCACGCTGAAAACTTGCAAAGCAACGGCTGCCGGTGCTTTTCTCACTTGTACAAATTTCGAGACCGGATCCAAGTTACCCGAGTTTTCAGGTATTGTGGTGAGCGCCAGGGCTAACCAGTACTCAACGAAAGCTCCATCCTCGTTTAGGAGTT